>Ga0209978_10000072_pt1 | contig 29062 bp, 24 predicted proteins | sample BentaG_FD_182805 | JGI IMG/M metagenome (GOLD analysis project Ga0209978, IMG submission 182805) | Deep subsurface microbial communities from South Atlantic Ocean to uncover new lineages of life (NeLLi) - Benguela_00093 metaG (SPAdes)... | ecosystem: Environmental > Aquatic > Marine > Oceanic >... | reverse complement strand
AGGAGGGGAGGGAGAGGCCCGAATTTCATGATGCGGTGGTTGCCGGAATCGGACACGTAGATATTCCCCTCCTCATCTACCGCTACGCCGGTGGGGAGGTTGAAAGAGGAGTTATCGGTGCCGTACCGGCCGAAGAAAGCCAGAAGTTGACCCTGGCCATCGAAGACTATCACCCGAAACCCCTCGGGGTCGGTGATATAGAGGTTAGAAGCGGTATCGGCAGCCAGGTAGGGTTTATTGACCACCGACTCGCCCACCCAACCCTCCACCGGCCACTGGGCCAAGAAGTTGAAATCTCGGTCGAACTTCTGAATGCGCCGGTTCCAGGTATCGGCCACATAGATGTTCCCTTCTTCGTCGATGGCTATCCCCGCTGGCTCTTTGAACTCTCCAGGCCCAGTACCATCTCCTCCCCACTGTCCCAAGAACCCACCTTGAGGGTCGAACTTCTGGATCCGCTTGTTACCGGTGTCGACCACGTAGAGGTTCCCTTCCCTGTCCACGACGATATCCCTGGGCCCGTAGAAGAGGCCAGCCATCCCTTCAGCTCTGCCCCCCGTATCGGCGAAACCACCCCATTGGTCGAGGTACCGCCCTTGAGGGTCGAACTTCTGGAGGCGATGATTCCAGGTGTCGGCCACATAGATATACCCCTGACCATCGATAGCCACCCCCCAGGGCTCGCGGAACTCCCCAGGGCCATCTCCCCCCTCACCCCAGGAGTCTATAGGTCGGCCATCGGGGGCGAAGACCTGGATGCGGTTGTTACCGCTGTTCACCACGTAGAGGTTCCCCTCCCCATCGAAGGCTATATCCTTGGGGTAACTAAGCGCCTCTGGCCCTCCCCAGATCTCGAGGGCGGCCATTTCGATCCGCTTCTCAGCGTACTCTTCGACTGGAGGGGTTATGAGTACGGCACTGGAGCGCCACAACCGGGAAGCCACATCCCTTCGCAAGTAGAAGGCGAAATCGGAAGAGCCGGGAGGCTTCTCTAACTCCCGATAGAAGAGGAACCGCCAAACGTTGTGCCGCAAATCTGGATCCTTGAGGCCGAAGATGATCCGTTGCCAGGTCACCCCCCGATAATCCTCCGGGAACCACCAGCGGAGACGATACTGCTGTCGAATGTAATCGACGAGATAGGGGCGCAGGTGGGGCTCGTTCTCCAGCCCCACTAGGACCACAGGGGCCTGGAAGGCCTCGGATACCCCCTTCCCATCTCCAATGAAGCGGCGATTAGGGTAATCCCTCAGATACCAGTTGAAGGGCCAACTGGTGAAATCGTCGAAAGCCACCTTCATCTCTTTCCCCCCTACCAGCCTTTCAGAGAGGGACTCTATCTCCCTGGTGATCATGGTCACATCGGGGCTGGTTTGGGTATAGATGAGCATCTCCTTGGCGATGTCGCCATGGATGTAGGAAGCGAGTATAGCGTAGCGCACCGTTAGAACGGCCAAGATAACCAAGAGGGTGAAGAGGGCCACTCTAATAGCCCTCACGAACCCCAGAGGTCGAGCGGAGAGGAGGGCCCAAACCACAAGAAAGACCAAGATAACGAGAGCGCCTAACCAGCGCATGGCCATATTCAGTTCGGCCAAGGTGGTGAAGCCGACGTGGGGAAAAGAAGAAAGGAAGACCACAGCCGCAAGCAGCATGATGGGGAGGAGAAGGGCCAGCCTCCATCCTCCTCTCTCCCCTAAGGTGCGCCAATCGGTCCCTTCCATCACCTGGCCCAATGAGTAGCCCGCCAAGAGGATAGTGGGTAAGGCCAAATGGAGGATCAACCAGGGCATCTTCTCCCCGGCCCAACTGTAGATGAGAAAAGCCATACCCGTCCAATAGATGAGAAAGGGAGCGAAGAGCGAATCCAAGGAGAACGAGGCCTCTCTGCTTTCCGCCGCTCCTTTTCCAAAACCCAAGAGATAGCGCACTCCACCTAAAAGGGCCAGGAAAAGGGGTAGGAACTCGTATAGAGGGATGAGAATGAGGTAGTAGTACCAAGGCTGGCCACCCCGCTTGACCCCTTGCTGCTCCAACCAGTAGCCTAGGGAACCTACCAGGCCGGTGGCTATGCCCAGCATATTGGTGAGAAAGGTGGTATGGAGAAGGAAGAAGATAGCGTAGTACACGGTGGCCCCGATAGGCCATCGTCTCTTATCCCAGAATAGTCCCACCAAGGCAGACACCCCCAGGATGGCCAGAACGACGGGGCCTGACCTGCGAACGCCAGCGGCGGTGTAGTCCAAAGGGTTCCAACCCAGAAGCCTGATGACCAGAGCGGAGATGAGAGGGAGACAGAGCGTGCCCAGGACCATAACTAGGTCGAAGGAAGCCAGGCCACGAGGGTCCCTCTCTTGGCGCTGCCACAACTGCCAGATCATAAGGCCGAAAAGAAAGGTTCCGAAGATGAAAGCGGTGATGAAAGCCACCTCCTTGGTGGAGAAGAGGAGCGCCAGGGCGGCACAAGCAAGATAGAGGTAGAGGTCCCTTCTTTCGTCGAGATATCTTATGATGGCCACGAAGAGGAGCATCTCCCAGAAAGCAGCGAAGATATCATGACGAATGAAGCGGGAGAAGTAGAGGAACCCGGGAGAGATAGCGAACAGGGCCGAGGTGGCTAGAGCCCCGTAGCGACCTAGCCGCTTGCGCAAGAAATAGGGCATAAGAACTAAGGCCACTCCCATGATGGCCGGCGCCACTCGGGAGGTGTAGTCGCTGGTACCGAAGAGAAAATAGGCCAGCGCCGTGGCGTGGAAGAGGAAGGGGCCATGAAGCAGAGGGTTATGGGAGAAGCCCCGGCCTTGGACCAAGTTCCAGGAGTAGAAGGCGTGCATGCTCTCATCATGGTGTTGAGCCCGAGAGCCCAGATCCCAAAAGCGACTGACTAGAGCCACGATCAAGATGAGGCTATAGAGCGCCATCTCCCAGTTAAGGGTCAAGCGGGCTAGGAGGGGCTTATCCAGTAGAGATCTCTTTTTTTCCATGCGAACCTCTAGGTCTGCGATACCCACATAATTATATCACGGGTCAGGGGGGCCAAGCCCTCTCGGTAAAGGTACCACTCCAAGAGGGCTCTGCCACCCAGGCCCTGGGATGGCCAAAAGGACCAAAGACGGAATCGCTGGCCCATATAGTTGGGGAGAGGCAACTCCTCCTGAGGAGTGATGACCACGGGGGTGGTGATATGCCCCGTGACGGTAGATACGAGATCTGTATTGGGAAAACCCCTCAAATACCAAAGGAGGGCAGGGTTCTCCCCCAGTAGGGTGATCCCTATGGAGTAGCGATCTCGTCCTCGTTGATTGGAGAGATTCTCCAGGGCCTCTACCAAGTTGCGTATATCGGGTGATGTAGCCTGGCCCAAGAGAGGTTCCGCCATCTCCATCCCATAGTTCACCCGCCACCCCGCCCGCCAGGTAAGGGCCCCCAGCACGAAGCAGAGGAGAAGTACGCCCCCTCGAACCGCTACCTCTCGGCCCAACCAACTGTAGCAGAGGAATAAGACGCAGGCCAGAAAGAAGAGGGCTAAGACGAGGAGGAGGATACGCCCCGTCTCCACCAAATAGGACGATCCCGCCCATTGCAAAAAGAGGTAGACCACCGCCGGCAAGGAAAGGGCGAGATAGAGGCCCTCTTTTCTCCCAGAGATCTTCCCTCCTATGGAGGCTACCAGTTCCTCCAGGAGCATCCCCGAGAGGAAGGTGAGAGGCAAGGCCATCTGCAAGAGAGCCGCAGGCGACTTCTCCCCCATCAGGGTATAAAGGATAAGGCTCACCCCGAACCAATAGATGAAAAAGGCGGAGAAGAGGTTGCGGCGTCCCACGAATCCAGCCCCCAGCAGGCCGAGGACGAGAATGAGGGGCTCGTAAGAGAGAAGAAGGAGGAGATAGTAGGACCAAGGCCCTTGTCCCGACCACTGGCTGAGCCAAGCGGGGAAGAGGTCGATGGCCGCCTGCAACCCCCCAGGGTTCAGCAGCCCACCGGTGGAGGCCAAAACCACGATAGCCCCTAGAAGGGCTAAGGCTCTCCGCCAAGTTCCGGAGAGAAGATCATCTCGCCACCCTCTGCCAGTGGGCTGGCCACTGAGAAGCAAGAGAGGGACAAAGGAGAGACAGATGATGAGAACCGTATATACCTCAGAATCGGCGACTAGAGAGAGGGCTAGGCCGGCAATCGCGAGATAGAGATCCCGCGGAGATCGGTTCTCCCCATAGCGGAGGAGCCCGAAAAGAAAGGCCACCATCCCCAAAGCGACGATGATCTCCCCTCCCAGGGTGCGAGAGAAGAAGATGTGAGAGGGGGAGAAGGCTAGGAGCGCGGAAACCAAGAGAGCACCTACCCGACCTAGTCGGGAGCGCAAAAGATAGGGGAGGCCGACCAATGCGCTGCCCGCCAGGGCGGGGATCAACCGAGCCCCATAGTCGCTGGGGCCAAAGAGCAAGAAGGAGAGGGCAGTGGCGTGGAAGAGAAGGGGACTCCCCATGGGGTCGCCTCCCAGCCCTTGATAGAAGCGCCAGGCCTGGTAGGCCAAATCCGCCTCTTCCGGGAAGAGGGGTCGCTGGCCCAGCCCCCATAGGCGCAAGGCCGTGCCCAAGGCTATGAAGAAGAGGTAGAGCCCCACCTCCACGGTGAGCCAAGACCGCTCCCTCTGAACCATAGCCTCCAAAGGAGCTACCTCCGACGGTAGATGATCACTCCGCCCTGCTGATAGACCAGATCCATTATCGTGGCCCATTTCTCTATCATCGCTCGACCGAGATCGTACTTACTTATCTCCAAAGGCCCTAGATAGACGTACTCGATATCATACTCCTCCAATAGCCTTTCCGTCTCCTCCAGATCGAGGCTGGTATAGAGGGCTTCGATATCCGGTTCCCTCCGGGAGGGCTCCTCATAGGTCCCTCGCCATTGGAGTTCATGTCCGCCCCACCCCAAGAGAGTAGGTAAGCCCGTGTGAGCGGAGACCCTTCCGAAAGGGGTATATGAACCTCCCGGGGCTTCCAGTATCACCGGGCTCCCCTCCACGTTAACCCTCAGCCACTGGATAGCCTCGTAATCATCGGGGCTGGAGGCCATAAGGTTGGCCATCCCATCCAGGGTAGGCAAGGCGCCCGCCGTTTTGGAGCGAGTGGCGGCCAAAGGGTAGATGAGGCTCAAGGCGAGAAGAATGAGGAAGCCCGTCGTCCAAAGCCGATAGGCGACCCCTCCTAATCTCCTGGAGAGATAGTACACCCCATAGGCTGAAGCGATGGCCAAGAGCACCCAGGCCTGATAGTATAACTTAAAGATGGTGTTCATGCGGGTCCCAAAGATGTCTCGGATATATACGTATTCGCATAGATAGGTGAGCAGAAACCCCATCGCCACCAAGACGAGAACGAAGAGGGAACTCGAATCCGATACCCTGGCCCTAAGTTGACGCGTACGCCACCAAAGGGAGAACAAAGCCAGGCACAAAAGGAGGGCCAGAAAAATCGTAAGCCAAGGCTGGGAAAAGAGAGGGTCGAGAAGAGCCAACCTCAGCATAGGCCAGGGGTCCAGAAGGGCGGGAGGCATGTCGGGGAAGAGTGGAGCCGCTTCGTTCAACTTCTGGATGACGAAAGTTCGTGTCCCCTCGTTTATGAACACCACGGATAGGGTCAGGAGGAGAAGAAAGAAGGGAGAGAGGAGCAGGGCTAGAAACAGAGAAAGGCCTCTGGTCAGCGTCTGCCTAACGGCTACCCCTTTCTCAGAGATGCCCATTTCTCTGAACTGGGCTATGAGAAAAGAGAGAAGGACGAAAACGAAGAGGCCGAACATCACCAGGTACTGATGCCATCGCGTCTTCACGAAGAGCACGGGCAGGATCCCCCCTACTTGAGAGCGAAAGCCGAGATAGAAAGGGAGATAGAGAAGGAGGCTGAAGATGACGAGTTTCCCCCCGAACTCCAAGATGCCACTGAGAGTGGCCTGGCCTTGGATATATCGACCGAGGGCATATGCGGCCACCACGATCAAACCATAGGTAGGGAGATCCCAACTATTGAGAAAGCCCAAGGCCCCCACCAAGAGGCCCAAGAGACCCATCTCTGGCCAATCTAACCTCTCACGAGAGCGGAAGAGGTTCAGGGCTAGAGCGAGAGCCAAGAGGACGAAGGGCAAGGCTAGAACGTGAGGGTGCATATCCCCCAAGAGGAAACTGAAGAAGGGGAACTCGTCTATCACCTCCATATCCCGCCCCAGCATCACATCGTGCACGACGCGGGAGGCCCGCCACCACCACCAGTGATCGGTAGGGAGCCACTGGCCGCTCACGGGAGCGGCTGCCAGCCTCCTGATATCGACCCACTCCCAGAAAGAAGCGGAACCCAAACCTCGAGTATATAATACCTCCAGAACCCCCTCTAGATTGCCGATAACCGCCACCAGCAGGGCTCCTAAGAACCCGAAGGTGAGGGCGCTCCCCTCCTCCTTCTCGCCATAGACTAGATTGTAGACCAGGCTCGAAGCCCCGGTCAGGGTGAGGGCGAAGAGAAGAGCCACGCCCAGATTGAAAGTCACCTCCGAGGGGAGGCCCGAGAGCCTGGTAAGGAAAGCCATCATCAGATAGCCAAAATAGTAATAACTTATGCCGTATCCAGAGAGCCAGGGGTCGTGGGGAGGGAACCGCTCGCTCCGCAAGATGGCGTTCAAGAAAGCGAACTCCATGGGCTTCTCCGTGCCCATGATCTCCGGGTTATAGGCCCGCACCAAGGCCCAAAGGCCGAAGGCGGCGGTGAAGAGGAGTTCGCTGGCCAAGACCACCTTTCTATGGCGGTAGAGAAAAGCGAGAATCTCCTCTCCCTCTTTCCGCCTACTAGAGTAGAGATACCAGGAGATCGCCGCCCCTAGCAGGATGACGAAGACGATGGCCTCTCGTTTGTTAGCCAGGAAGCCAAAACTCACTAATATCCAAAAGAGGTAACTGCAAAGGAGTATCCCCAACGGCTTGGAGAGGGCATAACCCCTATCGGGGAGAGCCCGGAAGAGGCGGAAAGCGAGGGGCAAAGCCACCAGCCCCAGGATCTCCACCATTAGCCACCAGATCAAGGCTGGCACCACAACAGCGGAAAGCATCAACCTTTCACCTTATATACTCGTACCTTCGGGTTGTCATAGGCCAACTCCAGGTAACCCTCCTCTAGGAGGGCGTCGAACTTGGCTAGGGATTGGGCTGGATAGACCGTCCGCTCCAACTGCCCGACATAGATATATCTGATATCGAGTTCCTCGATGAGGGCTTTCGTCTCCTGGAGATCGGTGCTCTCATAGAGGGCACGAGCCTCGGCTTCCCGCTGAGCCACCATCCAACCATACCGCTGCTCGTTCTGATGAGCCCCTACCAAGGTGGGCAGGCCGGTGTAACTGGCCACCCTCAACCCCCCCTCCCGATAGTAGGGCAAAGCCGCCTCGGCCACCACCGGGGTCCCCTCTACATTCGCTAGGAACCACTGGATGGCTTCATAGTCGTATCGGAGTTCTATGGGGTTACTCTCATCGGGCCAGGTGTATCGTCCCACGGTCATGAAAGCCAATCCGTCAAGGGTTCCCAGAGGCGGCCTGGCCCCAGGGAAGCGATCTCGAACCCGGGCCTGGGTCCCCAACACGGTATAGATGCTGGAGGCCAGAAAGAGGGCCAGAAAGGCTCCTTGCCACAACCTGCGCCACCTCAGACCTGTCAGGTACCGCCACAATTGAGGTAAGGCCGCGGCTCCCGCCAGCGATAGAAGCACCCAGGCTTGGATGTAGAATTTGAAGATGGTGTTCATCCGTCGGTAGTCGCCGCCCTGGAGAAAATCTCGCAAGTAGACCACCTCGCAGCCTAGAAGGATCCCCAAGCCCAAAAAGCCCAGGAGATGAACAAAACCCCTCTCTGGCTGGGAGTCATCTCTAAGGATGAGGATCCCCGCCAGTATGAGCAGGGGAAAAAGCAAGGCTAAGACCCATCCCTTCAGGAGAAGAAAAACCAGGGCGGCTAGCAATACGGAACCGAAAGCGAGAAGGGCCCCCCTCCTCCCCAGCCTACGTTGAAGGGAAAGGAGAAGATAACTACCTATCAAGAAGACGAAGAACCCCCAAATAGTGAGGAAGGGCTCGATCTCCGTCCGGCGCCTAACCAGACCCAACCCCAGATGAAGGGGCTGGTAATAAGTGAAGAAGGGAAGATAGAGAAGAAGACCTAAGACCACTATGCCCAGCGAAGCCGATAACGCTTTGGCCCTCGCCCAGGCTCCTCCTTGAGCCCAGGCTCGCAGGAGAAAGGCTCCCAAGATGATAAGAAAGTAGGTGGGGAGGTCCCAAGTATTGATAACCGCCACGCCGCCTAGAGAGAGTCCCAAAAGAAGGACGAAAACCAAGGAATCGAGACTGAAGAGACTATCCTGCGGAGACCGCTTTCGCAAGGCAAAGACTAAAGCCAAGAGGAAGATAGTGAAAGGTATGCCGATCATATGGGGGTGCAGATCGGCGAAGAGGAAACTGAAAAAGGGGAACTCATTTATGGTGAACGGTATCACCCGGGTGCTCCGCCAGTAGTCGAAGGGTGGGAGAGCCCGGCGGCCCAGGAGGAGTTGCAGGAGGCCCGGGATGGCTCGTACCAGCCCCTCCACCCCCGGGATGGGGCTTCTGAACCCCAACCCCCCTAACTCTCCCAGTCGTTCCACTATCTGACGTAGCCCATCTAGGTTTCCCAAAAGGGCAAGAAAAATAGCGGCCACCACCCCCCAAAGGTATTTTCGAGTCAGGTTGTACCCCAAGGAGAAGGCGTTACTCACCGTCAGGGCGAAGAGCGTAGGGATCGCCAGGTTGAAAGCCACCTGGGGAACGATACCCGTCAGTTTGATGAGGATAGAGACGAGATGAAGGCCATAGTAGTAATAGTTGATATGCCCTCCCGCGAAGTAAGGATCATAAGGCGGAAAGTAGGGACTCTTGACGATGGCGTTGAGATAAGCGAACTCCATCGACTTCTCCCCTCCGTTCCAAGGCTGCCACAGGTCAGGGTTGAGGAGTCGGATGCCTACGAACAGTAGAAAGGCGCAAGAAAAGATCGCCTCGCTGATGAAGATAGTCCGTTTCCTGGAAGAGAGAAGGGCGATTATCTCCTGGCGCCCTCTCAAACAAAGAGATACCAGCCCCAGAAGTAGCCCGGCTCCCAAAATGGTGGGAAGGCTATTGGTGAAGAGACGAAGGCTGGCGGCCAGCCAGACCAAGTAGCCTACCACCAGAAGGCCCAAGGTCTTGGAAAGGATGTATCCCCCATCGGCGAGATGATGAAATACGAGGAGGGTCAGAGGCAAGGCTATCAGGCCCAACATCTCAACCGCTAGCCACCAGAAAAGGATGGAGAGAAGAGGGTGGCTATTGGCCACCCCATTCCACCCCCGATCTCTTATCACCGGCAACTCATCGACCGGCCCCTCTAGGAGGAGGCTCTTACCTACTATATGCTCCGCTTCGGCAGGCACTAAACTCTTGGCGAAGAGGAGATCGAACTCCTCATCGGTGAGATCTCTCTCCTTCTCGAAGATGAGCACCTTGGGGTGGTCATAGACGGTGAAACTCTCGTCGGCACGGTCATCGACGATGGTGAGACCGAACAGCCCAGGATAGGAGGTGAAGGTCTTGATCAGTCGGAAGCCTAACTTCTCATCGAAGAGCAAATCGTAATAGCGGGTGGTGATGGGGTACCTTTGGGGCAGACGAGGGATGGAACCGTAGAGGCGGTTGCTGGAGAGGATGACGTAGTCGGCCGCCTGAAGGTTATCCTTGACCTCCTCGTATTTCGCCCCGTTATCAGGCTCATAGAGCTCCATGGTCACGGTCTTATACTCACCTATGCTCCTCGGCTCCCCACTCACGGCCATCCCCAGGGGGAGGTCGTCGTCCCAATGCTCCAGAGCCAATGTCGAACCACGGGACACATTCCGATAGATCCACTCTGAGGCCTGGACCCGGCTATGAGGACGGCTGTAGATGCTCACAAAGGCTAGGGAGTAGAGGAGGCTCAGGGCCACCACCAACGCCAGGGTGATCTGCCAAGCACTCCGGGCTACCCGCCCAGTGAACCGCTCCCTTATGGAGAGGAGCATCTTAGCCCCCATTATGTAAAGGAAGGGAAATAGAGGCAACATATAGCGCAGGAACTTCACATAGAAACTCCCCGTGATGAGGAAATAGGGCACCACCCAGGCCAAAAGCAAGAGTTCCCACGGACCTCGCCAGCGAAGGCCCCGCCACAGGGCGAAGAGAAAGCCACACCAGGCCAGGACCCCCAAAGGCGGCCCCATAGCCCAAAGGATGGTCTGGGTGATCTGGTAGAGGAAGGGGGTAGTCCCGGCGTACTGACGGGTGTAGGGCAAGTCGCGAATGCCCCGCACCATCTCCCCCTCCGCCACCACGCGGGCCAAGAAAGAGCCCCGGTCCAAAATGGCGTATGGCTGGGCGAAGAAGAAGGCTAGGTTCAGGCAAAGGAAGATGAGCAGGACAAGGCGGGTTTCCTCTCGCCACCCCCCACCCTTCCCTAGCCTACCGCGGATGGCGAAGGCACAGAACAGGACAAAGAGCAGGGGAGCAGCGCTGACCTTGGTGGCCAGGGCCCAGCCGAGGGAGGCCCCAAAGAGGGCAGCCTCTCTCCTCCCCCCACCCTGGGCTAGCCCCAGGGCGAAATAGATGACCAGAAGGACGAAGATGTTGAGGAAGACATCCACGGCGAAGAAATGAGATACCTGGATCTCGAAGACGGTGAAGGTGGAGAAGGTAGCAGCCAAGAGCCCCACTCTGCGGCTATAGGCCCTCTTTCCCACCAGGTAGGTGAGGTAGATATTCGCCGTGCCCGCCAAAGCGGCGAGCACTCTCCCCAATATGGTAAGATAATCGTAATCGGAGGGGCGGCCAAGCGTGATCAGAGCCTCGGCCAGGGAGGGCCAAGAGGTGAGGAAGCGAGAGAGGGGAGCGAGGAGACTCAAGAGGTTGGCCACCAGGCGGAGGAGGTAGAGGGGCAGGGAGCCATAGGCGAAGAAATGGGGGTTAAGGGGGCTCGTCTCCGGGTCGAAGAAGTTGGGACGCTCCTCCGTGGCCTCCCCCGCCAGAAGGGGGTTGAAGAACTCCGGCCACTCTCGGAGCGGCGGCATCCCTATCTTGGGAACCACCGAGGCCACGATGGCCCGCTCGTCGGGGTGCAGATGGTGCCCTTGATCCCAGTTGAGCCCATAGAAGCGGAGGGCGGCCCCTATCACCAGGATTAGAGCCAACCCCAGGGCGATCTTATCTCCCCTTAGCCAACGCATAGAGATATTCTAGCATCGAGGTACCCTCTCGGCAAGTAGAATATGTAGAGGGGAAAATAGCCCCGCGGTGTCTGAGCCTATCTCACGGTGTGCTCTATATCTTCATCGTAGCCTGCTAACGACATGACACTTGCCTCAAACTGAGAGGACGCAGAATGGACACAAGGTCTTGTGTCCATTCTGGCAATTACTAGATAAAGCACTAGATGCCGAGGACCAGAATCGAACTGGTGACACCATGATTTTCAGTCATGTGCTCTACCAACTGAGCTACCTCGGCAAATCACCCCCCACTTCTTTCGATATTTTATAGCACCTTTTTACCCCTGTCAAGATCAACCCTCTTTCCTTGATAAGGGGTCTAGTCGATGGTAGAATCATCTGGGGGTGCAGTATGGGCATCACTATCATCGGATTGGGTCCCGGCGACCCCTCCCTCATGACTTGTGAGGCGCGAGAACTGTTGGAGAAGGCCAAGGAGGTCTGCCTTCGCACCAAGCGCCATCCTGCGGTCGATTCCCTGCCCCACCATCTTCAACTCCACTCCTTCGACCATCTCTATGAGAAAGTCGAGACCTTCGAGGAGATCTACGAGAAGATCGCCCAACAGGTCTTGAGGCTAGGAGAGCGCCCAGAGGGGGTCCTCTACGCTGTCCCCGGCCATCCCCTGGTGGGCGAGGCATCGGTGCATCGCATATTGGCCCTGGCCCAGGAGAAAGGGGTGCCGGTGAGTATCGTGGCGGGGGTGAGTTTCCTGGAGCCGGTCTTCTCTCTGTTGAGTGTCGATCCTCTCGCCGGCCTCCAGATCGGCGATGCGGTGACCTTAGCCTCTCGCCTCCATCCCGGCTTTAACCCCGATACCCCAGCCCTTATCGGACAACTCTACAGCCGGACAGTGGCTGCCGATTTGAAACTCACCTTGATGAACCTCTACCCCGACGATCATCCGGTGACCCTCGTTCAGGGGGCTGGCACCTCTGAGGTGAAGACGCGCACCATCCCTCTCCATGAACTGGATCACGAGGAGGAGATCGACCACCTCACCTCCCTTTTCATCCCTCCCCTCTCCGCCCCAACTTCCTTCGCCTCCTTGCAAGATATAGTGGCCCGGCTGCGGGCTCCCGATGGGTGTCCCTGGGATAGGGAACAGACCCCTCAAAGCCTGCGACCCTTCCTTCTGGAAGAGACCTACGAGGCCTTAGAGGCCTTGGATCTGGAAGATACAGAGCGGCTTCGTGAGGAACTAGGGGATCTTCTCTTGGAGGTCTTCCTCCAGGTTCAGATAGCGGCCGAGGGCGGGGAGTTCAAGATGCCCGATGTGCTAGGAGGCATCATCGCCAAACTGATACGGAGACACCCCCATGTCTTCGGCGAGGGGGAGGCCACTACGCCTGGTGAGGTGATCTCCCATTGGCAGGAGATCAAGCGACAAGAAGGACAGTTGGCCGAGGGGCCATTCGCCGACCTGCCCCTTATCATGCCCGCCTTGGCTCGCGCCCAAAGGATACAGCAGGTGGCGCCGGCCAGGGGCTTGACGGTCGAGATGGACGAGGCGGAACTCCTGGCCAGGGTGAAAAAAGGGCTCGAAGACTTGTCCCAGTTATCGGCGGCCGAGGAGCCTCTGCCGAGTGAAATCGAGGCGGTCTGGGGAGGCCTCCTCTTCGACCTGGTAGCCTTGGCCAACCTGAATGGGGTAGATGCCGAAAGCGCCTTGCGAAAGGCGGTACGGGATTTGGAGAAGCGACTTGGTTCCTCCCAAACGTAGCGTCGCCTTTTGGGGCGACGTTTTGTTCATTTCGCGGAGCAAGAACGTAGGGCAGGTTTCCATACCTGCCCTTTTCCCCCCTAGCCTCAGCCTGTCCTGGCTGGAGTGGGCCAGGGGCTTTAGCCCGACGAGAAAACGTCGCCCTAAAGGGCGACGTTACAACCCCGCTCGCGCCATTCGCGATCCCCCTTGACACCCTAGAACACTTAAACTAGTATAGCCTCAAACAGGATATAGCAACATGCTCGCTTTCATAGACGAATCAGGGGATCCAGGCTTCAAACTAGAAAAGGGGTCAAGCCGTTATTTCATCGTAGCCCTGGTTATGTTTGAAGACCATGAAGAAGCGGAGGCATGTGACCACCGGATAAGCTTACTCAAAAGAGAGCTGGGATACCCGCCGGATTTCGAGTTCCACTTCGCGCACAATTCCCACCGTGTCAGGTTGGCGTTTCTCCAGGCCGTCGCTCCCTACGACTTCTTCTACTTTGGGATCGTCTTGAACAAGGACCCTGATAAACTGTGGGGAGAGGGCTTCAAGTTTAAGGAGTCGCTCTACAAGTACACCTGTAGCCTGGTCTTTGAAAACGCAAAGCCCTACCTTCGCCAGGCCATCATAGTGATCGACAAGAGCGGTCGGAAAGAATTTAGGAGTCAACTTAGGCGGTATCTGCAGAGGAAAGCCAGTATCGACTCACACGCTATTAAAAAGGTGAAATCCCAACGCTCACGGAGCAACAACCTGCTCCAGCTTGCTGACTATGTAGCAGGCGTCATCAACCGAGTGGCCCAGGGTAAACGTCGCGCTCGGGACTACCACCGTCTCATTGCCCATCGCGAGATATACGTCCAAATGTGGCCAAAATGACAACCCAGCCCCTATCCCTTGCGGGAACGCACACCATGTAGGCGACAGTTCAAGGCTGGGTTAATTCCAATCATAAGTATACCATCTATTCAAGAATTTGTCAACCGCTTCCGTTTACCCCTTTTCGTTCTCGCTTTTCGCGTCATTCGTGATCCCCCTTGACAATCTAGAACGTCTGTGCTATAATCCTTTCATTGGGATTTGGTCATTTATCATTCGCCATTCCGCCAAGAGGTGGTTGTTTCCCATATTTTTTTATTCAACCACCCCCCCTGCGCCTAGAGGAGTATAGGCATACTTCCCCTGCCACTCACCTTCTCACCTTTCAAGCGCCCCAAAGAGAAAGGCCGGTCCTTGAAACCGGCCTCTGAGTCGGGGCGAGAGGATTTGAACCTCCGACCTCACGGACCCGAACCGTGCGCGCTAACCGGGCTGCGCTACGCCCCGTACCTTTACAATACCTCAAGAATTGACTATAATTTCTAAAGAGCCCCTATAGCTCAGTCCGGATAGAGCAGTGGTTTCCTAAACCATGTGTCGCAGGTTCGAGTCCTGCTAGGGGCACCATCCGTTCCCTCGTCCTCAAGCGGGAAGGAATAGGTCAGCACTCCGCAGTCTCGATAGACCTCGATCCGCTGCACCATCCTCCTGAGATACTTACGCCCTTCGATACCCCCTTGCGACAGCGCCTCATGCAGGCCTCCTAAGTATGCCACGATTTGCTCTTTTGTCAAGTTCGGTACCTCAGGTAGACCGGCTTCCAGCTGCGCCAAGCGACTGAGAACTTGAGCCTTCTCGTGCTGGCGCTCTTCTATCCTCTTGCTGATCTCCTCCCTCAGCCCTCCCACTTCCAGACCCTCGATGAGGTTGCGTAAGAGATCACCTCAGAGATTGATCTCTCGAAGGTCCTGCCCAAGATATTGGGGATTGCGGAAGCGCTAGCCGGTGCGCATGGCGGCGCTATAGCTCTTTTCGATGAGAAAAGAGATGAGCTTGGGTATCCCTACATCCATGGAGTTCCGGAGGAGTTGACGAAGATCCCGGCACTCAGAGGAAAGGGGTTGGCCTGGGAGGTGATCGAGCGTGGCCAGCCCCTGGTGGTGGAAGACTATCCCCATTACCCCTCTGCGATCAAATCTTTCGTAGAGGCAGGGGTGAAAAGCGCTTTGGGTGTGCCTCTGCTGAGCGTAGACAAGGTATTTGGGCAGTTGGGTGTCTTCGGCATCCACGAAAAGAAGTTGTTTACGGATAGGGATGTGGCTTTGCTATCTGGTGTGGGCCGCTTGGCGGGCATAGCTATTGAAAACGCGCGGTTCTATCAAAATATGCGGTTCTATGTGAGGCAAATCACCCGAGCCCAAGAGGCGGAGCGGGAGCGGATCGCGCGGGAACTCCACGACGATACAGCCCAGGCTCTATTGGTCCTCCGGCGTCATCTCGGTGCCCTTATGAGCTCTCCCCAACAACCCCCGGAATCGACAGTACAACGCCTGGAGCAGACACGCCAACTGACCGATGAGATACTGGAAGGTGTGCGTCGCTTCAGCCAGGATCTTCGCCCTCCCACTCTGGACGACCTAGGCCTATTGCCTACTCTGGAAGGGTTAGTCGCTGATCTGAAGGCGCAAGAGGGGATAGATGTCCAACTCAAGGTAGTGGGAAGCCAGCGGCGTCTACCTCCAGAGGCGGAACTAGTGCTGTTTCGCATCGTCCAGGAAGCGTTGAATAACGTGCGAAGGCACGCTCAGGCTTCAAAGGTTGTGACAACGGTGGAGTTTGCCGATGGGCGGGTCAGGCTAACGGTCAGCGACAACGGACGGGGGTTCGAGCTGCCAAGCAGGATGAGCGACTTGGCAGCGGCCGGGAAATTGGGTCTCATGGGGATGCATGAGCGGGCCAGGCTGCTGGGCGGCGTCCTTACGATCGAATCGGAAGTCGGGAAAGGGACCACGGTGATCGCTGATCTGCCGATATAAGAAGCCCCTGCGATCGCAGGGGCTTTTTGGCGGCCTTCTTCGGCCTAGGGGCCTATTCCCTAACTCGGCGGCGGATCTGGACATCTCCTTTTCTCTGCTTCAGCTATCCAAGAACCGCTTGGTCTCCTTCCAGAGGCGTTCGATCGCCTGAGAAGCCGGGCTCCGGGAATAGGAGACCACCGATCTCCCCTGGACCATGGCTTCGGTGACCGCCTGATCGAAGGGGATGGACCCTATCAGGGGCAGGTCGCGCGCGGCGCAATCTTCGGCTATGGCCTGACTCACCTGGGGATTAATGTCGTACTTGTTGATGCAAACCAACGGTGGTACGCCGAAATGGGCCACGGTGGACAAGATGCGCTCCAGGTCGTGGACGCCGGCCACGGTAGGCTCAGTGACCAAGAGGGCCAAGTCCGCCCCTGCGGTGGTGGCTATCACCGGACAGCCTATCCCCGGTGGCCCGTCGACGATGATAAGATCGCACCCTTGAGCCAGCGCCAGTTGGCGGGCTTCCTGCTTGACTATGGTTACTAACTTGCCTGAATTCTCCTGGGCTGGTCGGAGTTGGGCATGCACCAGGGGACCATAAGAGGTGTCGGAGATGAACCAGTGGCCGGATACCGGTTCCTCCAAGTGTATGGCCTCGGAAGGGCACTCATAGTAGCAGACGGCGCACCCCTCGCAGGCGATGGGGTCTATGAGATATTCTCCTTCCCTCTGCTGCACCGCTTGAAAGCGACAAACCTCAGCGCACCGTTCACAGGCGGTGCAGAGAGCGGGCTCTATGATGGCTACCTTGCCTCCTCTAAACTCATGTTTCTCCTTCACCTGGGGCGAAAGCACCAGTTCCAGGTTGGCGGCGTCCACATCGGCATCGACCATCACCTTCCTCTCCGCCAGATGGGCGAAGGAGGCAGCAACGGTGGTCTTTCCGGTCCCCCCTTTCCCGCTCAAGAGGATCAATTCCCTCATCGCCCCACCTGCTTTTCCATCTCTTTACACATCCCTCTGAATCGCAACTTGTAATCGGGGAAGGCTTCCACTAGTGGGGTGCCTCTCGAGTATGCCTCGGCGATCCGTCGGTCGAAGGGTATGCGCATCAGGATAGGAAGGCCCTCCTCCTGACAATACCTTTCCACCCCGGAGTCTCCTATATCGGCCCGATTGATCACCACTCCCATAGGTAACTTGAGTTCCCGCGCCACTTCCACCGCTAGCTTTAGATCGTGGAGGCCGAAGGGTGTTGGTTCGGTGACCAAAAGGCAATAGTCACTACCCCGCAGCGACTCCACCACCGGACAGGAGGTGCCAGGCGATACGTCGAGGATCACCGTCTTCTCACCCTGGGCCATGGCTTTCAGGCGGCGGATGATGGGCGGTGGCATCGGGTCCCCTGGGTTCAACAGGCCATAGGCGAAGGCCATTTCCCCCACGCTGCCCCAGTCTACGACTCCGATCACGTGGGGCACCTCTTCAATTGCTTGCAGGGGACAGGCCAGTTTGCAGCCTCCGCACCCGTGACAGAGTTCGGGGAAGAGGAGCACCTTTTCCCCTACAACAGCGATAGCGTTGAATTGACAGACTTCAGCACAACGACCACAGAGGTCACACCTAGTCTCATCAACCGAGGGTCTGAGGATGGCTACGTCTTCTCGCCCTTGAATAGTTGGATTCAAGAAGAGGTGAGCATTGGGAGCCTCAACGTCACAATCTAGGAGTTGCACCTGATTCTGGGGGAGGGAGAGGGCCAGACTGACCGCTACGGTGGTCTTACCCGTCCCTCCTTTGCCGCTGGCGATGGCTATTTTCACCTATTCATCCTCCTCATGATTTCCAATGTCGTCCTCGCTTTTAGATAAGTTAGTCTGAGCATCCGGCAGGGATATCGCTTCTGTGAAGAGCAACTCCACTCCCGCATCGGCGAAGACGTACTCGGGGCCTTTGCCCTTTAGGCTCTCCCGGACCAGCACCAGATCCACCTTCTGCTCCACCAGCCACTCCGCTACTCGAATGCCCTTCCCCTTCTCCCAGTCAAGATAGGGGTTAGTTACTACTCTCTGCTCGCTCCATTCCTTCCTCTCTCTATCATACTCCATGAGGGCAAAGTAGGGGGCTTCACCGAAATGGGAACTCACAGTGCCTCTGCTATCACTGAGGGGGACAGCGTATCTGAGTATCTTCTGCTCTCGCGGCTCACAGTGGATCAGCACCCTCTCTACTCGGGGTAGTTCTGCCCGTATCTTCTCTTCGATCTGTGCACTGACCTGGTGGGCCTTTTCTAGGTCGTAGATGCGGAGGGTTATTTCCGCTTCCAGGAAGCGATACCGCCCTGAACTACGCCCGGTCAGACTCTTGATCTTCGCTACGCTGGGTTGGCTGAGGATTATGCCTCTCACCTTATCCAAGCTCTCGCTGCTGATAGATACATCTAGGAGCACCCTCATTCCATCTACCAGAAGTTGCCATCCAGACCAACCGATGAAGCCCACGATTATTATGGCTGCTATTCGATCCAGGGCTAAGCCCACATAACTGGCCAATAGAGCCAGGAGCACGACGCCCGAGGAGAGAACATCGGTTTGGAAATGGCGAGCATCGGCTATCAGGGTGGGGGAACCGGTCTTTCTCCCCAGGCGCAGTTCGTAAGTGCCGAATAGGAGGGGGATTACGACGGTGGCTCCAACTCCAACCACTAGCCAGAGTGTCAGCCGCAGCTCTACTTTGGGGGCAAAGATAGCCTCTCTGGCGATCTCATACCCTGCTACGAAGATCAGTAGGGCGATGATAATAGAGACGATGTTTTCTACCTTATACAATCCGTAAGGGAACTGTTTCGATTTCCGTTGGGATATGATAAGACCGATCAGCACTGCCAGCCTGGAGAAGGTATCCACTACGGAATCGGTAGCATCCGCGGCCAAGGCTAGGCTACCAGATGTGATGGCCAATCCCACTTTCAGACCCACCAAAAGTAGATTGACTAAGATGGAATAGAACCCAATTCTCCCCAGCCTACTCTCCTCGGTCATCTCAGAACTCCATTAAGGTGCCAGCCGGGCAGGGAACTGTGCGGTCTGGGAAGGCCTGGCTTAGAAGGCTAAGTGCCCGGTCGCCGGTGCAATGGTTCAGATAAAGCCACGGGGAGCCATACTCCTCCCTCAATATGGAGACGATCCGATCTATCTCCTCCTTGCCCAGGTCCAACAGGTGAGCGCCGCCCAAAACGGCTTGAATTTGACCGTCGAAGATATGGCACACGAGGGCCAAGGTGTTTAGCAACCCAGCGTGGCCACAGCCTAGCACCACGACTAAGCCTTGAGGGGTCTCAAGGACCAGAGCCAGATCGTCGGCGTAAGGGTCGGGAGCCCAGCCGCGGGGGGTGTGAATAACGTGTCGTGCACTTCTGCCCTCAGCCCCGGGACGGGGAACCACCTCTCCGGTAGTCCAAACCCGCGGTGCCACCTCTACAGGCTGGGAACTCAGGTCTAGTTCGGCATGCTCCTCAATCTCCCTTTGGGATAGAGGCAACCCGACATATTTGGGCCTCCACCGCCTGCGGCGAGCGAACCGCTCCTGAAATATGCCGGGATGGGCGAAAACTCTCTCCCTTTGGGATAGGGGCAAGCCGATATATTTCGACCTCCACCGCCTGCGGCGAGCGAACCGCTCTTGAAATATGGCCGGATGGGAGAAGACCTTGCAACCGGGCACCAAGGAAAGAAAGGCTCGCATCCCCCCTGTATGATCGGGGTGGCTATGGCTGATGACCAGCACCGTGACCCGCCTCAACTCCACGCTCAAAATGGAAGCGTTGTGTAGAAGCGCCTGCCCACTGGCCCCGGTATCGAAGAGGATATCTTCCTCCTCAGTCTCTACTAGGAAGGAGAGGCCATGCTCGGCCCTGAGGCCGGAGCCTGGCTGAGTCTCATCATTCACCAGGCAAGTGATGGTGAACATAGTCTACTTCTTTCTTCCTTATGGCACACTCCGGGCAGTAGCCCCAGAGTTCAACCCGGCTTCCTGTCATCTGAAAGCCATGCTGGTCTGCTAGATCCCGATGGATGTCGAGGGAGTGGGCACACTGAAACTCGATCACCTTGCCACAACCGAGGCATATCAGGTGTTGATGTTCTTCCCTTGGCTTCACTTCATAGTGGCGACGCTCGGTAGCCAGGCCGAGTTCTTTGACTAAGCCCAGTTTCCTGAGCAGATCGAGGGTGCGATAGACGGTGGAGAGACTGAGGCGAGGATACCGCTCTCTTGCCCGTAGATGGATCTCATCCGCATCGAGATGGCCTTTATGCTCCTGAATGATCTGCAGGATGAGCCTCCGTTGGGGGGTTATCCGTTTACTCTTGGCGCGGAGGACATCTATAGGTTCTGACTCTTTTTGCGACATACCCCATCACCTTCACAGATAGCGAGTCTCAGCCGAATAGATTATCCATAAGCATCATGATGGCGAAGGCCAGCATCCCATCCAGTAGCCGATCTGAAATTCTTGTGGTGATAAGCACAGACAACGCGCCGATACCGGTAGCCAACCCCATGCCTATGGTGGCTAGGAAACCCAGGGCGATGAGGTTGCCACCCATGGATTAGCGATCATAATCTGCTCGAAAGGCGCTCATTTCCGAGTGGGGAGCCCGTGAGTAGAGGGATCATCGCTACTCACGGGTCATTCTGGTCCCGCACTTGGGACAGCTGACCTTGTAGCAGGGCTGAGCTACTTGGTGAAGCATCTTGTGGGCGCAGTTGGGGCAGACGCAGTAGCCTCCGGGGCCGGCGCCAGGCTTGGTGCCCCCCATTCTACCGCGGCCCTGGCCTCGACCTCCTCCTTGGCCTCTCCCACGACCAAATAACCTTTGAAACACCTCTCTCACCTCCTTCTACACTCTTCGCCGGTGGGACAGGGTGGTGTGGCGCACCGCTCCTCCTGCCCACAGCAGGTGGTTCCTGCGGGATGCGGCCTCCCTCTGCTTATCACGTAGGGAGCAGAGAAGAGTTTTTGCAAAAGGGCGCTCTCACAGTTGGGGCAACGAGGCTCCTCACCCCAAGAGCGGAGCCAAACCTCCACCCGTTCCCCGCAATTTTGACAACGATACTCGTAGATCGGCACTTCTTCCCTCCTCTATCTAAGGGGTTCAAGATGTTGGTGCCAAATCACCATTGACGCTTCTCTATCATGGCGCAGACGCTATGCACCACTCGGATGCCCTGCTCCTGGCAAGAACGGATGGCCGCCTCCGACTCGCTGCCGGGCTGCATCCATACCCGTTTCAGGCCTAACTGCGCGCAGTGACGCACGATCTCCTCTGTGATCTCCGGGGGAACCACCAGATCAACCACCGTCGGTCTCTCTGGCAAGTCGGAGAGAGTGGGGTATAGGGTTTGGCCGTCGATCTCGCCTCCCCGGGGGTTGACACCGTAAACGGTGTACCCGGCGGCTCTTAGATCGCGGAGGATCTGGTGACCGAACTTATCGGGATCCGTCGAAGCACCAACCACAGCCCACACCCGCTGGTTGATGAACTCTTCGATCAAATCCTCCATTCGTGGCTCCTTGGTGGTTTCATCCTGCCGAGCCGGCGGTTCATCCCCCGCGGCGGCGCTTTCGGAAGCGATGTCCGCCGCGTGTTGCTGCGTTCGAGGCCCGCTTGCGCTGAGAACCGGTTGGCGATGGCTTGCCTGTGCCTCTGTCCAAGGCGTTCACCAGACGAGGTATCAGGCGTGGGACCACTTCTCTTCCCAGAAAGACCAACGCGCTACCAACTAGGGGCACCAATTGCCTCCCCAAGGGGACGGTAGCTGACGCTGGTCTCCTGGGGGCAACACGGGATCTGGCTTGCACTCTAGGCAGTATCGCCTTTTCCTCAACCGCCTCGGTCACCACCAGTATGGCTCCGTTGGGACAGGCTTCGAGGCAGGCCTCGCAAGCGTCGCAACGCTCCTGGTTGATAGTGGCGATCTCATCCACGATAGCGATGGCCCCAGTTGGGCAGACCTCTACACAGGTGGCACAGCCGGTGCATCTCTTACCATCTATGTACACATAGGCCACCTTTCTCACCTCTTTCAATCTTTCTTCTCCAGTTCTTCGATCCTTCTCATCACCTCATCCAATTGTTTGCGAAGCGCCTCTGTTTGGGCTTTGAGAGTGGAAATATCCTCCTTGGACGCCGAAGGTGGCGTGCTGGTTGGGGGTGGTGTAGGTGGCACGACTTGAGGCCCGTAACCGCCCCAGTCACTACCTATCCCCATGCCACGGCCCATGCCACGCCCTCCGCCACGGCCCATGCCCATCCCTCGGCCGCCCATGCCAGCGTAGGGTCCAGCACTAGGCCCATTGATGGCCTGCAATCTACCTTCTTTGTGGGCTTCTACCGCCTCTTTTACCGTGCCTCCGGCCACGGTGAAGACCTGGACTCCCGCGGCTTGGAGGACGTTGAAGGCGTTGGGCCCTACGTTCCCGGTGAGTACCGCCTTCGCGCCCTGACTGGCCACGAATTGAGCAGCCTGGATCCCTGCCCCGCCTGGCGCGGAGATGGCAGGGTTAGCCACGGCTTCGAACTCCATGCTCTCCGTATCCACGAAGAGATAATATGGACACCTCCCGAACACGGGGCTAACTTGGGCGTTTAGATCGTTTCCATTAGAACTTACCGCTATCTTCATGGTGATACCTCCTTTCTTGGCTATTCGTTAGGTGTTGCTTTTACCCTCTTTTTCGGCCTCCGCCTCCGGGTCTCGGATTCTTCCAACGGGACGACCTCCGGGCGCTGGGCCTTGTAAACGTTGAGGACACTTAGCCCCTCAAACGTCTCTTCAATCACCTCCATCTCCTCAGGGCTTAGAGGACGTACGGGGGATGGCCGCAGAGGAGTGTTCAGTTGCACCTCGTCAGGCTTGAGTCCACGGGCCAGCCTGGCCATTTCTGCGGCGTGCTCCTTGTTAGTCTGTACAAACATCATCTGCAAAGCCAGTCTCCCCGTGAATTCCTCTCGGAAGCGGCGGATACCTTCTAGTATCTCCTCCAGGCTGTAGGGGACGAAAGGGCGATTGATCGCCTGGAAGAGCGCCTCGTTGGGCGCGTCCACCTTGGCCGCCACCAGGTCAAAAAGGGCCAAGTCTTCGCGCACATCCTCCCTCACCATGAGCGAAGAGTTGGTCAGGATGGCGATGGGGTAGGGCGACCGCTCTCGCACCGCCCTCACCAAGGGGCCCAGATTAGTGGCCAAGGTTGGTTCTGCCACGCCGGAAAATGTGATGTAGTCAAGAGGCAAACCCTCCGCTCGTTTCAATTCCTCAATCAGTTGCTCTACCCGGATAAAGTTGCGACGTTCTGTAACCGGGTGTTTGGTCCGCCCTAGTTGGCAATAGACGCAGTCAAAAGAGCAGGTCCTACCCTTGCTAGAGACAGGGTCTACCCCCAAGGAACGTCCCAACCGCCACGAAGGCACCGGTCCGTAGATAACGTTCACGCAACCTCCCCTGGTCTAGGAACCCCGGGCTGGGCGGGGAATAGTCCTTGTCATCCCCCGCCTTTAGGTATGGCACATGGTTTAGGCTTCCTTCTCTAGTTCTTCGATCCCCTTGCTGATGGCCTCTAGTTGGCTCTTCAGCCAGTCAGCCTGGGTCTTGAGGGCGGAAAGTTCCGTCTCTGGGGCCATGGCGGGCGGCTGAAAGCCCGGCCCTACCCAGCCCGGACCGCCCCACCAGGGGGCTGCGGTCGGCACGGGCCAGCGCCCGGTCATGATGTATTCGGCGCAAGGACCTAGTCCAGTGGCGCTGCGGCCTACCCAGCCGGGGCTGAAGCCGAACCGCATCCAGCCAGGTAACCCAGAGGCATAGTACATCCAGCGATGGCGCATACTTTTCACCTCCTTTAGATTTCGCTAGTTTCAAGTCTTAGTCAGCCTATCACCATCGGCGACCCCTGCCACGCCCTCCCCGGCCTAGGCCGCGGCCCCAGAAACCTCGCAAACCCCACCTGGGGCGGCCAAACCCGTAAGCTGGTGGGTAACCCGGGTAAGGCCGGAAATAGGGAGGTGGGTAAGCATAGGGGCCATAGGGTGCAGAGCCTGCACCGGCATATAGAGGGCTATATGGAGTGCACCGCCCCCGTGCGCCGCCGGTCATGGGGCCCATTCCGCCTGGCCCAGTTCCATTGAATCCTGGCATCCCATTCACCTCCTTTCACTTTCTTCACATCTTGCAGCCGATGTCAGATTACCACAAGGCAGACCATCGGCCGCGTGCTTTACCTCGCCCCCGTACGAACCCCCAGCCGAACCGCATCCCCAAGCGCGGCCACCCAGGCTGCGATGGGTAGGGCATTACAGGAACAGATTGCGTCTCATAGGGGTACCCCGATCGTACCGGCGCACCACTCAACCCGGCGTACCCATATGGTACGCTTCTCGTTCCTGGGGATGGAAGCACGAGCGCGCAGTAGCCCTCCCCGCGCCCGGTCATGGGGCCCAGTCCCCGAGGTCCGGTTCCATCAAAAGCCGGCATATGGTTCACCTCCTTCCCATCTCCATGATATCTCCTCACTAAACTAATGCAGGAACTCTCTATGATCTATGATGGTGCCATCCAGGTATGCTTGCACGGCGGCCTCGATATCGCCGATATCGGTGACGATAGGGGTGATGCCCGCCTGCTTCATGCTCTCATAGGCTCCCCAGCCCATGCCTCGACAGAGGAGCACCTGACAATCGGCGATGGCGGCGGCCATCCGAGCATGGCGATCTCCGGCCCCGGGGCCGAAGCCGTGGCGGCCGCTCTCATCGAGGCGCTCTTCCTCCCCCACGAAATGGACATGACCCAGCTTGTCGCGCATCTCCCGTTTCACGATCTCACCGTTCTCCACGGTTAACACCGCATAATAGGGAGCGCGACCGAAATGTTGACTGATGGTGACACCATCCTCGGTTATGGCTGCGATCCTCATTTCCCCCTCCCATCTAGTGCGATAGAGCCAGAAATATCCCCGTGGCCATCATGATCGCTCCACAGATCTTTGGAATCCAGAAACGGTATCTGCTCTTACCTGCCGCTCCGGCCAGGCCACCCATGACCAGCCCTAAGGGGATCAAACCCAAGGTGGTTCCCAGGCCGAAGACGAATACCGTTAAGGTGCCGCGCCAGACGCTGCCCATAGAGGCGGCCCAGGCCAGGATGGCTAACTCGAAGGGGCAAGGTGGTAACCCCCTCACCAACCCCAGGGCAAATACGCTCAGGGCTCGGGAAGTCTCCGACGGCGCTTCTTGAAGGGAAGTCTCCCCGTGGTGATGTAGAAGATGGGCACCCTCCGCCCCGGCAAACACGTATAAGCCGAATAGAGCGGTGATGGAGCCAGCGGCCACCCTCAACACGGGGCCGTACTCCGCAAGGAGAGATGCCCCCAGATAGGCGGAGATGGCCCCCAATGCGGTGTCGATGAGCGTCATCCCCAAGCCATAGAGGATAACCAAGAGCATCGCCTCCTTGAGCCTTCTTGCGGCCCACATGATGAACAAAGAGACCACCGCCTTGTCCTCACAGGGTTCCAAGGTATGAGCCAAACCCAAGATGAACGCTCCCAGGAAAGTGATACTCTCACCCTTCATCGTTGGGGGTCTCACCTCCTAAGGTACGGGCGATTTCCTGGATAACCTCGCTCTCATATTCCTCAATCCGCCCGGCATCGCAGAGCGTAGAGATCAAAGGATCAAGGGGCAGTTGGCCCAAAAGCGGTATGCCGAACCGCGCCGTCGTGGCCACCGCCTTGCTGGGGCCGAAAACCTCGATAGGCTCCCCACAGTTCGGGCAGATGACATAACTCATGTTCTCCACCACTCCTAGGATAGGTGCGCCCATGTGTTCGACCATCTGGGCCGCCTTGCGCACCACCATCCCCGCCAGTTCCTGGGGAGAGGTGACCAGTACCACCCCGCTCAAGGGCAGCGATTGCATCACCGTCAAGGAAGCATCGGCGGTGCCCGGCGGCAGGTCTACGATCAGATAGTCCAGATCGCCCCAGAAGACATCGTCCCAAAACTGCTTGATGGCCGTGCTGATAAGCGGCCCCCGCCAGATGACCGCATCATCCTCATGGGGTAGGAGCAGGTTGATGGACATTATCTTGATGCCCTTGCTGCTCTCCACCGGCAGCATGCCCATGGGGCTGTTGTTCGGACGCTTCTGTGTGGAAAAGAACATCTTTGGGATGCTGGGGCCGGTGATATCGGCGTCGAGGAGGCCCACATTGTGGCCCTTTCTTTTCAAGGCGATGGCTAAGAGCCCCGCCACTAACGACTTGCCCACCCCACCCTTGCCGCTCATCACCGCGATGACATGCTCGATGCGGTTGAATCGCTGCGCCAAGCCCGCTCTTTTCTCCTGAGCAGAAGTGAAATGCGCTCGCTCTTTCTGAGTCATCTCAGCCAACTCGATGGCCACTTTCCTAACCTCTGGTAGTCCCTCCACTGCTGCCCGTGCCTTGCTCACGATCTTATCCTTTATGGGCACTCCCATGAAGGGCAAGAGAACGGTGAATTCTACCTGCTCGTTATCCACCCTTATCTCTTTGATCATGCCCAATTCCACTAAACTGCGATCCGATTCCGGATGCATTACCCCTTCTAAGGCCTTCTTGACCTCTTCGACGGTGATCAACGGTTTCTCCTCCCCCGGTTATAGATTCGCAAGCGGAACGGAGCCCTCTGATATGATCTCTGGTACCCTGAACGGCTGTCAACGATGCTCGTCCTCATCCTCCTCCATATGCTCTTCGTAGGCGGCCAAGAATCGCTTCAGTACTTTCGCTGTCTCGCGCAGATCTCTCACCCACCAGGCCAGATATTGGTCACCATCAGGGGTGATCTGATAGACCCGCCGAGGTGGCCCCCCACCGCCCTCAGTTTGCCAGGTTGAGGTCACCAACCTCCTCTCTTCCATCTCCCGCAGATATCGGTATACCACGCTGGGGTCGATGGGGGTCTCCCCGAATCCGAATTCAGATAACTCCTCGATCAAACTATAGCCGTGGGAGGCACCCCGATGAAGGAGAAGCAATAGGCAAGGTACCACAAAGCGGTAGATGCGCCGAGGAGAAGCGGTTTGTCCCCGGCCTCCTCTCCACCCCCTTCGACGCATGCGGGGCATAACTTCCTCCCTCCCCTACCTCTGACCTTTGTCTCGTTCCCTGTTGGTCTTCCCAAGAGCCCCACGATCTAAGATATAAGTGTGGATTGCAACTAGTGGTATATTGCATATAGATTATACAACTATTTCCTCTCTTTGTCAAAAAAATTCTACCTTCTTTCAGGAAGATGGTGATCAGGGGGGATGAGGGCATGGTTCAACTTAGGTGACGGATCTAAACTAAGCCTGCAAAAAATGCAGCATCGATTGGTCCTGCCTTCCAACGGTTCTACGAGGCCTGTGAGCCATCCAACCCTGGCAGGACCAACTACTCAAGTGCCATCGGATGCTCGTAGCCCTTTCTCTGCCAGCGCCCAGATGCGGGTCGTCCCGCCGATGGCACACTGGGTGGCGAAAGGACAGCCAGCGCAACGATGGTGGCAATCACCCGCCACAGGCTTGAGATACCCAATGCGAACCAACTCATCGATCATCTGCTGCAACAACTCCTCGCTCACATCCAACCGGTGGGCCAATTCTCCTCTGGTATGAATACCCCCCTGGGCTACGATGCGCAACACCTGTCTTAGCATGGCTTCCCTCCCTATCCCACCAAGCCAGCTATCTGATAGGCCAGGATGCCACCCAAGAGGGATATGATCAACAGGTAAGCCACGCTGAAGCCTGTCCACTTCCAGGAGTTGGTCTCCTGCTTGACCGTGGCCACGGTGGCCACACAGGGGATAAAGAGCATCTGCACCACCAAGAAGGCCAAAGCAGCCGCCGGGGTGAGGTTTTGCCTCAGGATGGTAGCCAGTTGGGTCTCCTCTTCGCCAGCGCTGAAGAGCACCCCCAGGGTGGCTATCGAGTTCTCCTTAGCCACAAAACTGGTAAGCAGAGCCACCATCATCCGCCAATTTTGGCCCATCAGCCGCCCTACGGGCTCCAGGAGGTGGCCAGTAGTGGCCAGGAAGCTGGTCTCGATATCTCCGGTGGGCAGGGCAGAGAGAGCCCAGATGATCACCGAGACGACCAAGATAATGGTGCCTGCCCGGGCCAAGAAAGCCCTGCTGCGTTGCAATATCAAGAGGCCAATGGTCCGCCAGTCAGGTATGTGATAGAGGGGCAACTCCATGATGAAAGCCACCCGTTCCCCGTGGAAGAGCACCTTGTTGAAGACTATCCCTGAGAGAGCAAGGACCACCAAACTCAATCCCACCATCCCCCAGGAGACCAATGGAGCCGCTGCGCCGAAGAAGATAGGGGTGAGAAAAACCAAGACAGCCATACGGGCGGTGCAAGGCATCAGGGGGGCCAAGAGGATGGTCAAGAGCCGGGCGCGAGGCGATTCGACGATGCGAGCGCCCATAACTGAGGGCACGTTGCAGCCAAAGCCCAGGAACAGGGGCAGGAAGGACTTGCCATGCAACCCCATAAGGTGCATGAAGCGGTCCACCACGTAGGCCGCTCGGGTCATATAACCCACATCCTCCACAAAAGCAAAGGAGGCGAAGAATATTATCAGAATGGGCAGGAAAGTGAGCACTGTGCCCACCCCGCCGATGATCCCATCCACCACTAGGCCCGTCAACCAGTCGGGGCCTCCGCTCAGGGCCACATTGGCTAGATCAGCGGCACCGCCCACGACGACGGTATCCAGCCACTCCTGGAGAGGTGCGCCCACCGCATAGGTTAGCCAGAAGATAAAGCCCACAATGCCCAAGAGGATCAAGAGGCCCCAGAAAGGGTGAGTAGCCCAGCGGTCCAAGCGATGCGTTAGACTTATCTGACCAACCTTGGGGCGTATTAAGGCAGCGCGAATCATGCGCGCGATCCAATGATACCGACCGCTAGCCACCGCTACCACTGCATCCTCGTGTTGATGTAGAATGGCGTGAACCTTTTGCCAGGTATCCTCCTTCATCCGCTCCCGTATCATCTCCGTTATTTCGGCATCCCCTTCCAAGAGCTTCAGGGCCACCCACCTTTGCGGATAGGGCTCCGGCACGTGGGGGTT
>Ga0209978_10000070_pt1 | contig 29162 bp, 30 predicted proteins | sample BentaG_FD_182805 | JGI IMG/M metagenome (GOLD analysis project Ga0209978, IMG submission 182805) | Deep subsurface microbial communities from South Atlantic Ocean to uncover new lineages of life (NeLLi) - Benguela_00093 metaG (SPAdes)... | ecosystem: Environmental > Aquatic > Marine > Oceanic >... | reverse complement strand
TAGTATCTATGATAGGTACATAAGTACTCGGACGTCCTATCCCTTCTTTTTCTAATATCTTTACTAAGCTAGCCTCTGTATATCTTGGTTGAGGTTTTGTAAAACATTGATTTGCCTTTAAATCTAATAACTCAAGTTTATCTCCCTCTTTAAGGGGAGGAAGTTTGCTTAAATCCCTATTATTTTTGTTATATATAATCATAAAACCTTTAAATAATACTTTAACCCCGGAGGCTCTAAAGATGTAGTTTCCGGATTCAATATCTACAGTTATTTTTTCTAAATAAGCTGCTTTCATTCTACTCGATATAAACCTTTGCCAGATTAAGTTGTATAATTTATATTGATCGTTTTTTAAAAATTTTTTAATTAATTCCGGGTGGTTAAAAATAGAAGTAGGTCTAATAGATTCGTGTGCGTCCTGAATCTTTTTATTTTTTATTTTATTTATTTTTTTCTTCGAAACTTGAATGGTTCTGGCAAACTCTTTCCCATATTTTTCTTCTATATATTTTTTTGCCTCGTTCTTAGCCTCATCTGATACTCTTAAAGAATCAGTACGCATATAAGTAATTAAACCAATAGATCCTTTTTCCCCTAAAATAATTCCTTCATATAGTTGTTGCGCAATGCTCATTGTTTTTTTTATGGGGAAATTTAATTTATTATATGCTTCTTGCTGTAAACTACTAGTAGTAAATGTGGGAGAGGCATTTTTAAATTCTTTCTTTTTCTCAATATTTTTCACATAGATCTCTTGTCTTCTTACGTCATCACAAATTTGCATTGCTTCATTTTTATCTTTTATGGTTATCTTTTTTGAATTAACAGAAAATAATTTTGCCTCAAAGGAATTCGATTTTATATCTTCAATTTTTTTAAGTAAGACATCTATCAACCAGTATTCTTGTTCTTTAAATTTTTTTATTTCTTCTTCTCTTTCACATATTAAACGTAATGCAACAGATTGAACCCTCCCTGCACTTAATTTTTTACCAATTTTATTCCATAATAGAGGACTAATCTTGTAGCCTACTAATCTATCTAATAATCTCCTGGTCTTTTGTGATTCTATCATATTAAGGTTAATCTCTCTCGGGTTTTTAAAGGCGTGGGATACAGCCCTTTCTGTTATTTCATTAAAACTAACTCTGTTGTTGTCATCTTTAATTTTTAATTTTTGAGCAATATGCCAGGCAATTGCCTCCCCTTCTCTATCCGGATCGGTTGCTAAGAATATCTTCTCTTTATCTTTAGAATATTTTTCTAATTCTTTTACAATACTTCTTTGCCTTGGTATAGTCACATACTCAGGTTGAAAATTATATTCAATATCAATACCTAATTTTGTTTTAGGTAAATCAATAATATGTCCTCTGCTAGATTTAATAATATAATTTTTCCCTAATATTTTTTTCAAAGTTTTTTCTTTAGTTGGTGACTCTACAATTACAAGATATTTGACCATTTATCCACCTCAATATATTATTACTATCAACAGATCAACTTTTTATTTCCCTCTTAATCGATTATATAAATCTAGTGGCCAAGAAGATAAAATTATCGCTCCATAAGGACAATGTTCTTCGCAACAGAAGCAAGAAATACATTTTTTTCTTTCTACTTCAGGAAAACTGTTATTTAAGTTCATTGCAGAAACCGGGCAAACCTTTATGCACCTTTCGCATCGATTGCATTTATTATGGTCTATAACTGGTGTAACTTTTGCAAAATTAAATATATAGGGGACAGCTGCTTTTCTTACTTTTTGTAATAAACTGTTATTTGGTGTTTCAAATCCTGAAATTATTTCTAATTTTCCATCTATATCTATCCGAGATATATCTATTTCTCCTAAATTTCTTTTTTGGGCTATTTGCAATAACTCAATTGATTCTGGCTTAAGTCCCATCATAGTGGCCATTACAGAATCAAGGGAAATTCCATTGTCACTACTTATTATTTTATTTATAACTCGTGGTTTTCCATTAGTAGGGCCACCGCCTTCCATACCAATTATTGCATCCATGATATTCAAATCAGGAACTCTTATCTGATAAATATCTACTAACAATTCAGCAAATTCATTAATAGATCGAGCTAATGTATGTAATTGTGCTTTCTTCCCCCCTGGAATAATGCCAAACATATTTTTAATTGCTCCCGTAATAGTAGTCAAACCATGGGTCTTAAACTTAGGAACATTAATAATATAATCTGCCTCTATAACCGGTTTTGAAATAAAAAGCTTATCTATAAATTTAGATTTTACTTTTATTTCTACAACTTCTTTAGCGATATTGGTGAAACAACCATCTGAAGCAGCTAATATCCCAGTTACTTTAGCTATTTTTAATGGGTTAAAATGAATACTACCTGAATTATCTCCAACAATTATCTCTTTAGCTTTACATTTTTTTAAATTTTTTACAATTGCGGATATTAACTTTGGGTCTGTAGTTACACCTCTTTCAGGTGGAAAAGAACCCAATATATTTGGTTTTACCAAAACTTTTTTATCTCGTATTCTATTTTTTATTTCATATCTTTCAAATATTTTATCTATTATTTTAGATATTTCGTTATTTAGGGTATCACTAATTATAACTTGAACCATTTTCCTTCTCTTAAATATAATTTACTATATGTTAATCTAACCTATAAAAACTTTATAATACCTAAATTTATTTATTATTTATGCATTTGTTTTTCTTTTCTGATTTTTATTTTTTCTCCAAATTTCTTTTCTTTTCCCAATCTCAATCTTTTAATGTTCTCTTTATGTTTAAAAACTGTCAAAATAAGTATTATTATGCTAAATATAACATATTCATATGGTTGTTTAAGTAATATCATAAAAATTACTACTGCAGTTAGTGATGAAATAGAAGCTAAAGATGCATATTTTGTAAAAATTATAATAATAACCCAAACTATAACCGCTAATATTGATATCACCAAATTAAATGAGAAGATAACTCCAAAAGTAGTAGCTACTCCTTTGCCACCTTTAAATCTAAGAAATAAAGACCAATCATGACCACATATTACTGCTAATCCCGCAATAGTCAATATAAATAAATTGTCAATATTTAAAAAACGGACTAAATATATAGAAAAAATACCCTTACCAATATCTCCAATTAATACTAAGGAAGCTAATGAAGGTCCTAATATCCGGAAAGCATTGGTTGCGCCTATATTTCCGCTACCGTATTCTCTTATATCTGTTTTTTTAAATAATTTACCAATAATATAACCAAAAGGGATAGAGCCTAATAGATAACAGATTATAATCACTAAAACTATTTTCATACTATTCCCCACTTTTATTTTTTTTTGCTAAATTGATAATTATTGGGGACCCTTCAAATCCGAAGGCTTCATATAGTTTATTTTCTAAATATCTATGATAAGAATTGTACATTAATTTAGGATTGTTTACAAATAATAGGAACTTGGGAGGTTTTATTCCTACTTGGGTAATATAACTTATTTTTAATGTATTCCCCATTACGAATTTTGGAGGATTTTTAGAAACAATTCCTCTTACAAAAGTATTTAATACTGAAGTAGGAATCTTTTTACTATATTGAAAAGCAACTTCTTTAATTTTAAAAATTATCTTATCAATATTATAACCAGTCAAAGCAGAAGTCAGTATAATAGGAGAGTTTTTTAAAAAAGCTAATTCATATCTAATCTCTTTAATTAATAAATTTCTATCTACTTCATTTTTAATCAAGTCGAATTTATTAAATATTATGATACAAGCCCTTTTTTCCTTTTTTATATAACTTGCAATTTTTTTATCTTGTACGCTTACTCCCTGGGTAGAGTCCAATATTAATAACACTATATCAGAATTATTCACGGCTTTAAAAGTTCTTAACGTACTATAATATTCAATATCTTCTTTAGGTCTTGATTTGCCTCTTAAACCAGCGGTATCGATAAATATTAATTTTAATGAATTATGTTTAAAGATTACTTCAATAGCATCTCTGGTGGTACCGGGATATTCACTAACTACTATTCTATCTTCTCCTAAAATACGATTTAATAAACTTGATTTACCTACATTTTGTTTGCCAAGAATTGATACTTTTATAATATTTTTATCTTCTTTTTCCGATTTTACTTTTACCTCTGAAATAAGAGATACTGTTCTATCTAGTAAATCATCAACATTTAATCCATGTTCTGCTGAAATAATAAACGGGTCGCCAAATCCTAATTCGTAAAATTCATATAATTTTAATTCACTTTCTTGTACATCTCCTTTGTTGGCAACTAAGATGGTTGGTTTATTTTTTTCTCTAATAATTTTTGCCGCCTTGAAATCATCTGGGTTTATACCTTCTTTAATATCTACTAATAATATGATTAAATCTGCTTCTTCAATGGCTATCCCCGTTTGAACAGTTATTTTTTCTTGAATTTTTTCCTTCTTTACAAAATTTATTCCCCCAGTATCAATTAAAATAAATTGACGCCCTTTCCATTCACATTCTGCATAGATCCTATCTCTGGTAATAGCCGGTTCGTTCTTGACAATTGCAGTTCTCTTTCCGATTATCCTATTAAACAAAGTAGATTTTCCCACATTTATTCTTCCAATAATAGCGACAACTGGTTTTTCCGAAATAGACATTCTAACTCCTTAAAAAATTTATTTATAAAAAAATTATTATTAACTAAAATTTATTTTTATTAACCTATGGTTAATTGATTCTATTATTACTTTATTAAAATATTTTTTATTTTATTAATTGTCTCTTCCGGGTTTGTAGTTTTAAATATAATTTGTCCTACAACTATAATATCTGCACCAGCTGTAATTACCTGGGAAAGATTATTAAAATTTATACCACCATCAACTTCCAAGGCAATTAATTTGTTTTGACTATTTATTATTTCTTTAGCCCTGGTAATTTTGGTAATCATCTCTGGAATAAACTCCTGGCCACCAAAACCGGGATTAACGGTCATTAATAAAAGAGTATCTATTTTATTAATGACATACTCAACTACATTCAAAGGTGTTGCTGGATTTAAGGCAATACCGCATTTAGCCCCCATATCTATGATAGTTTGAATAACTCTATCAAGATGTCTACAAGTTTCATAGTGTACAGTTATAATGTCCCCTCCTGCCTCAATAAATGATTTAATATGCTTAGCAGGATTTTCGATCATTAAATGAACATCCAGCGGAAGAGATGTTTTACTTTTAATAGATTCGACTATCTTAGCACCAAAGGATATATTGGGCACAAAATTTCCATCCATGATATCCAGATGGATTAAATCTGCTCCTCCATTTTCTATTGCTTTTAATTCTTTTTCTAAACAAGTAAAATCTGCATCTAATATTGAGGGAGCAAGTTTCCTTAACATAATTATACCACCACCTCTTGATATTAATAATTTATAACCTAAAAATATTTAGTATTAATCAATATAACCACAATTTACGGTCAAGACTACGGTATTGAATGGCTTCAGATAGGTGTGAAATTTTAATGTTTTCTGATTGTTCTAAGTCAGCTATAGTTCGAGCTACTTTTAATATTCGATCGAAAGCCCGTGTACTCAAGTTTAATTTTTCTATTGCCTTATAAAGTAAATTTTTACAATTATAGTCAATCTGACAATATTTTTCAATCTGCTTTTTAGACATTTGGGCATTACAAAAAATATTATCTTCACTAAATCTTTCTCTTTGAATAATCCTTGCTCTTTCAACTCTCTTTCTTATAGTACAAGAATTTTCTATAGAATTTTTCTCCATAACTTCTCGACAGTTCACGCGGGGGACTTCGATATGTATGTCTATTCGATCAAGTAAGGGACCTGAAATCTTTGAACGATATTTAATAATCTGAGATGAACTACAAGTACAAGTTTTAACCGGATCACCAAAGAAACCACATGGACAAGGATTTAAAGATGCTACCAGCATAAAAGAAGAAGTGTAAGTAACAGAACTAAGAGAACGTGAAATGGTAACTATACCATCTTCTAAAGGTTGACGTAATGATTCTAAAGCACGTCGAGAAAACTCAGGTAATTCATCCAGGAATAATACTCCATTGTGAGATAAACTGATTTCTCCTGGTTTAGGAATTCTCCCTCCACCAATTAAGCCAGAATTACTGATGGTATGATGTGGTGCCCTAAAAGGCCGATCTGTAATCAAAGGGGTATCCGGGGGTAATAAATTTGCTATACTATGTAATTTGGTAATTTCTATGGATTCTTCTAAAGTTAAAGAAGGAAGTATGGTGGGAAGTCTACGAGCTAACATAGTTTTTCCAGAACCTGGCGGACCAATCATTATTACATTATGGCTCCCCGCTGCTGCTATCTCTAAAGCCCTTTTGGCATGTTCTTGTCCTTTGACTTCAGTAAAATCTATTTGGTTATCGTTACTTTTAGTGAAAATATCTTTTGTGTTAACAAATACTGGTTCTATGGATATTTTGCCATTTAAAAATTCTACTACCTCATAAAGTGAATCAACGGGAAATACTTCTAATTGTTTAATGATTCCTGCCTCTTTAGCATTTGTTTGTGGCAATAGTAATTTTTTTTTACCTAAATTTTTAACCATTAAAGCAATAGGAAGCACTCCATTTACTGGCTTAATTCTTCCATCTAAAGATAATTCACCTATAATTAAAAGCTTATCTAATAGATTTGATTTAATTTGTCCATTAGCAGCTAAGATACCTAAAGCAATGGGTAAGTCAAAAACAGGTCCCCCTTTTTTTATGTCTGCTGGGGCAAGATTTACTGTGATCCTTTGCATAGGAAATTCAAATTCAGAATTTTTTATGGCAGAACGAACCCTTTCTCGAGATTCTTGAACAGCCGTATCCGGTAATCCTACAATGTTAAACAAAGGTAGCCCCGGTCGAATATCAACCTCGACTTCTACTATAAAAGCATCTACTCCAAATATAGTCGCGCTGTATAGTTTAGATAACAAGAAAACACCTACTTTTATTATGTTCTTTACTAATTAAAAGGGCTATTATTACTATCAAGACAAAAGGCATTTTTAATATGTTTTATACCTTTTATAGTTTTATTATTGGAAATACTGATTAGTATTACATCAAAACGGGAATTTATTCGCCAAAGATGATATCTGTTCAGATAACATAAGGCATTTTTAATTATTTTCTTCTGCTTAATTGAATTGACCGCTTCTTCTGCATATCCAAATTTATTAGAAGACCTGGTTTTTACCTCAACAAAAATAATATTACCTCTATGCTCACTAATAATATCAATTTCGCCTAAATAAGTACGATAATTTCTTTCTCTAATTTTATATCCCTTTGCTTCTAGATATTTAAAAGCTGCCTCTTCACCGATTTTCCCTATATTGCTCATTTTTGAAAAATAAATCCTAATCTATTTCTAATTTCTAATCACCTGTTTTATCTATATCGTAATTACCCTGTTATAAGTTTTTCTATGTATTTCTGTAGCTCCATATTTTTTCAATGCTTTAAAATGTTCTTGCGTACCATAGCCTTTATTTTTTTTAAAACAATATTGTGGATATTTTTGGTTAAATTTAATCATTATATTATCTCTATAAACTTTAGCCATTATAGAAGCGGCAGCTATGGAAATACTTTTATCTTCTCCTTTGATTAATCTAAATTGGGAAATTTTTACATGAGGTATTTTAAAACCATCTACTAATAAATATTCGGGAGATTTTTTTAAATTTACAATAGCCCTCTTCATTGCTAAGAACGAAGCTTGATGAATATTTATCTTATCAATAATGTCTGCTTCTACAACTCCAATACCTACATCTATTGCCTTTTCTAAGATAATATAATATAATTCTTTTCTTTTTTTTGAAGTTAATTTTTTAGAGTCTTTGACATTGGGGATAAAGAATTGTTCTGGTAGAATTACTGCAGCAGCAACTACCGGCCCAGCTAATGATCCCCGACCAGCTTCATCTATACCAGCAATTAATGAATAGCCTTCATTTCTAAGTCGACCTTCATACTTGTATAGATTAAAAACTCTTATTCTTTCTGAATATAATCTTTTTATTTTCTTTTGATATTTATAAATAATTAATTCTGACTTTTTTAATATTCCTTTTCTAATTTTAAATGGCATTTTATTATCTTTTTTCTTTAACCGTGCTACGCTTCCCAATTCTTTCTCTTAGATAATATAATTTTGCTCTTCTTGTTTTCCCTTTTTTTAAAACCACTACTTTTTCGATATTTGGCGAATGAAGTTGGAATATTTTCTCTATCCCAACACCTTTAGATACTTTTCTTACCGTAAAGGTTTCTTTACTTCCACTATGTTTTTTAGCTATTACTATTCCCTTAAAAACTTGTATCCTTTCTCTTGTACCCTCAATAATTTTTTGATGTACTTCAATGGTATCGCCAGGTACAAATATATTTTTATCTTTTTTTACTTGTTCTTCCTCTAATTGCTTGATATAATCTACCATATAATATCATCCTTCCTAATTGTTTTTAAAATAATTCTTCTTATATAATTTATTGTACTATTCTTTTTCTTCAAAATTATTTTCTATTTCTTTTAGTAAACAAATCTCTGCTTTAGTTAATTTTTTATTTATAAAAATTTCAGGTCTTCGGATTAAAGTTCTTAATAATGACTGCGTTTTTCTCCATTTTTCAATTTTTTTATGATTTCCTGATAACAATATTTTAGGAACTTTTGAACCTTGAAACTCATCTGGTCTAGTATAATGAGGATAATCAAGATATTCGTAATAAAATGAATCATTGATCATAGATTCTTCTTTACCTAAAACTCCAGGTATCATTCTGGAAATTACATCTACCATTAGCATAGCTGGCAATTCTCCTCCGCTAACTACAAAATTACCTATTGATACTTCTTCCGCATTGAGGAGTTTGGGGATACGTTCATCTATACCCTCATATCGACCACAAATAATTAATAATCTTTTTTCTTTAGATAATTCTTTAGCCATTTTTTGGTCAAAAATCTTCCCTTGTGCTGAAGTAATTATAATTTTTAAAGGTAGGGAAATTCCACTATTTTTTTTTATCATTTTTACAGCATCCCAGATTGGTTGAGGTTTTAAAACCATACCCGGACCACCACCATAAGAGTAATCATCTACGGTCTTATGTTTATCTAAGGTAAAATCTCTAAGGTCAATTAGTTTTATTTTAATTAAACCTTTTTCTTGAGCTCTTTTTAATATGCTTTCGGAAAAAGGTCCTTTAAACATATTGGGGAAAATAGTTAATATATTGATTTCTAAACAATTATTTTTCATATTAATCCATCAACCATGTTTATACTAATTCGTTTTTTTTCTAAATCGATATTCTTTATAACTTCCCGGATAGCTGGAATTAGTATTTCCTGTTTATCCTTATTTTTAACTACATATACATCATTGCTCCCAGTACTTATTATGTTTTCTACTTTACCCAGCAATTCATTTTCGTTAGTATATACTTCAAGTCCGATTATATCAAAGATAAAATAAGTATCTTTTGGCAATTTTATAGCATTACTTCTTTTAACCTCAAGGAAAGACCCGACAATCATTTCGGCTTTCTCAATATTTTCTATACCTTCTAACTTTAAAATAACAGTATTTTTCTTAATTTTCAAATTATTTATATTTAATAATTTTTTATTATTTCCCTTTTTTATAAAAATATCTGTTAATTTCCTAAATCTATCAATCGAATTGGTAAGGGGGACAACTTTGACTTCCCCTTTATTCCCTTGAGTTGAAACTATCTTGCCAATTATAATAAAACCCTTATTCAATGAAATTCCTCCATCAGGTCATTAAATAAAATCAATTAACTATCTCGATGATTACTCGCTTGCTATCTCTTTGTGCTGCTGCATTTATAATAGTTCTTATTGATTTTATATTTCTACCTTGTTTGCCAATTATTTTTCCAATATCATCAGGGTCAGCTTTTATCTCAAATACTGATGTTTTTTCTCCAATAATTTGATTTATTTCTACTTTATCAGGTTTATCCACTATTCCCTTTATCATTAACTCAATAAGCTCTTTCAAAATTATCACCCTGTAATTTTATTTACTCTTTAATACTCCTGCTTTCTTAAATAAATCTTCGATTGTTTCTGAAAGTTGAGCACCTTTTTCAATCCACTTCAAACTTGCTTCTTTATCAATTTTAAAATTATATGGATCTGCAAGTGGTTGATAATATCCTAACTGTTCAATAAATTTTCCATCACCAGTTTTCCTTGAGTCAATTACTACCACTTTATAGGAAGGTTTTTTCTTACCGCCTTCCCTTCTAAGTTTAATTTTTACTGACATTCATTTTCCTCCATTCTATTATTACATTTTTTATTCTTTGTCTTTTTTGTGTATTTTTCTATTTTCTTTTGCTTTTTGGCTTTTGTGGGCACGATACATCGTGCTCCTACCTCATTTTTCTATAATTATACTTTGTATTCTTTTTTCTTTACGCAATACTAACGACTATTCACTATTAACTAACGACTAATTTTATTAAAAGATATATTTTTTATTAGTGGTCCTTTTTTTAATATTTCTTTTACTTGATAAAATTGTTTTAACAATCTATTTACTTCATGAATTTGCGTTCCACTTCCTCGGGCAATTCTCTTTCGCCTACTTCCATTGATTATATTGGGATTTTCTCTTTCTTTAATGGTCATAGAACTTATGATAGCCTCAATTTTCCTCAACTCATTTCTTTCATTCCCTAATTTATTAAAATTTATATTGTTTTTTATATTATTAAAACCTGGAATCATATCCATGATCTGATTTACCGAACCGATATTTTTCATTTTTTTTAATTGAAGGGAGAAATCATTTAAATCAAAATTGTGATTCTTTATTTTTTTATCTAATCTTTTTAACTCTTTCTCATTATAAACAGATTCAACTTTTTCTATTAAAGTTAAGACATCGCCCATTCCTAATATTCGAGAAGCCATTCGTTCTGGATGAAAAGCTTGAAAATTGTCAACCTTTTCACCTAAGCCTATAAATTTAATAGGTATTCCTAAAACTTTTTTTAATGACAGGGCAACTCCGCCACGAGAGTCACCATCTAACTTTGTTAAAACAATACCACTTAGTTTGATTTTGTCACAAAATATTTTAGCTGAATTTAGCGCGTCCTGCCCAGCCATTGCATCTACTATTAATAATTTCTCTTGAAGAGATATATTTCTTTCAATTTCTTGCAATTCACTCATTAATTTATCATCAATATGCAGCCTTCCAGCTGTATCGATAATTAATATATCAATATCTTTTTTAGAAGAGTATTTTATAGCAGCTTTAATAATATTAACAGCATTTTCATTTCTTCCTATAGAAAACACTGGTAAATTTGATTTTTCGCCTAATACTTGTAATTGTTCAATAGCTGCAGGTCTGTATATATCGGTTGCTATCAAAAGTGGCCTATGCCCTTTTTCCCTACAATAATGAGCTAATTTTACTGCGGTAGTAGTTTTACCTGTTCCTTGCAATCCTGCTAATAATATTATAGTAGGAGGAGTTGAATTTATTGCAATATCACTTTGCTTTGAACCTAATATTTTAGTTATTTCTTTATTTACAAGTTTTACAATTTGCTGAGTAGGGGTTAGACTTTCTGTTACTTTTTCCTGTTTTATTTGCATGTATAAATCATTAATAAATTCTTTCACTACTTTATAATTTACATCAGCTTCTAAAAGGGCAATGCGAATTTCATGAAGACAATTTTTAATATCATCTTCATTTAATTTTCCCTTATTCTTTATCTTTTTAAATATTATTTGAAATTTATCAGTCAAATTAGCAAACATAAAAAAATAACTCCTCTTATTTTGAGTCACTTATCATTCCCTATTCTGTCAAAACACCTTTATAAGTATATAGAAAATTACCTTTAGTGTCAATCAAGAAGAGCTTCTGCAAATTTACTGGCTTCGAAATCATATAAATTATTTAATTTTTCTCCTAAGCTGATGAGTTTAACTGGAATATTTAACTCTTTTTTAATAGCAATAACTATTCCTCCTTTCGCTGTACCGTCCATTTTAGTAAGAACAATCCCCGTTACACCTAATGATTCATTAAAAGATTTGGCTTGGAATATAGCATTCTGCCCCATTGTGGCATCTATCACTTGCAATATTTCTAAAGATAATTCCTTTGCTTCATTATGTATTACTCTTTTTATTTTTTCTAATTCATTCATCAAATTTATTTTAGTATGTAAACGGCCAGCAGTATCAATTATAACAACATTTTTTTTACGTGCTTGAGCTGCACTGATTCCATCATATACTACTGAAGCTGGATCAGCGCCTTCTTTAGTATTTATCATCTCTACCCCGGTTTGATCAGCTAAAATTTTAAGCTGTTGAATCCCCGCGGCTCTAAATGTATCTGCAGGAACCAATAAAACATTGTTACTCTCCTTTTTTAAGCGATAAGCAATTTTCCCTGCTATCGAAGTTTTTCCTGAACCATTTACTCCTATTATCATTATAATATTCAATCTATCTTTATTAATATCAATTTTTGAGTTATTAGAATTTAAAATATCTATTATAATATCTTTTAGTTTTTCCTTAAAACAGATAAAATTATTTTCTCTATATTCTTTAAAATTTATTTGATCAAATTTGTTCATTATTTCACTAGTTGCTAATATTCCCACATCCGATAATATTAATAATTCTTCCAATCTTTCTAAAAAATTCGATTTATTGGTTGAGTAGTGAAATAACAATTCTAATTTATTAGCTAAATCTTTTCTGGATTTATTTAATCCATCTTTGAATTGAGAAATAATATCTATAATCTTCAATATTTTCTAATATTCTCCTTTAGTTCTGAAATTTAACAGAAACTAATTTTGAAATGCCTGATTCTTCCATAGTTATACCATATAAAGTATCTGCTGCTTCCATTGTACTTCTCTGATGAGTAATAATAATCAATTGTGGTTGATTTAGTTCTTCTCCTTTTAATAAAAAAACAAGTTTTTCAGCATTTACCTCATCTAAGGCAGTATCTATTTCATCAAAAAAACAAAATGGACTCGGATTTACTTTCCATAAGGCTAGTAAAAGTGCTATAGCAGTTATGGCTTTTTCACCCGATGATAGTAATTCTATATTTTGTGTTCTCTTTCCAGGAGGACGGGCAATTATGTCTATACCGGATTGTAAAACATCTTTTTCAAAACTGAGAAATAGTTTTGCTTCTCCACCTGAAAACATTTTCTTAAATATATTATTAAAATGAATATTTACCTTATCAAATGTTTCTTTAAATCTTTTTAAAGCAATTTGATCAATTTCGGAAATTATTTCCGCTAACGATCGTCTTGCCTGATATATTTCATTATATTTTTCCCATAGGGAATTATGGCGTTTTAATTGATTCTGGTATCTGCTTTCTGCATCAAAATTTATCTGCCCCATTTTTAATATATTATCTCTTAATATATCAATTTTATGATTAGCTACTTTTTGAGAAGAAGCTTTATTATTGTATAATATTAACTTTTCAACAGGCAATTTATAATTTTTCATAACTTCATTCTCAATATTTTCATATTTTTCTTGATATTGTACTTCTAATATTTCTACCTTGTGTTTTTCATCCTTAATTTCTTCATATAGTTTCTGTTGTTTATCCTTTTCATAAATTGAGTTTTTTAACAAAGTAGTTTTTTCTTGGATAATCCTTTTTAACTCATCTTTCTTTTTTATAAAGGAAGAATCTTGGAAATTTAATTTTTTTAATTGCACATTATATTCTTCTATTTTATTTAATATCATATTAAGATTTTTTTTATATTTTTTTATAATATTTTTCTTTTCTTCTAAGTCAGAAATGTATTCATTTAGATAAGAAGAAGCATTTTCATCTTTATCTCTTAGATTAATCATTTTCTCCTTATTCACCAGGATAAAATTATTAACATCATTAACATCTTTAGTAATATTATCTACATAGTTATTTTTTTGGATAATAATATTATTAACAATTTTTATTGTGTTATCAATATTTGTATTATATTTAGAAAGCTCATCATAATTTTTTTCGAATATATAATATCTTTTAGAAATAATTTTCTTTTCTTTTAAAATATTATCTTCCTCGTTGGTAAAGTTTTTTAAAGTTCTTTCTATTTCATTAATAGAAATAATGGTCTTATTCAAATTATCTATGTTGTTAAGAGTATCTTTCTCATTTTCTTGTAATAACTTTTTTATTTCGTTATTTTCTTTGGTTAAGGAATTATAAATATTATTATACTCTTCTATAGAGTTTTCGTTTTTTCTTACTTGAATTTTTAAATTTTCTATTCCTTTAGTTAATCTCTCGATTTCTCTTTCTATATAAAAAACATTTTCTTGTTTTCCTTTTGTATTTAGAGGGATATTAATAGATCCGTCAAAATCTATTACTATACTATTTAAAGCAATAATTTTATATTTTCCTAAATATTTCTTAGAAAGATTAAGCGCAGTCTGGGTATTTTCAACTATCAAAATATTACCTAACAATACCTTGAATAGATCATGATATACTTTACTATAAGTTATCAATTCATCAGCAAAACCACAGATATTTTCACCATGAATTTTAACCTTGTCCTCTGAAAGCACTTTTGCTTTTTTTATTAAATCTAAAGGCATTAGTTTTATTTCATTTAGTTCATTCTTTGGTAATGAACTAATAATATTAAGAGCAGAATATATATCATTAACTACGATTGAATTTAAGTTTTCCTTTAAAGCAATTTCAATAATTTTCTCATATTTTTGGGGGATATAATCAATAAGTTTTATTAATTTTTTACAAATTCCGTCTGGATTTCCCTGGTTATATTTAGAATAAAATAATTCTATTTTATCTTCATTTATCTTTAAATAATGTTTAATTGATTTTATTAAAATATCTCTTTTTTCTTCTTTTAAATTAATGCCTTGATTATCTTTTTCCAAAGATAATCTTAATTTATTTAATATACTTTCAATTTCTTCTATTCTTTCTTCATTTCTTTTAAGTTGACTTCTTTTAATATTTTTCCCACTTTCTTTTATGATTCTCCGACAGTCATTTTCTTTTTTGATCATAACTTTTAGCTGTTTTTCTAATAATTTTTTCTTTTCCCTAATCTTATCTAAATTTAAATTTAGAATATTTAAAGTAGTTTTATATTTTATCTCTCTTTCTTTTAAGAATAATTCTTTTTCATAAAAACTTTTTAATACTTTTTTAAAATTGTTCCTGGTTAGGGTAATTGAGTTAATAAATTTTGATTTTTTCTTTAGTTCTTTTTCTAAATCACTTAATTTACCATTAAAATCTTTTAATTTTTTGTTTATCTTCAGAATATTCATATTTATTTCTTTTTTATTTTTATTTAAAAAAGATATTTTTTGTTTAATATCCTCAATTTCTTTGTTTAAATCTATTAATCTTTTTTCAAAATCAATCTTTTTTTGAGACATTAAATTAAATTCATTTTGAATTGATTTTTTTCTATCGTTTAATTCATAATTTTCGTATTTATATTTTTCTTGTTCTCGGTTTAAACTGATTAACTCTTCATTCAAGGTATTTATTTTTAATTCTTGCTCTTTAGTATTTATTAGTATTTTTTCTTTATTTTTTTCGTATAACTCCAATTTTTTCTTAATTTTCGAGAGATTTGTTTTATACAAATTATATTTTTGATAAATTAAAAAGAGCTCTAAATCTCTAATTTTTTCTTGACAGATCTTATACTTATTTAGATGTTTTGCTTCTTCTTCCAAAATTATTAATTGATTTTTAATTTCGGAAATTATATTAATAATTTTATCTAAGTTATTATCGGTTTCCTCTATTTTTTTTAAGGTTCTCTGTTTTTCATATTTATATTTAGAAATAGAAGCAGCTTCTTCGAATAAATAACGTCGTTCAGAAGGTTTTGCGCTTAAAACAAGATCTATTTCACCTTGAGCAATTATAGAATAAGCATTTTTTCCTAACCCGGTATTCATGAATAATTCTTGAATCTCTCTCAATTTACAAGGAATTCCATTTATAAAATTCTCAGTTTCACCAGAACGATAAATCCTTCTTTTAATATTTATTTCTTCCCAATCTACGGGAAGAAATTTCTCTGAATTATTTAAGACCAAAGATACTTCTGCCACATTTAAAGGTTTTTCATTATGATTTCCCGAAAAAATAATATCTGTTAATTGTTTTCCTCGTAAAGCCCTGATATTTTGCTCACCTAATACCCATCTAACTGCATCAGTAATATTACTTTTACCACATCCATTAGGACCAACTATAGCGGTTATGCCAGAATTAAATGAGAATTTTATTTTTTTTGCAAAAGATTTAAATCCATAAATTTCAAGTTCTTTAAGAAACATTTTTTGCCTCAATTTAATATTTTTAATTTTTTCAAAGCATTATGTGCGGCATTTTGCTCAGCTTCTTTTTTACTGTCACCAAAACCAGTCCCATAAGATATTTCTTTTAATTTTGCCTCAATGCAAAATGTCTTTTTATGGTCTGGTCCTTTTTCTTTAATTAAAACATACTTGGGTAAACATTTCATCTTCTTCTGAGAGATTTCCTGTAATAAAGTTTTGTAATCTTCTATATAATTATGCCGGGTAATAAGATCTACTTCATCTTTTATAAATGATAAGGTAAATTTTTTAGTTTTTTTAAGACCACTATCTAAATATATTGCTCCCAATAGAGCTTCAAAACAATCTGAAAGAATAGATAATTTATTTCTTCCTCCAGTCAAATCTTCCCCTTTCCCTAAAACAATATACTTTCCTAAAGAAATATGATTTGCCCATTTTGCAAGGGTAGGTTTGCTTACAATAATTGATTTAATTTTAGTCAGTTCGCCCTCGGAGAAGGAAGGTAATTTGTGATAAATATATTCACTTACGATTAACTCCAATACAGAATCACCTAAAAATTCCAATCTTTGGTTATTAATTAATTTATCTTTTTCATCTTTATTATGGAAGGATGGATGGGTTAAAGATTCCTCGAGAAGTTTTAAGTTTTTAAACCTATAATTTAATTTATTTTCTAAATTTGTTAATATAGAAATTTTTTCTTTTTTCAAAATTATTATACTACCTTATAAAATTAGTCGTTAGTGAATAGTGAATAGTCGTTAGTTTCAAATACAAAATGAAAGATACAAGATAATTTAGTTAGCCTGTTACCCAATCTACCAATCTACCGATTTACCAGTTATGTAGATACTGTGTTGAAAGTCAAACCCTAAATCTTTATATATTCTATGTTTTTACTGATTTTTTTTATGGGCGTATGCAATACGCCCTTGGTTTTCTCACTCTTTTATGTCATTCCCGTGAAAACGGGAATCTATCTTTTTTTATTCTCTAGCACCTGCGGGCACGATGCATCGTGCATTTACTCCTGAATTTTGATTTTCTTCACGCGATACTCGATACGCAATGCGCGATACGAACTACTATTCTCTAACGACTAATTATGGTATATTTTCCTTATATTTGCGCAAAATAATTACTCCATTATGCCCGCCGAAACCGAATGAATTTGATAAAGCATATTTCACTAATTTATGTTCTGCTTTATTTGGCACATAATTAAGATCACAATCAGGATCAGGACTATTATAATTTATAGTAGGAGGAATAACATCTTCCTTTATAGTAAGAGCAGTAGCAATAGCCTCCACTCCCCCACTTGCCCCTAATAAATGACCGGTCATAGATTTATTAGAGCTAATTTTCAAATTATAAGCATGTTTACCAAATACTTTTTTGATAGATAAAGTTTCCAATTTATCATTTAGTGGAGTCGAAGTGCCATGAGCATTGATATAATCAATTTGGCTTGGTTTAATTTTTGCATCTTCCAAGGCAATTTTCATAGCCTGAGAGGTACTATCACCTTCAGGTGAAGGAGCAGTAATATGGTAAGCATCAGCAGTCATACCAAAACCTAATATCTCAGCATATATTTTAGCATTTCTCTTTTTTGCGTGTTGTAATGTTTCTAAAATCAAAATTCCTGAACCTTCTCCCATAACAAATCCATCTCGTTCTTTATCAAAAGGTCGAGAAGCACAATTAGGATTATTATTTTGAATGGATAAAGCTCTCATTTTACAAAAACCAGCTAACGACATAGGGGTAATAGCAGCTTCTGTGCCACCACTAATAATTACTTGGGCGTCCCCTTTTTGCAAAAGCTTAAAGGCAATTCCAATAGCATGAGTAGACGCAGCACAAGCAGTATTAATGACACCATTAGGTCCTTTCGCTCCAATTTTTATTGCTATTTCACCTGCAGAAATATTAGAAATCATCATGGGTATAAAGAAAGGACTCACTCTGTTTGGTCCTTTTTCTAATAATACTTTATGTTGTTTTTCAAAAGTTCCTATACCACCTATACCTGAACCAATTATAACTCCTATTGAATAAGGATCTTCCTCGTTAATTTTCATTTTAGAATCTTCCATGGCTTGCATAGTAGCAACGATTGAAAATTGAGTGCTTTTATCCATTCTGTTTGCTTCTTTAGGAGAGATATAATTCGTATAGTTAAAATCTTTAACTTCTGCCGCTATCTTAGTAGGATACCCTGAGGTATCAAAATAGCTGATTTTGTAAATTCCGGACCTTCCCTGAATCATCGATTGCCAAAATTCTTCTTTTCCAATTCCTACAGGAGTAACCAAGCCTACTCCGGTAACTACTACTCTATTAATCATTAGTTATTTACCTTCCTCAAATAAATACTTTAAGTAAAATTAAATTTTTAGATAAGGGTCGGATAACTCCGACCCTTAATTATAAAAATATTAATCTTAATTTCTTATCATTCTTTTCAATACTTATTTCTTAGGAATATAAATATAAAAATAATTTTATACAAAATTTATATTTATATTCTTATTTATTTAAATACTTAATTGCATCTCCAACAGTCTTAATCTTTTCTGCATCTTCATCTGGGATTTCAACATCAAATTCTTCTTCAAAAGCCATTATTAGTTCAACTATATCTAAAGAATCTGCTCCCAGATCGTCAACAAAAGAAGATTCTTCGTTAATTTTACTGGCATCAACTCCTAATTGATCGACAATAATCTTTTTTACTCTATCTATAGCTTCCATTCTAATTTTCACCTCCTCTCACATTACCATACCACCATCTACATTTATAACTTGACCTGTAATATAATTTGCTGCATCAGAAACTAAAAAATACACTGCTTTAGCAACGTCTTCCACAATACCCAATCTTTTCAAGGGAATTTGTTGTTGGAGATCTTGTCTAACTTTTTCAGGTAATTTTTTAGTCATATCTGTCTCAATAAATCCAGGGGCAATAGCATTTACATTAATATTCCTCAAAGCAAGTTCTTTAGCCATGGATTTAGTAAGTCCTATTATTCCTGCTTTTGAAGCTGCATAATTAGTTTGCCCTACATTACCAATTAATCCAATAACTGATGAAATATTAACTATTTTACCACCCTTTTTTTGTCGCATCATATATTTTGCGACCGTTTTTGAGCAATTAAAAGTGCCCTTTAAATTAATATTTATTACTGCATCCCATTCTTCTTCTTTCATTCTTATCAATAGAGAATCGCGTGTAATACCAGCATTGTTTATTAGAATATCTACCTTCCCAAATTTATTTATAATCTCTTTCACCATACTCTCAACCTCATCTAATTTAGTTATATCTGCCCTTATCCCTATCGCTTTATTGGTGCTTTGTTTTACTTCTTCTAAAGTTTTATTAATCTCATTTTCTGTTAAAATATCATTAATTACTATATTCGCTCCGTGATTAGCCAGTTCCAGAGCGATAGCCTTTCCTATTCCTCGAGCTGATCCAGTAATTAAGGCAACTTTCCCAGATAACCCCATTTTATAAGACCTCCTTAATTTTTTCAACTACTTTTTCTAAAGAATATGAATCAAATATATTAAATACCTTCGCATCAGGTAGAATCTGTTTAATTAATCCTCCTAAAACCTTACCAGGCCCTACTTCGACAAAATGATTAATTCCTTCAGAATTCATTTTATTTATTGTATCAACCCACCTTACCGGATGAGTCATTTGCTCAATCAGGGCGGATCTAACTTCTTCTTTATTTCTAACATAATCAGCGTCAACATTACAAATTACCGGTATTTGAAGATTTTGGATATCTACTCTTTCCAAATATTTTGCTAAATTTACTTTTGCTAATTTCATTAACGATGAGTGGAAAGGAGCGCTCACTTTAAGGGGTATTACTTTTCTCGCTCCTTTCTCTTTTGCTAATATTGATAATTTTTCTATTGGTTTAATTTCACCTGAAACTACAATTTGAATTGGAGAATTATAATTGGCAATTTCTACTATTCCTAAATTACTTATTTCTTTACATAATTTACTTATCTCATCTTCCTTTAAGCCAATAATAGCTAACATTGAACCAGTTCCTATTGGAGTGGCACTCTGCATATATTCGCCTCTTTTTCTTACTAATTTTACTGCATCTTCAAATTTAATAGAAGAACTGGCTACTAAAGCCGAATATTCTCCCAAACTATGGCCAGCCACTACATCAGGCTTAATATTAATTTTTTGTAGTAATTTAAATAAAATTATGCTAACAGTCAAAATTGCTGGTTGAGCGTTAATAGTATTTTTTAATTCCTCTTCTGGCCCAATAAAACATAATTTACTAATATCAACACCTTCCTTTTTTAAGGTCATATTAGCTTTTTCGAAAAATATTTTTGCTTCTTCATAATTTTCTATTAAATCTTTTCCCATTCCTACTTTTTGAGAACCTTGACCTGGGAAAACTAATGCAATTTTTGCCATTATCTATTTTGCGACTCCTTTTTCCTTTAAATATTATTAAAATTACTTAACCCATTTTATAACAATTGACCCACTGGTAAGACCTGCGCCAAACGCAGTTAATACCACAATATCTCCATTTTGTATCTTACCTTGTCTTACTGCTTCATCAAGAGCAATAGCCACCGAAGCAGCGGAAGTATTTCCATATTTATCCAAATTTATATAGACTTTATCTTTTTTTATTCCTAAAACTTTGGCAACAACCGAAATAATTCGGATATTAGCTTGATGTGGAATAAAACAATCTACATCTGCAACTGAAATATTGCATTTTTCTAAAGCACTTATGGTTGACCTTTTCATATATTTAACGGCATACTTAAATACTTCATTTCCTTTCATCTTTACATAATGCAATCTTTGTTCCACAGTTTCGTGAGAAGCAGGATTTTTAGAAGCTCCTGCCGGTATTTTTATTAAATCAGCCCCCGAACCATCCGCTTTTAAATAGCCAGAGAGAATGCCTTCTACTTTATCAGCTTTAAGAACAACAGCTCCAGCTCCATCACCAAACAGTATACAGGTATTTCTGTCAGTCCAATCAACAAATTTTGATAGTGTTTCCGCTCCAATCACTAAAACATTATTATAAAAACCAGAAACGATAAATTGCCAAGCAGTAATCATGCCATATACAAAACCTGAACATCCTGCTTGCATATCAAAGGTTGCAGCATTTATAGCTTTTATTTTATCCTGGACCAAACAAGCAGTAGCTGGAAATATCATGTCTGGTGAATTGGTAGCTAATATTATAAGTTCTAATTGCTCGGGTCTAAGTTTGGCATCTTCTAAAGCTTGCATTGCCGCTTTTGATGAAATATCAGATGTAATTTCATTATCCTTTACGATATGCCTTTCTTTAATTCCTGTCCGGGTAATAATCCATTCATCGTTGGTATTTACCATTTTTTCTAAATCATTATTCGTTAAAACATTTGTAGGAATATAAGAACCCGTTCCAATTATTTTGACATTTTGCATATTTTTAATCATTTATTAGATTTTCCTTTATTTAAATTAATAGTTTATTGTATTTCTTTTAGGTGCTCAAGTATTTTTGCATCTACAAAATCACTAGCGTTAATGATAGCATTTTTAATAGTCTTCGATTTAGATCTGCCATGACATATAAAGCACAATCCATTTATTCCTAATAATGGTAATCCACCATATTCTGTATAATCAGTCCTTTTTACCAATTCCATAAAATTTTGTTTTAGTTTATCCATTTCTTGACTTTGCGGAAGTCGACTAATAATTTTTTTATTAATTTCTGTTAAAAGCATTTTTGCTAATCCTTCAGAGGATTTTAATAGTATATTACCAGTAAATCCGTCACATACTATTACATTAACTATCCCTTTAAAAATATCTTTACCCTCAACATTACCTACAAAATTAATATTAGCATTATTTAGTATACTGTAAGCATTTTGTGTAAATTTATTTCCCTTGTTTTCTTCCTCGCCAATATTTAGTAAACCTATTTTAGGATTTTTTAAATTTAAAACATGTTTTGCATATTTACTACCTATAAGGGCAAATTGAAGTAAATGTTCTGGCTTACAGTCTACATTGGCACCTACGTCTAATATTATTACTTTTCCTGCCATCGTAGGCAAAACAGAAGCAATAGCAGGACGACGTATTTTAGAAATACATCTTAATTCTAACAAGGCAGCAGCCATAACAGCTCCACTATTCCCAGCAGAGATAAAGGCAGCAGCTACTTTATTTTTCAATAAACTCATACCTTTTAAAATAGATGAATCCTTCTTAGCACGTATAGCATTTAAAGGAACCTCACCCGCATCAATTGACTCTTTACAATTAATAATTGATAGATTATCTTTTTTAAATTTATATTTTGTTAATTCTTCTTTAATTTTATCTACATTACCTAACAAAATAATCTCCAAGCTTCTTTCTTCTAAAGCTAAAACTGCACCTTTTACTATTTCTTCTGGAGCATAGTCTCCTCCCATAGCATCAATAGCTATTTTCATTTAGGCCTCCTTCTTTTTTTACACTATCTTTAACTGAAAAAATTATTAATTTTCCTGTAAATACTTCCTTCTGATTAGACTTTACATGAACTGATACTAAATATTTATTACCTCTTTTACGAGCAACTCTTGCTTTAGCAACCAAAGTTTGACCAACATATACAGGTTTTTTGTAGCTTAAACGAGCAATCCCAGTCAAGGCTACTTCCGCATCAATAACTGAAATTGCTAATGAATCAGCTAAAGAAAATATATAATGGCTTCTAATTATTCCCGTTCTATTAAATGCCATACTTTTTGTAGTTTTTAAAATGGCAATACCATTCTTCCCTAACTCTATATCTATTAATTCTCCGATTATTTCTTCTTTTTTCAGAGATTTTACCTTATCGATAGAGGAAGTATTTTTAGCAACCTGAATTATGCGTTTTCTCATTTCAGGAATCCCCATCTCGAGTCGATCTAAACGTATAGTCTGTACGCTAAAATTAAATAATTCAGCAAGCTTTTTATCTGACAAAAAGGGGTCTTTTAAAAGATATTCTTTTATCTTTTTTTGCCTTTCTATTTTACTCATATTCTGAATCATCGTATTTTATCTACCTATTTTCTTAATTTTTAATAGTACCTATTATTAGTAACTATTAATTGTAAGTATACATTATCATTTTTAAAAAATCAAACATATTTTTAATATAATAAAAAAGTGTCACAACCAACTTTAAAAAATTAATTGTAACACTTTTTTATATATTTAATATTTTTAATAATTTAAAAATTTTTATAATTCATTATTTTTTTTCTTTTTTCGATGAAAATGATATAACTTGTTTTCCATTGTAATAACCACATTCGGGGCAGGCTCTGTGGGGTAACTTCATCTCATGGCATCTCGGACATTCAACTAAATTTTGTTCATTTAAATTCCAATGAGTACGTCTCTTATTTTTTCTTGATTTAGATGTTTTTCTTTTTGGGCATGGCACAATAGCTACCTCCTTTTGCTATGATATAATTTAATATTTTAATAACTCTAAAAGTATATTATTTTTTACCAAAAAATGCAAATTATTTTTAATAGATTTAACAAATATAAAAATTTTTCATATTTTATTTATTTTTTTTAAATTATCTGTATTATTTCTATTGGCCCGTATCTTTACTAAATCTGGATTTTCTTTACATTCCTTTTCAAAAGATTTCTCCCTCATTAAATTCTTGTAATCTGGGTCTTGAAAAGTGTATCTAAAATTAGTATGTAAATCATAAGTACCTTCTAATAGAGCGACTACATCTTCGACAAAGACTAACTCTTCATCGGTAGGGATAATAAATATCTTTACTGGAGAGTCATCGGAGGAGATGTCAAGCTCCGCATTTCTGGTTCGGGCTAATCTATTTTTTTCGGGGTCATATTTAATCCCTAAATTTTCTAATCCCTCCAAAATTTTTGCTCGAATAATATCACTTAATTCCCCGACCCCGGCAGTAAAGATTTGAAAATTTCTCACCACCGTGAACTACTCTATGGCCAACGGCTGAAATATCTGATAAATCTTTAATGGCTCCATATTCAGGATGAATGAGACTGTCTATGATTAATTTTATAGCCTCTTTATGGGTGGGGCAATCATGCTTAAAGGTAACTTTTTCTTTATGATTGACCTCATGAACACAAAAAGAATTTCCTATGGTGACTCTTTCTACTATTCCTTTGGCGATTATTTCTTTTTCAGTCCAGTTATAGAGTTGGTATTTTACTGAGGAACTACCACAGTTAAATGATAAGACAATCATAATGTTTTACCTTCTTTGTCTTTTTACTTCTGGTTAGACTTGATAATTTCTATTTAAAAATAACCTTTACTCTATAATTAATGCCTTTATACTCTACCCGCTTGTAATACTGTAATTGCTACAACATTAACTATATCTTCTGCATTACAACCCCGAGAAAGATCATTAATTGGTTTCCTCATACCCTGAGATATTGGACCAATCGCCTCAGCTTTAGCCAATTTTTCTACCAATTTATAAGCAATATTTGCAGATTGTAAATCAGGAAATATTAAAACATTGGCCTTCCCTACAATTTTACTGTTTGGTGCTTTTCGTTCTCCAATTGAGGGAATTAGTGCAGCATCAGCTTGTAATTCTCCATCAATAAGTAGATCTGGCTTCTTTTCTTGTGCAATTCTGATAGCCTTCACTACTTTATCTACTAAAGGATGCTTTGCGCTTCCTTTGGTGGAAAATGATAACATGGCTACCCTTGGTTCGATACCTACTAAAACCTTCCCCGTCTCCGCACTCGCAATAGCGATATCAGCAAGCTGTTCAGCACTTGGTTCTGGATTTATGGCACAATCAGCAAATATAATAACCCCGTTATCCCCACAGGGGCAATCAGGTATCACCATTATGAAAGAACTTGAAACAATATTTATACCAGGAGCAGTCTTAATGGTCTGCAAAGCGGGTCTAAAAACATCTGCAGTAGAATTAATTGAGCCTGCAACTAAACCATCTGCATCATTATGATAGACCATCAATGCACCAAAATAAAGGGGATTTTCAAGTAATTGACCAGCTTCATCCAAACTTAATCCTCTATTTTTACGTAATTGATAATAAGATTCAGCATATTTTTTTATTTTATCGGAATCTTTGGGATTGATAATTTTTATTTGCTCAGGAAATTTAATTCCCAGGCCTTTTGCTTTAGATTTAATTTTTTCTTCTCTACCAAGAAAAATTAAATTTGCAAACCCTTCTTTAACAATTGTTTCTGCTGCTTTGATCATTCGTGGCTCTTCTCCTTCTGGAAGTACAATGGTCTTGGGATTTCTTTTGGCCTTTTCTCGAATGAATTGAGATATTTTCATTTATATTCTCCTTTTAACTAATATTTATTAGTGTAAACATTAGTGTGGTATTTAGAGAAAGAAAAGAATAGTTTTAACTATTATTTATTCTATCTTTTTTCCCTTGGCACCTTTCTTTCTATTTCTTTACGCAATACGCGATACGATATACTCGATACGAATATATTACTATCATTTTTTTTATAAATTTTGTATAATTATAGCATAAATTATTTTTTGAATCGAGAAATTATATGAAAACATTAGGAATTATTGTCGAATACAATCCCTTTCATAATGGTCATCTCTACCATCTCTCTAAAGCAAAAGAAATAACCAAAGCAGATTATGTAGTAGCAGTTATGAGTGGAAACTTTCTTCAAAGGGGAGAGCCGGCAATTATAAATAAATGGGTTAGAACAGAAATGGCCATAAATGCAGGCATTGATCTGGTAATAGAAATACCTTTCGCCTTCTCTACTCAAGATGCTAATGGTTTTGCTTTCGGTGCAGTAAAATTACTGGATTCACTCCAGATTATAGATTATTTATGCTTTGGTTCCGAAACTAACCATCTTGATATTCTTTATCCTATAAGCAGATTCTTACATATTGAAACACAACAATATAAAGAGCTTATAAAGGAAAAAAGTAGGAATGGCTATGAATATCCAAAGGTCAGATCCCAGGCTCTTTGCGAATACCATAGAATGTTAGGAATAGACCATCTAAAAAAATTGTCACCATCAAAATTGGGTAAAATATTAAATTGTCCCAATAATATTTTAGCTTTAGAATACATAAAACACTTATTAAATTTAAATAGCAAGATTGCACCTGTACCAATAAAAAGAATAGGAGCAAGTTATCATCAAAAAACTATCAGGGGTAATATTTCTAGTGCTACCTCTATTAGAAATGAAATACTTAATAGTATAACTTCCCATAAATATAATCCCTTAACTCTAAACAATAAAATAAAATCAACCATTCCTTACTTCATATATCCTATATTAGAGAAAGAATTTAAAGAAGGCAGAAATCCTATTACCATTCACTCCTATGAACAATATCTCCTTGCTGTACTAAGAAGGATGTCATTAGAAGATATTTTTCATATTCATGGAGTAAACGAGGGATTAGAAAATAGAATAAAGAGGGCGTCTCTAAGATCTTCTACTATTGAACAGTTAATTAATTTAATTAAAACTAGGAGATATACCCGTACTAAAATTCAACGAATACTCCTTCATTCTATGATGAATCTTTCCAAAGATGATGTAACAGCTTTTAATAACCATGGGCCCTTGTATATTAGAGTATTGGGGTTCTCAAAAAAAGGTAAAACTTTGCTAAGAATTATTAAAAAGAAATCAACCTTACCTTTAATAAATAAATTATCAAATTATTTAAATAAAATAAATTATTACAAAAACGATGAACAAAAAATATTATTAAAAATGCTTGATTTCGATATTCTTTCTACTGATATATATGTCCTGGGGTATAATGAAATAAAAGATAGGGTCGCTCGACTTGATTTTACTTATAACATAATTATAAAAGATGATTAAATTATTTTTTTATTATGTTTTAGCATTTTTTTACTTTTACAGTTTTATTAATTTCATTATTGCATCATCAAAATTTTCAACGGGTATAACTTTTATATTTTGATTAAACTTAAGAGCTTCTTGATAATTTTCTTTAGGAACTAAAAATATATCAGCTTTTTGTTTTTTGGCAGAAATAATCTTTTGTTTAATTCCATCTACTTCGGTTATTTTTCCATCAACACTTAAATTGCCTGTGCCCGTAATTATTAAACCGTTGCTTAAGTCATTCTCGGTTAACTGATTTAGTATCTCCAAAGCGATCATTAACCCAGCAGAAGGTCCCTTTATTTTATCTAAATCAATTTCAATTTTTACAGGAAATTTACATTGGAGATCCTTAGTAGTAGCATATATACCAATACCTAATCTTATTAAAGTATAATCACTTGTAGGAAGTTCAATAAGAGGAATTGATATGGAATATGGAGAGTTATTTCTTAAAAAGGTTATCTTGACAAGTTGACTCATGGTATGACCTTGAATAATTTTTGAAAATTCTTCAACAGTCCGAATGGCTTGCTCGTTTACCTTTACAATTACATCGCCTGGTATTAGTTTATTTTTTGTCGGGCTATTCTCTAATATTTTTTTTACTATGATTCCTTTTCCTGAAATCTCTGGATAATATCCTGCCTTTCTTAAAGCAACAATTTTGGAAACCATCTGACTTTCCTGCATTAATCTTTCCATTATATCTATATACTCTTTTTGGTCCATTCCTTCTGTTATATTTTCACTTTTATTTTTTAAATCAATATTAGGGTCAAAAAAACTATAAATATATAATAATAAATTTGCTTTTACTATGGTAGTTGAAGTGAGAAGAAATCGTCCCCTTGCATCTTTTTCTCCATTTTCGACTATAATATTTTGACTTAGATCGATAGCTTGGCCGGGAGATAGAAGATAATAAGGAGTGGGGGTTAAATTAATTAAAATTACAATTATAATTATAATAATTAAAAGATGTTTTTTCATATATTATTTGTGGGGTTTAGACACTTTTATTTAAAAGTTTTTTTCTTAAACTCTCTTCGACAATTTCAGGGACTAATTGACTGACGCAGCCATCTAAACTGGCAATTTCCTTTACTATGCTTGAATTTAAATAAGAATATTTGGAACAAGTAACCATAAATATTGTTTCGATTTCTGGAGCTAATTCTTTGTTCATTAAAGCTAATTGTGACTCATGTTCAAAATCGGAGATAGCTCTCATTCCCCTAATTATAATATTAGCATTATTTCTTTTCATAAAATCAATCAATAAATCTGAAAATGATTGTACTTTTACTTTTTCTATATTTTTGGTTACTTCTTTTATCATATCTGTTCTTTCTTGTGCAGAAAATAAAGTAGACTTATTTGGATCAATTGCCACTGCCACAATTAATTCATCGAAAATATTTATTGCTCTTTCAATAATATTAAGATGACCATTAGTAATAGGGTCAAAACTACCAGGATAAACAGCTATTTTCATCTTTTCCTCCTTTTAAGATTGTCATGGGAGTAAACTCCCCTGAAACCCCTATGCCTTTTGTTATTTCTTCTTGGTTTTATACAATACCTTTCCTGACAATCTTGTTAAAATCCATTCCTTATTCAAAAAAGTATTTACCTTTTACCATCGGAATTTCTTTGAAATTCCGATGCTATAAAATATATCTTT
>Ga0209978_10000069_pt1 | contig 29350 bp, 18 predicted proteins | sample BentaG_FD_182805 | JGI IMG/M metagenome (GOLD analysis project Ga0209978, IMG submission 182805) | Deep subsurface microbial communities from South Atlantic Ocean to uncover new lineages of life (NeLLi) - Benguela_00093 metaG (SPAdes)... | ecosystem: Environmental > Aquatic > Marine > Oceanic >... | reverse complement strand
AAAAAATTACCTCAAGAAGAAAAGAGTTTAGAAGATATTGAGATCGATTTAGAGACCAAAGGAACCATAGATGAATATCTTAAAGAAGATTTTGAAGGAGAAGATATTCAAGAGAATTTTGAAGAAGAATTAAGTATTGAGGAGGAAGTTTCGTTGATTCTCGAACCCTCAGAAGAAAGTTTAAGTGAACTAGATACCGAATTTGCTGGAGATGATACAGTTGAATCCCAAATACCTCAGGAACTCACGAAAGAAGAATTAGAATTACAGCTAAAAGTTCTACGAAGAAATCTAATAGAGGGTGCGCTCTATGCCGCAGGTAGGCCTTTGGATGTAGAAGAATTATCAACTAAATTAGAAATCCCAAAAAAAGAAGCAGAAGAACTTGTAAGAGTTGTTGCTTTTGACTATTTAGAACGCGAAGGTGCTTTGATTGTAGCCCAAATTGGAGAAAAATACCAAATGCAGCTAAGACCTGAACTTACCGAGACAGTTTCAAAATTCGCTAAAGGCGGTGCTATTGCTGAGCGCTACTTAAGAACACTTACTGTGATTGCTTTGAAACAACCAATTTTAAAGTCAACTGTTGTTAAAATAAGAGGGAGTGGAGCTTACGAGCATGTGAAATACTTATTAGACAACGATTTAATAACGGCTATAAAAAAAGGAAGATCAGCTGAACTAAACACTACTGATAAATACGCGGACATGTTTGGACTGCCTAAAAACAAGGAAGAACTGAAAAGAATGATGATATCACAATTAGACTTTGGAGAAGATGCTAGTTAAATTTTTAAAAAAACAATTAAAATAATAGTGGACCTGACGGGAATTGAACCCGTGACCTCTTGATTGCGAACCAAGCGATCTGCTACTGATCTACAGGCCCTTTTTTATCACTAGAAATACTTTAAAAAATAATAATAGACTAAAAATTTTTATGATTTTAATTCGAGAAGTTAAATAAATTGTATCTAAAAGTAATTAAAACTGCGTTCGAGCAATGATATCGTCTTGTGCGGGTTTTGATATTTCTGTGAATAGAACGGAGTACCCCGCAATCCTTACTACTAATCCTTGGTATTCTTCGGGATTTTGTTGAGCGTCGTATAGAGTTTGTTTTCCTACCACATTAAATTGAATGTGAAATCCTCCATTTTTTACAAAGTAAGTTCGAATAAGTGGTACGAATAGCTCCATTTTAAGTGTATTAGGATGAAATGCAAGAATTATTGAATTTCCATTCGTCATCAGTTCATTTTCTAACTTTTTAATTGAATTAAGTATCGCAGTGGGTCCGTTTTTGTCCATTCCATTCGTAGGTCCAATTCCATTAGAAAGGGATTCTCTTGATTTGCGTCCATCTGCAGAAGCTGCCGTAAAAACACCAAATGCTAAGTGAAAGGAAGTGGTATAAATTCCGGGATTATATTTACCTCCTCTGTAGTTATTATGCTTAAGAATTTCTTCACAAAATAAATTTGCAACATCTCTCGCTATGTAATCGACATAGTCGTTATCATTTCCGAATTTTGGGTTTTTATTGATAAAAAACTGCCTCCACTCTTCACCCTTTTTCCCTTTATATGAACCTCTATAATTCTTTGAAAGCATAGTTTTAAGTTCTTCCAAAGAAAGTAATTTATTCTCAAAAACAACTTTTTTAATTACTGCTAAACTGTCAGCAACGGTGGCCAACCCAATTAGTTGAGTTGTAGTGAAATCGTACTTAGCACCTCCGTTTGTAATGTCTAATCCTTTCTCGATACAATCATCTGTTGTAGCAGATAAAAATGGTTGTGGACTAAGTTCTGCTATAGTCTTCTCCAGAAAATACATAGTTTGTACCATTTTATTAACAAAATATTTAAGTTGAATCGAAAACTCATCCCATAAATCTTGATATGAAGTAATTTTTTTTGAATTTTGAATGCCATATTCCTTCCTAGTAAACATATCTGTTCCGTTATTTAGAGTTAATTCTAGCACCTTTACAATATTTAACTGAGTAGCATTAGTACATCCAAATGATTTACATGGATGTACTGGCTCTACACATCCTATTGGTGCATATTCACGTGAATCTTCTAGAGAATAGCCTAGATCATTGAGTCCCGGAATCATTACTAAATCGTTAAACAAGGCAATACTCGCTCCAGATTTAATAGCCTCTCCGGTTTTAATAACTAAGTCATCTGGAGTTTTACCATGAACGCGAACGGAAAAAGCAGGTTGAACCGTTTTTAGATTGTTATATGCTTTCAAGAGGAGATATGATAATTCATTAGTAACATCATTACCATCCCTGTCTACGCCTCCAATCGTTAAATTCTCAGCTATAGGTGGACCTTCAGCTGCTATAATTCCCTTATGGAGCACATAATTCCATAAAGTAGAGAGTTTCAAGTAAAAACATTCAATTAGAAACTGAATTTCCTCGTCTTTAATAACTCCTTTCTCTTTATCCATAACATAATACGGATAAAGAATTTGATCTAACCGACCAATACTAATAGCAAAACCTCCGTCTTCTAATCCAGATATTATGTGAGTAAAGTATATTAGTTGAAGTGCCTCTTTAAACGAGTTAGGTGGGTTATAAGATATATTAGAACAAATCTCAGAAATTTCTGTAAGTTCATTTTTCCTAGTAATAATTTTCTCATTTTCTGCTAATTCAGCTGTTAAGTCGGAAAATCGTTGAATAAATTTTTGAGCACCATCAATTATAATAATAACTGACTCTAAAAAGTCTTTTTTGTCTTTATCTTGAGAAAAAACCTTTTTTTTATCTGTAGCTTTTTGGATCAAACCATTGAACCCCAGCTTTAAGACATTTTGGTGTCCCGGGAAAAAATGCCCAACTCCATTTGTCATATGAGTATCTACTACATAAAGCAGGTCCAGCATGAGTTCAGTTAATTCAGGGTTGAGATAAGAATCAAACCTAGATTTAACTGTTTCCTCTTCGTGTTTCCAATAAGGGATAATTTCTTTCTTTAAAATATCCTTGTCGTCTTCAGTGAGTAAAAACCTTTGAATTTCGCGACTATTATACAATTCTAAATCTTGCTCAAGCGTATCAACGCGGACTTCAGGGTATAGAGGTGTTCCTACAAATTTAGTACATCGATTACCAATAATAAATTCATCTTCCCATATTTTTAATGTCATATTAGTCAATAAATGATACATAGCTTTCGCAAACCTAATGTTTTGGGGCTCACCCGTTGTGGTTTTATACGACTCAGTGAATAATCTAGCTCTTTCTATGCAGAGTTCATGTGGTTGGGAAACCACTCGTTTTTTCAATCTTAAAATGCGATCTTTATAATCATATGGAGAAATTTGCTCAACTTGCATTAATAATCAACATAATACCTAATTTTTAGCATCGAATAAACAATTTGTATTAATTTTTAATATAATCATAAAACTAAATAAAAGTTGTTAAAGTTATACCTTATTTATCTTCATTTAGGATTAAGACTTCGTTTACTAATCCCCTTTTCTTCGAATTACTATTAATATTTCGCTTCGCTTTTAATGTAACAATTTTAAAATCTTTATATAAATCTAAAATGAATTCGGAATAGGAATTACTCAGCAAAATATTACATTCTCTTCTATTGAGTTCCATAAACGCTTCAAATAATTTTAACTGCGAAGCCTTGTCAAAACTATTTTTAGTATAACTTGTAAATAAAGCCGTGTTAGAAAGTGGGTAATAGGGAGGGTCCAAATAAATAAAATCATCTTTTTCTGCAAAGTCTAAGCATATTTCGAAAGAACCCTGATATATATCAACATTCTTTAAAACTTGACTTACCTTTCTTAAATTTTCCTCGTCACAGATTTTTGGATTTTTATGCCTTCCAAAAGGCACATTAAAGAACCCTCTACTGTTAACGCGATATAATCCGTTGTACCCGCTTTTATTTAAATAAATAGATCGCGAAGCTTTCTCAATATCTGATAATTCTTCATATTTATTTTGATCCCGGTCGATAGCTCGAATTTCATAATAATAATCCTTTTCATATTTATGTTTCTTTAAAGATTTTATTAAATCCTCTACATCTTCTTTTATAACATTATAACAATTTATTAAATCTGGGTTGCTATCTGATATAATTGAATTTTCGGGAAGTAAGTGGAAAAAAACGGCTCCACCACCAATAAAAGGCTCAATATATTTATTATAATTTTTAGGAAAAAATTTATCCATTTGTGAAATAAGTTGCCTTTTACCTCCAGCCCACTTTAAAAAAGGATGTGGTTGAGAATTTTGCGTCAAATTTCTAAGAAAGATCAAAAAATTTTTTGTACTGTTTATACTATATAAAAATATAAATTAAAAATTAACAATTACTATAACCATAAATAAAATATATTTAGAACCATCAATCTAGTAGATTTGAGATGATAGATAAACAAAAATTTGAGGAACTGTTTAACAAACAACTTATCAAGGATATCTCTGAGGAAAAAATTGATATTGTTTTATCAGGACAATATGGTAAAGCTTTAGAATTGCTAAGAGATGCAGAGGCAACAGGGTTGTTTCCTGCCCTTGTTGGACCGCCGGGAGTAGGAAAAACAATTCTATGTCGGTATTTTGCTAGGTTAAGAGCTAAAGAAAACAAAAATAAGAATTTTAATTGGTTGACAATGGATGAATCTATAAAACCAAGCCACTTTATAGGCAGTTTCGACCCGGCTATTACTTTAAAAAAAGGCTTTGTATTAGAAGCGTTTAATCCTGGGCCTCTCTTGAGAGCAATGTTGGAAGGTGGAACATTTTTAGCAAATGAAATAAACCGAGCTACGGAATACTCGCAAAATACTTTATTAGAACCTTTAGAGGAAGCATCAATTAGTATCCCTCATTTGGGTAGAATAAAAGCTGATAAGGATTTCTTTTTTATTTCTGCTATGAATCCAGAAGAACTTTCAGGGACTCATAGGTTATCTGAGGCTTTAAAAGATAGAATAAAAATCTGGATTAAGCTAACGTACCCAGATAAAGCAACTGAGCTTGAGATAATAAGAATAAATTTACCGGAACACTTTATTATAGAAGAATCAGAATTAGAATTAATATATTCAATCATAAATGAAACGAGAAAGAATAAAATCGATATTGAAATACCCGCGTCTATCAGAGCCGGCATAGCCATTGCTAAACTATTAGCCCGTAGAAGATCTTTAGAAAAAAAAGGAGAAATTAAAGATAAAATGTCAATCCATGAATATCTTTCACAAATTACCCAAAATGTGTTATTAGGAAGCATTAAACCAAAACCGGGTACAAAAGTTGAAAACATAATTGATAGTATTATCCATAAAACGTTAGGTGTTTAGGAGGTAAAGAGTAATTTTATGGGAGTTTTTCCTGAAAATCCTTGTGAGTTTGCAGTAGATTTTATTCGAAAAATGAGAAGAAATCGAGAAATTGTTCAGATTCCTTCTTCACGCCAGGTCCTATCAATTCCTAAATTAATTTTAGCGAGATATTATCGTAAAGGTTTGGTTACACCTAATGATTATATTGAAATTAGTGCCGTAACCTCTTTCCCTGACAATCAAGAACTAGCGAAAGATATTGCTTTCCAGATACTCTTTCCAAATTACAAAAAAGATATTATGGATTCGTTTTTTAAGAGTGAAGATTATAATGAAGGTGAATCTACTGAAAACCTTCTAGATACTGATATTCAATCAGAATTGGACAAACTTCAAGAAATGATCGATGAAATCGAGATGACTAAATCAATAGATACGAACAAAATTCAAAAATTAGAAGAATTTCTTGAAGAGTTAAACTCTAAAAGGGATGAAGATCCATTTAAGTCTGCTTTACATTTTTTTAACGACGATTCAGAATTATACAAAGAAGAGATATCTTCATTAGAAGATTTGATTCAGGAAGCACAGAGAAGGCTAGAACAAAAAATTAACTCTCTGAATCCCGAAGATTTAAAGGCGGGTTCGAATTTAGGTTTAAATGATTTAATTCAGCAAAATTCATTAAGAGAATGGGAAAAACTAGCAAGCAAAGCTCTAGACAATCAAAATATTGCTGAAGATTTATCGAAATTAATTAATTCAGGTAAACTAGATGATCTTTTAAAATCTATTAAATTTATTGATGAAACTTCGGATAATCAAAGCATAAAAGACCAAATCCAAAATGTAAAAAATCAACTTCAGAATCAACTTAAAAATCTAGACCAGTTATTTAACGCTGCAAAAACTTTAGGCGAAATCCCTAATTTTGATCTAGATAATATTTTGAATAACTCTTTACAACAATCTTCTTTTGAACATAATTTTAGTCTAGCAGATTCATTAGATCAATATTTTGGTACCAATCTAAGAGAGGAATTGCTTAATAGACTTGATCAGCAATTGTCAAATTCTCAGATGAACCTATCGTTAGAAAGTTTGACAAAAAATGCATTTGCTAATAAATCTTGGAACGATCTATTTAATCAAGCTCTTGAGAATGCAATTAATGAAGCAAGTAATCAAAATATAAAATTTGAAGCATTTAAATCGTTATCTCATCAAATACAACAATTAATGAATAGTTGTCCTAATATGCACTGTGGTCAAAAAATATCCCAAAAATTACCTGATTTAGTCTCAAAAACATTAGAGGCTTGTGAAACTGCTGACCAATTAAAAAATGCCACAGAGTTCCTAAGAAAGATTGGCTTGAATCCTGATTCGGAAGACATTAAAAGGATCGGGAAAAACTTAGAAATGTCCGAGGATGAAATTTACGAGTTAATTGAACCTAATTATCAATTGTTAAAAAAAATGGTTGAAAATAATATTGCAGATTTTCAGCGAATTAGCAATTTGATAGAACAATTACAAGATCAGTTAAATAAAGAGAGAATTAAAGAACTTCTAAGCAGTGCTTTAGCTAATGACAATAGAGATGCTTTAGGAGCTATCGGTCATTTTGATTTAAGTGAAGCTTTAAAAGGAGCTCAGCAAATTGGTGGAAAAGAAGGGCAGGATAAAGTAATCTCTTGTTTATCTGCTGGAACTGGCGAGAACCTCCTGAAACAATGGTTTTTACATAGAAATAATTTACCAGAACAGGTAAAAATAAAAGTGAAAGAATTAGCAAAGAAAATGCTAATTGATTTAGGTATATATTATTCAAGAGCTCGCTTAGGAAGCGCAACAACAGGAACTATACCAATTAATGTAGTCAGACCATACACCATAGGAGACGATTTTGAAAACATTGATTTAGAAGAAACAATATTCAATCTTTTAGAAAAAGGGAAAAAATTAGATCATATTAATTACGACGATTTTTATGTTTACGAGACAGCGAAGGGATTGCGTTCGTTTTGTTTTGAACTTGATATCAGTGGCTCTATGACAGGCGAAAAACTTGCATATATGGCTATTTGTGTGACGATGTTAGTATATGGCATGAGAAAAGACGAAATTGGTGTTGCTTTTTTCGAGTCAGATACACATGTATTAAAGAAATTGTCGGAAAAAATAGATATGGAAAAATTAGCAGATGACTTACTTTCGGTTTCTGCTAGGGGAGGTACTCGGCTTCAAAGCGCTTTAGAATGGGCAAACAAACAATTTAAAGAAAATTCTAGCTCTCGTGAGAAATTAAATGTTCTATTTACTGATGCAGAAATTTACGATATTCAACAAGCTAATGAAGAATTAAGGAAATTTCGTTCTTTAAATGTAGATTTCATTTTAGTCTCTCCAGAATCCTCCCTTAATTTAAAAGAAGCAAAAAAAATGGTAAAAATAGCTGGAGGCCAACTTTTGACAATTAAAGATTGGAATGAATTTCCAAAATTAATGTCAGAGATTATAAAATCGAGATTCTAATAGCATGACTAAAAAATTGTTTTCAGAAATAGTAATTGAAAGATATGGAAAAGGATTATATAAAAAATCAGTTGAATTCCCGAAAAATAAAATTAATGTAATCTCATTAAAAGAAGATCCAATAAAAATTAGAGCTATTATTTTAGATAATGAACGCGAATATCATTTAATCATAAACGAAAATAAAAATGAAATTTTTCACGATTGCCCCACTTTTTTAATACACAGTGAAACTGATGATAAAATTTGCATTCATCTTATAAAGCTTTTAACTATGGTTAAACCATCAATTTCTTTGAAGGTCATAGAATATATTAACACATTTTCTTTAACATCTGAAGATTTTGGTTCAAAAAAGAAAAGTACGAATTTTCTAAAACTTGCTAGCATTTGTATTAACAGTAATAATTGCGTTGAAGGTTTAAGTTATTTAAACAAAGCTATTATTAATCAACAAGATTGTGAGCCGATAATTGAAAGATATTTAAAAACTTCAATTGAACATAATCTATTTATTGAATTTTTTGAATTTTTACAATCAGTATACAATAACGAATTAGGTGCTTACCTTCTTAAGTACAATCATTACATAGAAGAAGGAATAAGATTATTTTTGAAATCCACTTCAAAATATGCATTTTTTGAGATTTTAAGAATAATCAAATACATTGATAAATTATTAGATTTCTACGAATTTCAGAGTGAATCATTTGTTGAATCCTTAATTACCGAATTATTGAAAATGGCTAATTCAAAGGATTTTAATGAAAGATATTTCTCTATGTATTTTATAAAAAGGAAATATGAAACGCTTGTAAAGCTCAATCCACTTTTTAAAGAATTTATCACCTCAAAGAGTTTTGAATCTTTTAAAACCGAACTTACTTCCTATTTTAAAAATGAGATAGAGAACTTCAGTGTTATTGACAAATTAAAGTTAATGAAGAAGCAATTCGAGGTATTTCAGATTCCAAAAACCTTGTATTATGACGAATACAAGTCTTATAAGAACGAAATAAAAGAATTAGAAAAAAAAGTTTATTTAAAGAAGTTTGCTTTTCTCAGACTTCTGAAAGAAAAGTATAATATTAAAAATTCTAAAATAGACTTTCGAAAAAAAAGAAATACTTATATAGTAAATCACGATAAAGAAAATCTTGAAAATCCCGCTTATAATTATATAATAAACCATATAGGATTTTATGGTATGAATGATTCTACTATTAAGTCCTCAGAAATAGGAGTTAATTACTTAATAATTAAAGAATTGTTTTTAGACGATTTACACAACTTTCCAGATATTTTCTATTACAAAAAACAGTTTTGGGGGGAAGATAATGATTATGAAATTAATTATATCGATGTGTTTTCACTTATAAGCAAACCTATAGAATACAACTACGATATCGATCAGGATTACTCCGGTATTAACGATCTTATGATCGTTGAGTGGGATTTAGCTAATAAACCTAGACACGGTAGTTTAGTTAATGCTTACGGAGCACAAATTGTTATCCCGGATCAAAATACGTCTCTCTATCACGATTTAAAGCCATTTGATTTATGTTATTGTCAAAAGACACCTGTAAAAATCGAAGGAAGTATCATCAAAACAATTAATGTTATCACAAAATGCTCATTCAAGGATGCTATTAGCAGTATTGAAAAGGGTATAGCATTTATCGAGGGATATTACCCCTTAGGTTTAATTAAGTCTGTTCTTAGTAAAAAAGTAAGCCCATTTGAAGCTTACGAAATAGCATTAGACAATCCTAATAAACAATTTGTCCCAAATTATGGTAAGTTTTTAAAAGCATTTAGAAAGTTTTTGTTTAATTTCATAAATAAGGAGAAAGAGTTTATTTATGAAACACTCAAAACCAATCCTGAAAAGAATACAGATCAATTCATAATTCTATTAAATTTATCTACCGAATTAGCTGGATTAGAATTACCATATACTGAAATAATTGATGCCCTATTATATGAAGTTAGTAGTCTGGATGAATTTCGAACAAAATTAACGAGTAGAGTTCATTCAACCATAAAAAAACTTCTCAAAGAAAGAGAAGTGGGAAGTACCATTATTTTTGATCTTAAAAAGATGCGGCACACTCCCTTTGTAAAATATTCTAATGAGATACTAAAAATCAGAAAAAAAGAATTTGAACATTCGCAGGTATATAGATTTACTGAACAAGATACAAAAAAATATGATATGTCAGAATTGGTAAATACTTATTATGGTAACCAGTTTTTCAAAATTCTAAACTTAGATCTAAACAAACCTATCAGTCAAGATTTCTTTAATAAGATATCGAACTATAGCGCTAAACTTAATTTAAAGATAAATGTGTGTGAAGAGAAAATTTAATTTAATTTAAATCACCATAAACGCCATCGTGACTAAACAAGACAAATCAAAAATTAATCATCTAAATTGAAAAAAGAGTTAAAGGATTGCAATATTTTTAAATTGAATATATATTTTTATTAACCATATTAATTAAAAATAACATTAGAACGATGGTAAAACATCCATTACGTCATCCTTCCAAGGATATTATAGAAAGTAAAGGGACGATATTAAGAGGAAAAACCATTTGTATGTGCTTGACTGGTTCCGTCGCATTAATCAACGCCCCTATAATTGCGAGAGAATTAATGCGCTTAGGAGCTGAAGTAATTCCTGTTATGTCAAAGGCAGCTACAGAATTAATTAAACCCTCCTTAATGCATTGGGCAACGGGAAATCCTACAATTACCAATTTAACTGGAGCAGTTGAGCATGTTTTTCTGGGAGGGAATAGACCTAATGCGAGCGGGAAAGCAGATCTAATACTTGTTTGTCCTGCGACGGCAAACACGATTTCTAAAATTGCTAATGGCATTGATGATACTCCAGTCACTACAATGGTTTCGACTGCTTTTGGTTCTTTTATACCTATTTTGATAGTTCCGGCTATGCATGAAAGCATGTATCACCCTATAATTGAAAAAAACATCTCTCTTCTGAAGGAATATGGTATTGATGTATTAGGACCACGGTTATCTGAAGGAAAAGCTAAGATCGCAAAGATGGATGATGTAATTGATAGAGTTTTAGATTTATTAATCACAACAAAAGATCTCGAAGGCAAAAAAGTACTAATAACAGCTGGTCCGAGTCGTGAAGCGATAGACGATATAAGGTATTTATCAAATAAATCGTCTGGACGAATGGGTATCGAAATTGCTAAAGAGGCTTCAGCGAGAGGTGCTGAAGTACTATTAATTGCGGGTGAATGTATGGTGAAGATACCAGACTATATAAATACAATTCATGTCGAATCAGCTGATGATTTTATTAAAACTATCAAAGATGAGCTCTCGTATTCAAATTACGACATGTTTATATCTGCTGCTGCAATCTCTGATTATAAACCTATTGATTATGTTGAGGGAAAAATTTCTTCTGATAGAGTAGAAGAATTGAATGTAAACATGAAACTTACACCTAAAATTTTGAATGTAGCGCGAAGGAAAGATTATAAACTTTTTATTATTGCATTCAAAGCAGAAATTAAAGTTTCTCGTTCCGAATTAATCGATCGTGCTTACAACCGACTTTTAAAATCTGAAGCAGATCTAATCGTTGCTAACGATGTGGGACGCGAAGATATCGGTTTCAATAGTAAGGATAACGAAGTATACATAATAAATAAAGAAAAGCACATAACACATATTGAAAAACATACTAAAAGATATGTAGCATCAAAAATCATTGATGTAGCTTTAGAAAATTATAGAACCAGAGAAGTTAACAATTAATCCACTACTCCTTAATAAATTTTTTCAATTAAAGAAAAGATTTAAATAGTAAATCAATTTCTGTTCAAAATGATTGACCAAATACATTTTGAAAAATTGATTGAATTGCGTAAGAATTAGATTATTCGTGCAATATAAATAATAATATCTTATAAAAAAATAATGTATAGTTAGTTGGATATCAATTTTATTATAAATATTAAAAAGGTGTAAATAGAATGTCCTCTGATGAAGAAGGTAGAATAAAGCAAGGTACGATTGCCCAGTTTATGAGGAAGCGCACCCAATTAGTGGGTTTTGAGTTTGGGTATTGGAAACACCAGCAATATGCTTCAGAATTTTTAGATAATGCGTTAGATGCGATAGAAGAATTTCAATGGAAAGAATTAAGTGAAGGTGATTCAAGAATTCAATTTTCTCTCGATCAAGAATTGACATTAGAGAATTTATCTATCCTTCAGGAAGCAAGAAAAGATGAAGTTGATCAACCTTTAAATAATGAAGCAAAATTGACTTTAAAGCAAGAATTTGGTTTAGTACCTACCGAACCTTCTGAACCAGACCTAGATCCTTCTAAAGATAAGGAAGAAGAATCTGGGGAAATTGTTGATAAAGAGGAAATCGAGGTTGAGGAAGAAGTAAAACGGATTATAGAAGATATGAACGAAATTTTAAAACCTGTTGAACCGATTGTAGATATTGAACCACTTGTTATAATTCGATTGAGAGAATCTGAAGCTGCATCCTTTTTAACATCAGAGTTATCACAAAGGAATATTATGAGTTATACCTTTGAAATGTTTGATAATGGTATAGGTATGCCCAAAGTAGATTTGCGTAAGTTTGGAAAATATCTCGCTTCTTCAAAAAGCCTTGAATTGAAACAAACTCGCGGAAGCCAAGGATTCGGTGCTCCAAGCGCATTCAGCGACGCTCAAAATACAACCGGAAAACCCATTGTTGCAGTTTCAAAATCTAAAAATTCTATCTATGCTACGGTTTCAGAATTTTTCACAACTTCAAAGAACGAAAAGAAATATCTAATTCGCCCAACTGAAGTCGATAGCCAATTTCTGCACGGGACTTATATCAAATTAAATTATTTAAATGTAAAATATGTTAGGGGTTATGTTGATACATATATTAAAGAAACCGCACTATTAAATCCCCATATAACTATAATATTTATTGATCCTTCTGGAAAAGAATGGATTTATAGAAGATTAGTTTCAAGTTTTCCTAAACAACCAAAATATGCAAAACCACATCCATCATCAACTAATATAGGGGATTTGCAAGACCTCTTGACAAAATCAGAAAACTTAACGATTTCAGCTTTTTTACAAGATAATTTTGTCAGAATGAGTTCAAAAACTGCTAAGGAGATTCTAAATATAGCTGAAAGAAATTTACAAGATAAATTATCCATTTTCATCCTCAAAAATGGATTTATAAACAAATTAGTGAAAAAAACTGATGCCATATATCTCTTTAAATTCGAAAAAAGAGTTTTTGGGCGTTCAACAAAACCAAGAGATAAATTGATCATTTACAATGTTGATTCTGAAGAGTTGAAGAATACTTATTGGGAGGCTATGGAAAAATATAACCAATATGATAAAAACTTAGAACGACTGTCAAAAGAAATCAAAAAACATCAAACGCGTATTGAGAAATCTGAAACCAAAAAAGATGAAAAAAAAATAGAGAAAGACATTGAGAAAACAATAAAAGAAATAGATAGCATTATTAAAGAAAGGGAAAAAATCAAAATTGACTTAGAAAAGACTTTTAGGGCTAATCAGGGATTAGTAGAAGCCAAAAAATTAAAAAAAAGAACCGATCTTGAAGATTTGGTAAATGAGGTTCAAATCTCAAAAGCAAAACCCTCTGAATTAACAAATGAACAATTTAATACACTATTTCACGCTTTCAAATCTATTAAATATATGAAACCTCCGACAGATACGGCAATCCCCGTTGGAGATATCGTTTTAGAAAGCACTTTAATCAAGGAAATTGGACTAAAAATATCAGATAATATTGACGATTTTGATGATCCTACAGAATATTTAAAAACTTCATTTGAAGTATTGCAGGATAAGATAAAAAAGGATAAAGAAAAGCAGAAATCATCATTAGAGAGTACACCCCTAGAAGATGGTACTGTTGGGATTGAAGATATTAAATTATTTAACTCAAAAATATTAACCAGTGTTGATATTAAAGATCAATTCATAGAATCAGATCAATTTCAACAGACTATTCAAAAAAAAATAACATTATCTACTGAAGTACAAAAAGACTCGTATCAAGAAGTATTTGAGTTCTTCACGGAAAATTATACGAAAGATGATGATTTCATTAGCGCAGAAACAAGACCACCAACTTCAGGTAAAGGTTTAGCTTATGTTGTTGAAGCTGCATTGGCTTATTGCAACGATTCAAAAAAACTTGATACTCCTAAGCGTTCTAGAGATGTGCTTTCACGTTTTGTAAACAGAACCCCTAAACTAAGAGACAGTGCCGATTGTGCAATAACTAAAGCTGTTCAGTCAGTAAATTGGAAGAATTATAAATTAGATACTTATGATAACAATCTTCCAAAGGGACCAATCAAACTTTTAGTTAATGTTTCAGGTCCTTACGTTCATTTGATGTTTAAATCGCAATCGAAGAATGCGTTAGCTGAAGACGAGGATTTACTCAAAGAAATAAAGTTTTGTCTTGAGGCAATAGGAAGAAGACTGAGAGTATACCTTAATAGAAAAGCAAACTTAAGGAAAAACGAAAAAAGAGCAGGCTTAATTGAAAAATATATTCCAATTTTTGTTCAAAGTGCTTATAATATCGTTTCGCAGGGTAATGGAAAATATAAAGGTAAAATTTCAGAAAAAGAATTAGAAAAGTTAATGAAAGATGCAATTGGAGCAAAAGTGCCTACTAAACTTACAGAAGAACAACCAAAACCAGTTATAAAGGAAGTAGCTGAAAAAAGTATATACAAAAAAGTTGAAGTTAAATGGGAAGAAATAAGTGAAAAAGAAGTTATCTCCCCTGCGACAATAGAACCTAGCCAAAAGATTTTAACTGAAAGAACTCTTCGGAATTGGACGATCAACGAATTAAGAGAATATTGTACAGAGAACAATATAGTAATACCATCTAAAGTTCGAAAAGAGGATATTATTAAAATTGTTCAAGAATTTTATAAAAAAGGAAAACCTGAAAAAATTACTCCCTTAATTAAGGAAGTAAAGAAACCTCTAAAGATTGAACCCGTTAAACCCGGTACTTTTGCTGAAAAAAGAAAACAGTTGCAAATTGCTAAGGGTGAAGCGAAACCCCAACCTATTGCGAAAAAAGAACCAATAATACGAGTTCAACCACCTCAGCCTCAGCTAACTCAAACTCAATTGCCAATCATTACAACAGATAAAATAACAGATGCATTATCTGAAGAATGGCAACCAATAACAGCTCTAATTTTTAAAATGAAAATAAAAGACATGATGGATGCTCGGTTTTTACAAATCAAACTAAAAGAGCTGGAGCGCAAGGGTTCAGTTTTAGTTGACACTAAAATGGGTAAAAAGCATTGGAAGCTAAAGTAAAGTGATTAAAATGGCAAGTAAAGCAGAAAGTAAAAATTGGGATATGAGGGAAGCAAAAAAACTTTTTCAAGAATACTTGAAGAAGGGTTTAGAAGAAGAAAAAAAGGAAATCAAATTACCTGAATATACCGTTAAAATTGATAATCTTAGTAGAAAACAAACTTTAGAACGTATATACATATTAACAGATTCAATTATTGAAAAAATTTATGCTACAGGAAGACCAACTATTAAATTACCTTCGAGAACCAGTACAAATATAATTTGGGATGAAGAAAACGATCTGTTGCTTTTAGGTAAGCAAATTATGGAAAAACAATTTCACTCGCTTGCTAGTGTTGCTGATATTACAAGATTAATGAAGGTGCTCGAAAAAGTAAATGAATTACTGCTTAAAGATCTACATGCGACAAAAAGAGAAATATTCTATTCTGCAGTTCAATTATTTGGGGATCAAAAAAATAGTGATAAATGTATTGAAGATGTTGCAACAATGCTTTATACAACCCGGAATTCCACGCATATTGTTGCCTCAGCCAAAGGTTCATGCATAGGTCGTCTTAGAATTAGAGATAGAAACGATATTATTGACCTAGAAGGTTTAGGGAGTGGAGGGTGGACTATTAGTCCCATGCTTGATAATATTGAAGTCTTAGAATCAGACGCAGAATTTATATTAGTTTTAGAGAAAGATGCTGCCATGATAAGGTTAGCAGAAGCTCGATTTTGGCGAAAATATCCTTGTATTATATTAACAGCTAAGGGGGCCGCTGATATCGCTACAAGAATGTTTTTAAGAAGAATTAGTAAGGAACTCAAATTACCGGTGTTTACATTAGTCGATTCGGATCCTTATGGACATTATATTCATTCAGTATACCTGCGAGGTTCTAAACGTTTAAGCTATGAATCACCATTTTTAGCAACGCCAAATATTAAACTTTTAGGGGTTTTAACCAGAGATTTGGAAAAATATAAAATCCCAAATGATTGTAGAATTCCAATGAATCAAACTGATATTAAAAGGACAAAAGAGTTGTTAAACGAAGATTTTGTAAAAAAAAATAAAGCGTGGGAAACAGACCTTAAATTAGCCCTAAAAATGAAAATAAAAGCAGAAATTCAAGCACTTTCCGCTTTTGGATTTGAATTTTTGACAGATCAATACATACCTGAAAAATTATCAACAGGAGATTGGATATAAGATAGGTGATGAATCAAATGAAAATCTTTCATAAAAAAGATGGTGGTATAGTTCAACTAATAGATAAGGAAAAAATGAAGGAGTGGCCGGTAGAATTACCTCTTATCTTTATTGAATATGTGCGTAACAATCAGTTAAAAACTTATAATGATACAAAGTTAAAGAAAGAAATAGAACATTATCTCGACGAAGTTCTTAAAGATGTTGCTATTCCAGGATTAATTAAAGTTCTCGATGGAGATAACTTTGAAGAGATAAATAAAGCGCTTGTTCGAATTGAAGAATTAGCTAAAAAAAATCTTGAAATGGTTAAACCAATAAAAAAATATGTTGAAAATTTACAAGATAAAGAAAATAAAGAAGTAAAAAGACTTAGCAACTCAATTTTAAATAGTTTTTATAAGGCAGAAAGAAGAAAGAAGTTAGCTGAGAAAAGGAAAGTAATGCAAGAGAAGGAAAAAGATTTTTTGGCTGGTAAAATTAGCGGAGAAGAGTACGCTAAAACCCGTAAAGAATATTTAATTTTAAAAGATTAAGCTGATTCTGATGAGTTGGGAAACAGAAAAAGAAAATTTTTACGATTTTATTATAAATAATAATGTGGTTGGATTCTTTAACGAGCCATTAACATTAAAGTCAGGAAGAAAGTCATATTGGTATGTTAACTGGAGAAATATCGCTGAAGATGTATATCTGTTAGATAAAGTTAGCAACTTTCTACTATTATTTATAAAGCATTTAAATCTTGAACCAAATTGCTTTTATGGAGTTCCAGAAGGCGCTACTAAACTAGGTGTGATAACTCAATATAAATGGGCCTTTAGTGATAAAAATATACAACCCGGTAAATATGTTCTATCAATGGGAAGGGGAAAACCAAAGGATCATGGTGAACTAAAAGATAAATTTTTTTTAGGAATTCCGAAAGGAAAAGTTATACTCCTTGAAGACACTACGACTACGGGCGGTTCAATGCTTAGAGCAATCGATGATTTAATTAAAAATAAAGTAAATATCATAGCAGCTATTGGATTAACAAATAGAAATGAAATAAGAGACGATGGTAATACCGTTGAAGAAGCCATCAAGAATAAGACTGTCCAATATTATGCTATGAGCAATGCTATAGACTTGTTACCAAAATTAAATCCTAATTCAACAATAACTAATCACATTAAGGATTACTTTAAGAAATATGGGGCAAGTGAGATAAAATTCTAATGATTTTATAAAAAATTAACTACAATTAAATTGATTTCTTCTATTCATTCATCAAAAAGAAGTCTCTCCATGCTTTTATAATGTCAAAAAGTTTGGTAAATAATAATCTTTCAGAAATTGTCAATTTTCTTTCATCATTTAATGATAAATTTGTTCTAGCTAGTTTTAACAATTTAAGTAATCTATTATCAACGATGTTTATCGAGTATGAATTAAACCGATCTAAATCTAATTTTGGTATTTTCTTTTCTAATACTTCTTTTTCATTGAAAAATCTAAATTCCTTGATTTTATTTAAGAAGAATTTGTTTTCCCTCTGTAAAAGCTTCTGATCATCGCGCTCACTTATGGCGTATCTTTGGACATCTGTATTATCACATTTTTCTCTTGAATCTATCTTTAAAATATTATTTTCTATGAAAGGAAGCGCTATGAAATATGGTAGTCTGTATTTTTTCCCTTTTTCAAATGGTCCGAACGATTCTCCTAATATAGAAAAGCCATTATGATCACTAATACCCTCGGTGGTTATTTCTTCATTTTTAAAAATAAAATTTACTCTGTTTAAAGAATCCTCCAATTGGATTTCAATTTGTTCCAACTCTTAACACACCATATTTAATAGTATTCAATTCTTTTATATACTAAATATATGTAAAGCAACAGAAGTATTAATATATTAAATTATTAATTATCCCAAAAATTATCGTGAATAATTTGCTTATAGAACTTATACTTTTTATAATTTTTATAGTTTTTTTCATAATTGGATTCATTATAATTTATAGGCAAGTCGCTTTAGTTAAAAAAGGGGAGTTTAATACCAAAGATCGCCTTCAGTGTTTAATATATGCCCTTATCTTTAGTACAGCTGTTATGATTGTAATCGCAATGGCGTTTATCTTTGCAGTTAATACTCCCGAATTTTGGCAAGGGAGCTTAGTTACGCCCCCAGATGTTAATCCCCTTTCATTACTCATCCCTTTTGCTTTTTGTTTAGGATATATATCCGTTTATCCGTTAATCGATTTTCTATTTATTGCCCTTAGCTCTGAATCAGACGAAGGTCTCACCCCCTTTCATAAATTTATTGGGAATAAAATAATTAATCGTTCCAAGAGTAAGATAATTTCTGTTATTATGGCTATTCTCTTATATCTTTTATTTATTATTCCTCCACTGTTATTATCTCTGGTTGGTTTACCTTTTTTTATGATATGGATATCTTGGCTATTAGCGTATCCATTAATGATTTTAACTTTTTACGGGTCTAAAGGTTACATAGCAGGGATTTCTAATGAGTACTATCACATCCCTGAAATCAAGAGATCTTTATTTTTAAATTTTGAAGATAGTAAAAGAGGTATGAAGCAATTTGCATCAAATCCTAAACCATATATACTATTAGGTTTAATGTTATTTGTCTTTGTCTGGGCGTGGATTTCTATGTTTCAGACAATAATTTTCTTTTTTTCAGGATCACTAGCGATTTCTACGATGACTTCATACTTTGTGTTTGTTACGCTCCTATTTGGTATAATTGGATATTTCACTCGATTTTGGGGTAGGAAGATCAAATATAGAGGGATAGATATCTATTTCGCAGCTTATTTAATGGCTGCTATTGGGATAAATGTCTTGGTTAACTTTTTAATAGTGAATGCCGACAATCTTACGGAAACTTTTAATTATTGGCCACTCACAATTAACATTACGCCTAATTTCATTTTATTTGCTTGGGCAGCAGTTATTGAAGAAGTTTGTATGCTCATATTCACTTCATATTACTTCCTTTCAAAAACTAATGAATTTACAAGAAATCTAAAATACTCTAAAATTACGGAGTATGGTCAGGCATTTGATGCAATACCTTTGTTTAATTTAATAAAAAGTTCTGACTCTACACTGAGAAGCCATGCAAAAAATACACTTCTAATGATGTACGAAAGAATCCCCTTAAAATCAGAACTTTCGCTGAACGATTGGAAATTTAAAATTCCTTTATTAGATGGATTATGCGACGCTAACCCGAATTCGAGAGATATATCTTATAAAATATTAATAAAATTAGAGAAAGATGCTCCAGATGTAGTATTACCTTGGATTATCGAAAATCTTGAATCGCCTAATTACGACAAAAGTATACCTATTGCTAAATCTTTACTAGATGCAGATGATAACTTTATTAAAAAAATTCCTATTAACATTCTAAATAATCTAATTTCGGATTCAGAATGGAGAATGAAACTCATAGGAATAAAAATAATAAAGAGATTATCTTACATAGAAAGAGAATTAATTCAAAATCTAGATTTAATGAAATTATTAAACGATCCAAATAACACTATTCAAGTAGAAATTCTTAATCTTTTATCAGAATCTTCATTGGATATTCCTATTGAAGTGTATTTAAAGAAAATTAACAATAATAATAAGGATATAAGAGCAGCAGCAATAAGAAACATAAAAAATATTAATTTTAAACAACTCGACTCTAATCTAATAAACAAAATAATCCCCATGATGAGCGATGCGAATAGCTCAGTAAGAGCTTCTATTTTTGAAGTTATTTCTAAGATTGGAAATTTTAAAAAATTATCTATTCCAATTTCTCCTATTTTTGAAGGTTTAGTAGATTCAGATGACAATGTAAGGAATTTTTCTGTATTAGCTCTTGAAAAGTACTATAATGAGGAACCAAATTCAGTTGATATAGATAAGATCATTAATATAATCGATTCTCAAAATCTTCAGTCTTTGATTAGCGTTTTATCACTCCTTAGTAAACTTTGGGAATGCAATCCTGAAAAGATCTTAACCACCTTTTTGATTTTTATAGAATTTAATGATTCTGAGTTAAAGGAAAGAATCTCAAACAATATTGTTGATAACTTCAAAAAGAATCCTAGTCTAATTCTTGATAAATTATTAAGAGTAAAGGACGAATCAAAATATATTTCGAAGGGTATAATTTCTAAAACAATTATAAAAATTAGTAAAGAGTATCCAAATGATGTTATTCCTAAATTAATCGAATATTTAAGCTCGGGTGACAAGGAGGTTAAATTGAATATTATTTCTTCTTTAGAAGGCTTAATAGAAGATTACATTGATTTGATAAATTTAAATTCAATATTTATTTTGTTTCGAGACGATAGTGATAACGATATCAAGAAAGGAGCTTCTCAATTAATTTCGGAAATCTCAAGAATTAAACCTTTAGCACTAAAACCAGTCTTAGCTGAAGTGTTACAATTACTTCCAGATCAAGATTTATCAGTAAGAATTGTTCTCACAAAATCAATGTTAGAAATATCAAAACATTTGCCAGACATGATCCCAATTCCTCTTATTATAAAATTTCTTTCAGATTCTGATTCATTCATTAGAGAAATTAGCGTAAAAATCTTAGGTTACATTGGTAGAAAGCGCCCCCTAGTAACCGCTGAAGCTTTAATAAATAAAGGATTGGCCGATGACGAATGGATAGTTCGGGATGCTGCTGTCGAAAGTCTAGGAAAAATATTTCAGTATGTTGAAAACAAAGAAATTGTGATCGAAAAACTGGTTGACTTACTGGACGATAATAAAAGTTGGGTTCGCCGATCTTCTATGAATCTTTTATCATCAATAAAAGGAATATCGGCATCCTTAATTCCCTTTAAAAAAGTTACAGAAAATTTATCGGATGAAGACTCAAAGGTGAGAGAGGGTGCAGCTAATTTATTAAAAATTTATAGCCTTGATAATATAGATAAGATTTTTAATAACATTCTTGCATTACTGGGAGATGAAAGTGAAGATGTAAGAACCACTACTATAGATGTAATGGTTGCAATCATACAAAACGTTGGGATTTCTAAAATGCTCTCAAAACTATTGAAAAATTTAAGCGATGAATCTACAATAGAAACACAAAAATCGATTGCGATAATATTGGGTCGCACTGTTAGATATGAAGATGAAAAAATAAAAAAGCGAGTGATATCTCTACTAAAAATTAGATGTGACATGTCGCAAGATCCTACCATTTGCGAGGTCTTAATGAAATTAAGAGAGAGTTAATAGCTTTTATAAGTTTATTGACTAGTTCGTGGAGTATTTCACTAAACCAATTCTCTCCCATAATTTTTTTCCATCAAATTTTATTTTCTGTTTAATAAGCTTAAATCGTTAATATATGGAATTAAAATATCACCAAAAATATTTTTGGTATATCAATATTAATTCAAAGGTGATCTGGTTTGACAACACCAATGTCCAGTCCTAGTGTACCTATTCATAAAGTTCAGCGCTTTGAAGATTTTTATAGGTTGTTTGAAGAAAAACCGGGAGAGTATAAGTACCAAGACCAAATAAACGATATTTTTTCAAAGGGTGGTAATACCTTAGTTATTTTTTATGAGGATTTGCTAGCTTTTGACCCTCAAATTGCTGAACTATTAAGAAAGAATCCCACTGCTCTATTAGAAGATGCAACTGATGCTTTTAAAAATATATTAAAATTTCAAGCGGGGAAATTAATTGAACAAGATTATTTTATAAGAATAAAAACAAAAGACGAAAAAAGTCCATTATTTATCACTTTAAGAGGATTAAGAGCAAAAAATATAGATAGTTTAGTTTGGACTAACGGAATTTTAGTCAGGAGCTCAGCAATACGGCCTAAATTAATAAAGGCAGAATTTGAATGTATGAGTTGTGGAGCACATTTTGAAGTGCTACAACTCACTTCTAAAATCAAGTGGCCAAAATTTTGTTCTAATACAAGGTGTAAAGCTAAATCCCAATCAGATTTTCGACTAATATCGAGGAATTCAGAGTTTATTGACTGGCAAAGTGTCATGATCCAAGAAATCCCTGAAGATTTACCTCCTGGTAGAATTCCAAGATCTGTTCAAGTAATATTAACTTATACATTAGTTGATAGTGTAAAGCCAGGTGATAGAGTGAAACTTATGGGGGTATTCAAATCAGTACTAGCCCATTCGACTAAAAGCATTAATAGTACGTTGTTTAAAACTTTTATCGATGTTAATTATATTGATCCTGAAGATAGGAGCGAAGGTTTCATCGAGTTATCTAAAGAAGATAAAAAAGAGATTGAAAAGTTATCTAAAGAACCTATGATACAAAAAAAGATTGCCCGATCTATTTCACCCGTAATTTATGGAAGAGAAGAGCTTAAACTGGCCACTGCTTTGACCCTTTTTGGAGGCACAAGAAAGAAAAGGCCAGGAGGAGGTTATAAACGAGGTGATATTCATATCCTATTCGTCGGCGATCCAGGCACAGGTAAATCTGAGATATTAAAAAGTGCTATTGAAGTGTCACCTCGAGGTTTATATACTTCTGGTAAAGGAGCTACAGCCGTTGGTTTAACTGCGGCAGTTATTAAAGACACAGACACAGGCCAAATGAATCTTGAAGCAGGAGCTGTCGTGTTAGCAAACGGAGGTGTAGCGGCAATAGATGAGTTTGACAAAATGGATACTTCTGATAGATCTGCATTGCACGAAGCAATGGAACAACAAACTGTTAGCATTGCTAAAGCAGGGATAGTCGCTACTTTAAAAGCCCAAACAGCAATTATAGCCGCAGCAAATCCACGTTCTGGAAGATACGATAGATATAAAACACCCACACAAAATATACATCTACCTCCTTCTCTCTTGTCTCGTTTTGATTTGATATTTCTTGTTATAGATAGGCCAGATCCCGCTGAGGATGCACAAATGGCAGAATTTATATTAAAGAATTCGATGCTAGGTCCAAATGACAGTTTTGGAGGCAAAAAAGGGAATATAGCGCCTATTCCAGGTGATCTACTAAAAAAATATATTAAACATGCTAGAAGAACTTGTCATCCAGTTTTAACTGAAGAAGCTAAGGAAGAAATAAAGGAATTTTACTTAAAACTACGAGGGCAATATGATAGTGAAGACGCAATAGTCTCTATTTTGGCGAGAAACTTAGATGCACTCGTTCGATTATCCGAATCATATGCAAAAATGGCTTTAAGGGACAATGTAACTAAAAGCGATGTAGAAGATGTTATTAAATTGTTTAAAAGGTTTCTAAAAGATACTGGATATGACGAAACGACGGGAAAAATCGATATGGATCGAATATTAGTTGGACAATCTAGGAGTTCAATTACCAAACTTGATAAAATGCTTAGTAGATTAAAGGAAATTTTTGAGGAAAATAATTGGAAAGCATTAGAAAGAAAAAATGTCGTTCAAATTCTCGAACTTGAAGAAGATTTAGATGAAAAATGGATAAAAGATGCCCTGGATGAGTTAATTAAAGAAGGAACTTTATATGAACCGAGAACTAACATGATAAAATTCACTAATAAGGATGACTGATATAGACTAAAATTGAAAATTATTTTAACAACTAATTAAAAACCTTAATTCTTCACTAAAGAAATGGATATTAATAATTTCATTAAATCAGAAAAAAAGAAAGTAATTTTATTTGAAGTAATTGATGACGATAATACAAATTCAAAACTACGCCACATTTCGGAGAATATTTACCATATTGATTTCAGAACAGAATTAAATAATCAACAATTTGAAGTTATAGATGAGATAAAAGGACCCCAATTAATTATCGCTGGTGCTGGCTCAGGAAAAACGAGGACTATAGTTTATTGTGTAGCAAAACTTCTCTCTGAAAGTGTGAAACCTTCTGAAATTATGTTAATTACCTTTACTAATAAAGCAGCCACTGAGATGATAAAAAGAGTAGAAGGTTTGTTAGGTATAAAGCCAGAGGGGATATGGGCTGGTACTTTTCACTCCATCGCTAATAGATTTCTTCGTCAATATGCGAAATCCTTAGGGTTTAAACCAAACTATGTCATAATTGATGAAACTGATGCGAATCTCCTTATGAAGATAACATATAACTTCACAGAAATTCAGACCGACGATAAATCTTTTCCCTCTCCTAAAACCGCAAAAAAAATCTTGTCCTATTCCATAAATTGTAATAAAAATATCAGCGAAACGATAAAATGGAAATATAAACAATATGACGATGTAAGAATTATCTTAAAGCTAAAGGATATATTTAAGATTTATAAAAATAAAAAAGCCAAGGACAATCTAGTTGATTTCGATGATTTATTAGTATTTTGGAATAAACTATTAGATGAAAGATTTATGGCACAGAGAATAGCTTCAACATTTAAGTACATTTTAGTTGATGAATATCAAGATACAAACTATATTCAAGATGAAATTATACGCAAATTATCAAAATATACTCCAGAGAGTAATATCCTTGCTGTAGGAGATGATGCTCAGAGTATTTATGGATTTAGAGGCGCTAATTTTCAGAATATTATGGAATTTTCAAAACGGTTTGAAAATTGTCGCATTTACAAATTAACTCAAAATTATCGTAGCGTACCAGAAATTTTAGATTTGGCTAATGACTCAATTAAACATAACAAATCTCAATTTAAGAAAGAAATGGAAACTACACGACAGAAAAGTGTGAAACCTGTTCACATCATATCTGAGAACGACGAAGAACAAGCGATTTACATAGTAAATAAGTTAAGTAAATTGCAGAGAGATGGATATAAATTAAAAGATATCGCTATTTTATATCGTGCGGGTTTTCACTCTTTAAAAATAGAATTAGAACTGCAGAATCGAAATATACCTTATGTTGTTCATTCAGGAGTATCATTTTTTGAGCGAGCTCATGTTAAAGATTTGCTAGCACATCTTAGAATAGTTCAAAATCCAAAAGATGAAATATCGTGGTCAAGAATTTTTTCACAATTTCAAGGGATAGGAAGAAAAACTTCTTCAAAAATCTACAAAATTTTATCTGGCATGAGTAATCCATTAGACAACATAATCTCAAATAGTAATTTTCGTACTAAATTAAATAGTTTAAAAATTCCAAAAGTTATTCAACGAGAAATCGTGATATATTTAACAGAATTTCTTAAATCTATCAAAGATGATAAACCTAAAGAAGTAATTATCAAACTAATTAATCAACTAACCAAATTTTTAAAAACTAAATATTCCAACTGGCAAGATCGTATAGAAGATCTAAAACAAATAGGTATATATTTCCAAAATTATGATACAATCCAGAGTTTTTTGGATATTTTGACACTGAACAAAGCAACTATTGAATCAAAATCAGTAGGCTTATCAAATACTAATAACTCACCCCTAACACTTTCTACAATTCATAGAGCAAAAGGCTTAGAATGGAATATTGTTTTCATTCCAATGTTATCTGAAAATTTATTCCCTTCGAATAAAGTAAAAAATAATGTAGAAGCTTTTGAGGAAGAACGGAGAGTTTTTTATGTAGGAATCACCAGAGCGAAAGAGAGATTATTTTTAATATCTCCTAAAAGAATTAAAAACTTTAAAGGTCTTAAAAACTTAAACTTGTCACAGTTTATTAGTGAATTAAACCCTAAAGTCTATAAGAGAAGTAATTATACTGATTATAATAATTTTTCTAGGGAAACACAAGATTTAGGTTTAGCAAAAAGAAAATTAAAAAGGGATAAAGAATTGCCTTTATTTACCACTGCAGATTCCTTATTAAAAGATTGAATATAATATTCCGATAAATTCTAATTTGGAAAGCATATCATGAAGGCAGCTGTATTCATTGATGTGAAAAAAATCATCTACAGAGAGGATTATCCAAAACCATCTCCTGGTCCAGATGATGTCATAGTAAAAACGCATTTTTGTGGAATTTGTGGAAGTGATATAACAAATTTTAAATTAAAAATGTATCAAGTGCCCCTAATTCTTGGGCATGAATTTACAGGCGAAGTTATGGAAGTCGGCTCTAATATTGCTGATATAAAACGGGGAGATAAAGTTTGTGGAATAAATGTTGCTTTAGATATCAATAAAGGACAATTAGACGGGATGGGTATTTTTAAAGATGGAGGATTTGCAGAATTCGTAAGAGTTCCAAAAAAGTACTTATTCCAAATACCTAAATCTGTTTCAACCAAAGAAGCAGTAATGATAGAGTCATTTGCTAATGCTTGTAGGGCCGTAAAATTATCCAATATTACTGAAAATCAAAATATAATTATAATAGGAGCGGGAAATATCGGATTATGTTTTTTAAGTTATTTGTTGATAGAAAAAAAACCTAATTATATCATCGTAATTGAGCCACAAGCATTTTTAAGAGAAAAGGCAAAAGAATTTGGGGCAACAGAATCTTTTCCCCCAAATCCAGCAAAAATTAAAAAATTTTTAAAAAGAAATGGAAAACCAACTTACATTTTTGATTGTGCTGGAAACCAAAAGTCAATTTTAATGGCATTAGATTTAATAAAAAAGGGAGGCTCTGTTATTCTGGAGGGCGTTTTTAAAGGTAAAGTTACATTTCCTATGTTTCTATTGAATTCTAAGGAAGTTAGTATTAAGGGTATTTTAGGTCATGATCGTGAGGATATTCTATGTGCCGTCGATTTCTTTTCTCAGGATAAAATAAATGCAAATAAGTATTTGTCTCAAATTATACCAATTAAAGATATTCAAAAAGCGTTTGAAAAATATCTTGATCCTGGAGAAAGAGATTTTATAAAACTTGTAATTGGATTATAGGATTTAGAATATAACTTGAATTATTTTTCTAAGATGTTAGAGGTAATAATCGTTTCAGCTATTTGATGAAATGCATCCTCAACATTTTGACCATTTTTGGCAGATGTAATAATAGTTGCCTTTACATTGATATCTTGAGCTAATTTTTCAATGTCACTATTAGATACAATGGGTTCCAGATCTACCTTATTTACAACTAATATTTTAGGAATATCTCCGCAAAATTTTTTGAGATCTGGATTCCAAAACTCCTTCAATTGCTCAAAAGTGTTTCCTCTAGTAAGATCTCCAACAATTAAAGCACCATGAGCACCTCTATAATATAAATGTCTCATTTTTACCCATTTTTCTTGGCCAGCAATATCCCAAATTTGAATTGTGACGTTGATATCTGAGTTTAAGATTAATTCCTTAACAAACAAGTTCGCACCTATCGAAACTCGATAATCACTAGTAAAACGACCAGATACAAATTTTTTTACTAAGGAAGTCTTACCTACTCCTGCTTCTCCTATTATAATAACTTTGATGCGATAGACCATTATAATTAAAAAAAATTCTATTAGATCTTTTTATTTATTTAGCAACTAACATAATAAGAAGTTATAAATAGTTTATTAATTAAATCCTAAAATATAAATCAATTATTATTTCAGGTAAAACTAAAGAGGATACTTAAATGAAGACTGGTATTGTATACGATCCTATTTATTTAGAGCATCGAATAGGTGTTCATGTTGAATCTCACGAAAGACTTATTGGAATCATGGATTTTATAGAGGAGAAAAAAGTCTTGGAAAATCCAGATTTTAAATTGATCAGCCCCAGAAAAGCCACTACAGAACAAATTAAATATGTCCACGAAGAGAATTTAATAAATGAAGTTAAAGAAGTTAGTGAAGTAGCTAGAGTTACTGGACATATTCAAAATCTTGATATGGACACAGCAGTATCAGCTAAGACTTATGAAGCTTCATTATACAGTGTGGGCGGTAATTTGAATGGAATTGACAGTATTTTGGAGGGTGATGTTAATAATGTCTTTGCTTCAGTTCGACCCCCAGGGCACCATTCAAACTCCTATAAATGCGCAGGTTTTTGCATATTCAATAATGTAGCTGTTGCTACTGAATATCTCTTAAGAGAAAAAAACTTTAAGAGAGTTGCAATAATTGATTGGGATTGTCACGCGGGAAATGGAACTTCTGATATTTTTTATAACGGTTCTGAAAATGGTGAAGTTGTCTTCTTTGACTCACACCAGGATGGAAGGACTCTTTATCCCGGGACGGGATTCATTAACGATCTTGGAAAAGAAGCGGGAGAGGGAAAAATTATAAATTTTCCCATGCCTCCAAGAGCAGGCGACGATGTTAACATAATATTTTTTAATGAAATTATTGCTCCAGTTTGCGACGAATTTAAACCAGAATTCATACTGATTTCTGCGGGATTTGATACGCATTGGACTGATAGACTTACAAATATGGGATGGACATATCAAGGTCCAGCAAACTACTTAAAAAAAATAGAAGAAATAGCCAAAAAATACGCCAAAGATCGAATTCTAATTACTTTAGAGGGGGGATATGAGATTGATAAACAAGCTAAAGCAGTATATAATTGTCTACAAGTCCTTAATAGTAGTAACCAGCTAATAGAAGAAGAATCTAGAGAATCTGATAAGGATGTTTTAAATTATGTCAATAACAAAGTAATCCCTAACTTAAAGGATTCTCTGAAACCTTATTGGAATTGCTTTTAATTATGAATTACCAATCAAAAAATGTCGCACTTTTGTGCTATAGTTTATAAACAAAATTCACTATTAAAGTTACAAATAATGTAATTTTTAGGATTAAACATAAGAGAAGATAAATATGTCGGATGAATATGAAAGAGATGACGAAGAAGAGTATAAACCTCGTGGTCCTCCCCCTGTCCAACCACCAGCTATGCCCCCCCCATCAATGCCTCCGCCCACGATAATA
>Ga0209978_10000066_pt1 | contig 29823 bp, 32 predicted proteins | sample BentaG_FD_182805 | JGI IMG/M metagenome (GOLD analysis project Ga0209978, IMG submission 182805) | Deep subsurface microbial communities from South Atlantic Ocean to uncover new lineages of life (NeLLi) - Benguela_00093 metaG (SPAdes)... | ecosystem: Environmental > Aquatic > Marine > Oceanic >... | reverse complement strand
AAGCATATAGAGAAGGAAAAATTCATCCCTTGGACCTAAAAAACGCAGTCGCAGAAGCCCTAATACAAATATTAGAACCAGTTCGAACTCACTTCAAAAAGCATCCAGAAAAACTGGAGAAGATGAAGAAAATCGAAGTAACAAGGTAAAACAACATTGTCAACTCGCCTAAAGGAAAAAATAGAGAGAATCGAAGAGCTCTTGGAAAGATTGGCCCTTCAATCAGCCAAGGGCATACCTATAATTGTTGAAGGCCAAGATGACATCGATGTCCTTCGCAAACTTGCGTTTTGTGGTGGCATAATTGCAGCAAAGACAAGAAAATCTTTCCTCGCCTTAGTGACAGAAATAGAAACACTAGACATAGAAGAAGTAGTATTGTTAATGGATTTTGACAGGCGCGGCAAGGAATGGACAAAACGTTTAACACGGTACCTTGAACAAACCAAAGTTAAGCCAAACGTGTTCTTCTGGCAAGAACTCCGCAATCTGGTAAGTCATAATATCAAAGACGTAGAAGGCCTGCTACCGTACCTGCAGACTTTAAGGAAAAAGATTGGAAATTCGCAAACTATAATAGAGAGAAAACTGTAACCGAGTATTCGGTTACAATTCACATTTAGTGATGTTAATCCTTACATTATCACTTGGAGGTGACGTTAATGGGACCATCACAAACCGTTACAATAAAGTATGTAATCCGTGCAAAATTTGAGATCGAGGGCGTTGTAGAAAAACCAGATGTTATTGGAGCAGTTTTCGGTCAAACAGAAGGCTTGTTTGGGCCAGAATTAGATTTGCGGGGACTGCAAAAATCCGGCAGAATTGGAAGGATCGAAATCAATCTACAATCAAAACAGGATAAAACATCTGGAATAATTACCATACCAACAAGCCTTAACCGCGTTTCCACAGCCATACTAGCTGCAAGCATAGAAAGCATCAACCGTGTAGGACCATGCGACTCCAAAATCACTCTGGAAAAAGTTGAAGACATACGTGATGCAAGACGCAAACTCATCATAGGCCGCGCAAAAGAGATTCTTCACCAATGGAACATCGAATCTATGCCAAGCACAGACGAAATTTTTCGCGAAGTCTCAAAAACGCTACGAACGGCAAAAGTTGAAAAATATGGCAAAGAAAAACTCACCGCTGGACCTGGAATCGAAAGTGCAAAAGAGATAATTGTTGTTGAAGGCAGAGCTGACGTTCTCAACCTCTTGAGATGTGGAATACTGAACGTCATTGCCCTTGAAGGGGCGAGAATTCCAGAAACGATAATCAAACTATGTAAAGGAAAGGAAGTAACGGCGTTTCTAGACGGCGACCGTGGAGGAGACTTGATACTTAAAGAATTGATACAAGTAACTAACACAAAGTATGTTACACGGGCTCCTTCAGGAATAGAAGTTGAAGAACTAAACTGCAAAGAAATCATGACAGCGCTTGACAAAAAGGTTCCTATGGAGCGACTGAAAGGGAGGAAGGAAAGACGCAGGGTGCTTGTTCCAAAGCAAATTGTCAAGGTTGCAAAGGAGTTAGAGGGCAGCTTGGAAGCGGTATTGCTTAATGAAAAGATGGAAAAAATGGAGCGCTTGCCAGTGAGTGAACTTGCAGAAAAGCTTCAGCAAATAGAAGACATAGATACTGTGGTTTTTGACGGTGTTATAACACAACGTTTAGTGGACGTTGCCAATAAGAATAAAGTCAAATACTTGGTGGCTGCACGTGTTTCGGATGTTGTTAAGCACCCCTTAAATGTGCATCTTATCACTTTCGCTGATATTCAAGGTTAGTTACTCAAGAACTCAGTTAATGTTTCCTGCTTCTCCTCAACTTTCTCCGGGCTTGTATTTTCTTTCAATAAAGTAGATTTTGAAGTTCTGTCAATTATCAAGATGCGGGTTCCAACAGTGTCTGTATTCCACATCTAAAGCTTCGATATGTCGCCTTCGATCTCGTAGTTGTTGTCTAAAAGCTAGGAGGTAACCTTCAAATAGTGATCGCCCCAAGAAATAGGATTGCTGCTGTGGATTTTAACTTTTTAATAGCTCGATGTTTCTATTAGGTGACGCAGGCGGTGTGCGATTTTGAAAATTTTAGGGAAGAACTTCAAGAAAGGTATCGTAAAGGTAGTGCCTAAAACGTTGGACGACTTGTGGCATTTATACAACATCATTTATAGGGGCGACTTGGTGTATGCCCGAACAACTCGAGAAGTGAAGATTGACGGAGAGTATGCAAGACCTCAAAAAGGCAAACGTGTTTCGGTTTTCCTTAGCATAAGAGTTGAAGACGTTTTTTGGGATCGTAGTTTAAACAGACTTCGAGTGCACGGCAAAATACACGAAGCACCGGAAGATATCGCTGGACGAGGCGCACACCACACATTGAACATAGCGGTGAACAAGCCGATAACGATAGTAAAGGACAAGTGGCTGAAGCATCAAATTGACCGTCTTGAAAGAGCTAGACGTTTCCAAGCACCACCTATCGTTGTTGTTTCGATTGATAGCGAAGAGTACTGTATCGCAATGATCAGGCAATATGGAATAGATGTACGAGTTGAAAGCAAAGCTAGCCTTCCAGGTAAGTTAGAAGCAGAGAAGAGAGCAAACGCCTTACGAAACTATTTTAGAAAAACATTGAACGCCTTGAGAACACTTTGGCAAAGCATTCATTGTTCAATCGCGATAATTGGAGTAGGCTTCGTCAAAAACCAATTCGTTAAATACGTGAAAAACGAGGCGCCAGACATTGCTCAAGCAGTGGTAGATGTAAAAGGCGTAAACAGCAGCGGAATAGCAGGTATTAAGGAGGCTTTACGCTCCGGCGTGTTAGACAAAGCATTGAAGCATGTACGCATTGCAGAAGAAGCTAAAGTTGTTGAAGAAGTGCTTGCAAGGCTTGGAAAAGAGAAAGGTGATGTAACATACGGCTTGGAGCAAGTAGAGAAAGCGGGCACGTTTGGAGCTGTCGAAACCCTTCTCGTGGCAGATTTTACCATAAGAGACGCTTCAGATGAAAAACGACTGGTTTTAGAGAAGTTGATGAGAGACGCTGAAGAAAAAGGCGGAAAAATCATCGTAATAAGCGTTGAACATGAAGCTGGTCAGAAACTGTTGGCTCTTGGAGGAGTTGCAGCACTTTTACGCTTCCCTGTTAGCTAAACTGAACACACTTTATTTTTCATAAAATTTCAACCGCCGTCGCACTTCAGGTTTTGTTTCGGCAAGCTTTTTTAGGGTTTGCTCGAAAGTTTCGTCTGGCGCCAATTCTCTTTCGATAAACACGCCTGTTCTACCTATTTTATCTCTTCGTAGAAGCGCATGCACACGGTCCAACACGGTCTCTAGAGAAATTCCTAACAGTTTGGCTGTTTCCTCTTCTCGACTGACTATACCGCTTTCAATGTGCCCCTTGTCTGTCGGCTCTATAAGCATAAGTCTCTTGTCAACCCCAGCCACTCTTCTGTCTTCCCTTAGCATTGCAAGAGTGATTTCTCCTCCAAAACGGTAAAAGTCTCTTTCCACTCGACGCATTTTTACGAGAGGAAAGGAAACCGCCTGTTGTCTGTCGATTTCGATGTATCCTTTGACCGCGTAGTAAGGTGTAGCTTGTATAATTAATCGCCTGTTTATCTGAATGCCTGCTCTTTCGAGAGTTATTTCGATTCTGAAAGAAGAGGGGAGGTTGAGTATGAAGATATCTACGTCGCTTTTAGCTGTTACATCTCCTCTCGCAACGCTGCCGTGAGTGATTGTGGTTAGATTTGCCTTTTCCAAAATCTCCATTAGATTAATCGCTTTCGAACGTAGTATCTTCAATTGTTGCCATCGCTGTTTATTGTAGTGGATTTCTAGGCGTTCAGCGTGTCTGATTGGCTTAGTCATGAGATTCTGACCTTCTATAGAAACCTATACTAGAGCGTTAATTTTTAATAAACTAAACCAAAACCCGTGCGATAAAACAATGTCCTCAACATGTACGATGTGTAAACGTAGAGACGCAATTTACATGCGTCCTTACTCGGGCGAAAAACTATGCAGTAGTTGTTTTTGCCGTTCTGTAGAGAACAAAGTTAGAGCAGCCATAGCCAAGTACGATATGCTTCGCTTCGACGATAGGATAGCTGTTGGAGTCTCAGGCGGTAAAGATAGTATGTCGCTTCTTCACATTTTGACCAGACTTGAAAGGTCGTTCCCTCAAGCTGAGTTAATCGCTGTTACTGTTGATGAAGGTATCCGCGGTTATAGGGATGAAGCATTAAAAATTGCCGAGGAAGGCTGCAAAAAGCTGGGTGTTGAGCATGTCATTGTTTCGTTCAAAGAATTGTTTGGATATAGACTTGACGAGTTGGTTGAGAGATTACATGATAAGAAAAAGAATGGTGGAGGTTTGACGCCTTGTGCCTACTGCGGCGTCTTACGGCGGCGTGCACTTAATTCTGTAGCTCGAAGGTGTGGAGCAACAAAGCTTGCAACCGCGCATAACCTCGATGACGAGGCACAAACTGTACTCTTGAACATTTTACATGGTGATCCATTGAGGATAGCTAGAGCTAGACCCGTTTCGTCTGCTACGCATTCGCATTTCGTGTGCCGCATTAAACCTTTCTGCGAAGTCCTTGAAAAGGAAACAACACTGTATGCTTATTTGCGAAAATTTGAGTTCCAAAACATACAATGTCCCTATGCTCCTGCAGCGTTAAGAAACGACATCCGTACCATGTTGAATAGGATGGAAGAAAAACATCCAGGAATAAAATATACGGTTTATCGCTCAGCAGAGAGGCTAGGGTCCTCCATAGAAAATGCAGTAAAAACAGAAAGACTGAGAAATTGCAGAATATGCGGTGAACCAACCGTAAACGAGATGTGTCAACCGTGCAAAATGCTGCTCAACTTGAAGTCGCATAAACGCTGAGAAACTGTGAATTTTGAGCGGCGGGTCACTGAGGTTCGAAGCCCAGTTTTCGTCAAGCCCACAGTCTACCCTTGTCTCGTATCCGCACCCCCTTGAGCGCTGAACGTCTAGACTTAGGTTGCTCCCTCCCGGGCCTGGCCAGATTCACCTAGTAGGCACAGAAACCGCCTCCCTACAGAGACAGCTCCATGGCCGCCAGCCCCAAGGGACGGATATTCACTGCAAGGATAAGCGGAGCCCAACGCTCTTTGACGCCTCAGCCTCAGCTCTCAGTCCGTCATATAGAGGATTTACGGTCAAGGCAAAGCCTTTCAGGAGACCCCTAGCCCCCCACCTAAGGCCCGCCACCCAAACTTCATAGCTTCGTCCAAACATTAAAACTTTACCAACCACCAAATTGCTAATACAAAGAAAATAGAGATAGACAGGCATGACTCAAATAGCTTCAAGAAAACTCGTAATCTTCGACGTTGAAGGAGTATTGCTACCTAAAAATCGCTATTTAGTCTTCGAACTAGGGCGAAACCTGAGTTTCTTGCAGTTCATTAAGCTCCTTTTCATTGGTTTCCTCTACGAGATAGGCTTACTCTCTCTAAAATCAGCGTTAAAAACTATGTTCAAACTATTTCGAGATTCCACAGTAGAAGAACTGCTAAATACATTCAGAAAAATACCTTTACTCCCGCACACAGAAGCAGTTTTTGTAGAACTAAGGAAAAGAGGGTTAAGAACTGCCCTCATAAGCTCAGGGCTTCCCCAAATGGTTGTCGAAAATCTTGCTTCTCGTCTGAAAGCTGACTACGCTTTTGGACTCGAATTAGAAATTAAGAGCGATATCTTGACAGGAAACATCGAAGGCGACGTCATAAAGAAAAACGGAAAAGCCTTCGTAATGAATAAAATCTTGGACCAAGAAAACATTACGCGAAGAGATTGTGTGGTTGTAGCTGATGACCGCAACAACTCTCCAATTTTCTATCCAGAGACCTTGAAGATAGGCTACAACCCAGATTTTCTAATAACCCTAAAGTCCGATTATGTAATAAAAGGCAACTTACTAGAAATTGTGCCGATTCTTGAAGGAACTCAAAAAAAACCTCGTTTTGTTCTAATGCGCAATGAAGTGATTCGGGAAGTTATACATGCCAGCGGATTCTTTGTGGCTCTGGCTGCTATACGCTTTGGAGTTTATATTGTTGCTTTTCTTCTATTTCTGACGACTCTGACATACATGGCAGCTGAGCTTGCCAGAGTTGAAAGAAAAAACATTCCCCTAATTTCGTCAATTACTCTAAACGCAGCAGCACCCTCAGAACGTTACGAAATTGCTTTGGCTCCAATATTTCTGGCTTTAGGCATCATGTTATCTCTTATACTTTTTCCAACTCCAATAAACTATGCATCGATAGCTATAGTCTCACTTGGAGACAGTGCAGCTTCGATTTTCGGCAAAATATTCGGAAAAACTTCAATCCCTTTCAACAAAGGTAAAAGCTTAGAGGGCTCCATTGCCGGGTTCGTTTTCGCTTTCTTCGGCGCCGCATTTTTTCTTCACCCACTGCAAGCTTTCATTGGCGCAATTGTAGGCACAGTTGTGGAACCCTTGCCGTTGCCGATTAACGACAATCTTTCAACACCGTTGGCAACTGGTGCCATACTGACTCTTCTATCTATGTTTTTTTAGACGCCAAATTATTTGAAATTAGTATTCTCCTTTCATAAAGGATTAGTCTAAGATTATTGAACATAGTTTTCAAACAGAGGATGCTATAGCTATCCATGCCACGACGTTAGAGGATTAAAGAATGATGGAGCGCATAAAAACTGGAGTAGAAGGGCTAGATGAACTTATCAGTGGAGGACTAGTAAAAGGCGAAGTAATCTTACTAGCAGGCAACACAGGCAGCGGCAAAACAATATTCTCTACTCAATTCATTTACAACGGTGCCACACAATATGGAGAAAAAGGAGTGTACGCAACTTTTGAAGAAGATGAAGCAAGCTTACAGAGAAATATGGAAGAACTAGGTATGAACTTGGGAAAACTGGAACGTGAAGGCCAAGTCAGGGTCATAGGATTGCAAGCGATGAAAGACGTGGGTTTGAATGCAAATTTGGACTTTATTCTAAGAATAGTTAAGGAAATGAAAGCTGAACGATTGGTCATAGACTCTCTTACCGCTTTTCTCATTGGAATAGGTGAAAAGTTTGAGTATAGAACTCTAATGCATCTTTTTTATAAAATGCTGAAAAAAATTGGTTGCACAACTATAATGACGTGTAGCGTACCAGCAGGGTCTAATACATTAGGGCTTGGAATAGAGGAGTTTATTGCCGATTCAGTCATTGTTCTCGAAAACGTTATGGTTGACACTGAACTTAAAACCCGTTTTCTGATTCGAAAGATGCGGGGAACAAGTCACAGCAGAAAGTATCACGATGTCATAATCGGAGAGACTGGACTCAAAATAGTGCCGTTCTCAACGATGTAACACTTGGGAAATATCATGATAGATTTGCTCTTTTATCTAGCAGTTCTGGTGGTTCTCATTACATTAATAGCTTTTTTTATGCGACAAAAGGGTTCTTACTTCAAGTCAGTGAGAATACTACTACTTATAGCGTTTTCAGCTGTAGCTTCAATTGTCTTAATTAACATGGTTAAAAACTACATAATAAAAGAAAGCTGGATAATGCAACCATGCATCCTTTGGGGGACATCTGCCGCAATCGTAGCGGCATTGGCAGTAGAACAAACTGCTTTCATTTTATACAAACAACAGCAAGTAATACAACGAAAAGGCTTTTTCTCAAATAAGATAAACATAATCTCACTTCTCTTCAAAATGTATGCATTTTCAGTTTTAACTGTGGCATGGATATTCACGCCATGGCAAGTAAAAGACAATGTTCCAAATTTATGGGGCAATCTAGTTCAGAGCTTTGTATATGATCCGCTATTCACAGTGTTTCTTGGAGGAATATTAGTCAGTGTTATAGCGTACCCCTGTGCAGTTTTTATTCTTTTAAGTCGCAAATGCAATGAAAAACATGTTTCGGACGCTCTCTGGTGGCTTGGAATTTGTTGGGCAGCTACTGGAGTAACATTGTTGCTTTTCCATGCATTAATGAGGAACCTAGAAATCGAACTAGTAGAAATAAGTTCTCTATTTTATGTGCTATATTGTGGAATCGTGGCATATCATTTTAGGCAGACAACAATTCTAGAGAGTCTATTCAAAATTGCAGATCCTTCTCTTCGTCTAAGAGAGGGAGAGCATCTTGTTGTTTTCTATACGGACAAAGTGGACAAGTGGAAACTCTTTGCAGCATACATCCGCCAAGGCTTATGTGAAGGTGATAGAGTAATCTATGCATATTCTAACGCAGATTCTGAAATTGTCAACTCCAAATTGAAAGAACATGGAATAGACGTAGAAAAACACGAAAAAAATGGTTCTCTTATTTTGATGAGTGTCTCGCACGTTTATATGCGAAATGGAGTCATCGATACAGGCCAGTTAATCAATTTTTGGAATGACTTGAAAGCCGATGCGAGGAAAGATAGATTCAAGCATGAAAGAGACCTTTTTGATATGGGTGACTTGAGCTTCCTAGGTAGCCAAAAGGAAAAATACTTTGAATATCTGAGAGAGGCAAACTCGCGATTAATGGATCCCTTCATGATTGAGCTCCGTGCAGTTAATATCGAAAACTTGAGTCCTCAGCTAATTCGAGAATTCAAGTTTCTAAGCACCAAGTCAATGGATTTGCTTGAATATTCAGACAAGTTCTCAAAAAGAATTGGAATAAATCATAAGCATGTAATGGGTAGAAATCTATTGCTGGAATTCGATCCTGCGGCGAATTATGAAGAAGCAATTCGCGATTTTGTGCTGGAAGCGTCTGCGAACGCTGAAACAGTTATAGTATTTACCGGCAAAGGCAGCGTAGTTCATACGATTCTGAGTGGACAAGAAAATGTGAAGCTTTTACTATTGACTCAACTTGCATCTACTCCAAAGACTGGCAGATACGCTGATGAGATTTTGATACCTGCGAACAATACGTCTCTTCTTCTTGACGCTTTGAATAAAGCTATTAAAAGTTATCCTGATGGGAATTTCAACCTTGTTTTTGATAACTTGACAAGCCTCATTTTACAGGTGGGATTTGAGAAAGCATGCAATTTCGTGCGCTACGCCTTAGAGATGTTAAGTTCGATAAACGCCACTGCCATATTTCTGTTTAACCCTAGTGCTCATGACGAGAAGATTGCTTCAAGTTTGAGAAGCTTTTTCAGCAATCAAGTAATCTTTGAAAAAGGAGGATTAGAAATTATTAAGTTGCCTGAGGCATTAATGAAAGCGTAAAGAGCCGAGGGATGTTGATGGGAAGAGAAATCGAGTTTGAAAAATCGCTTATGAAGACTATTGATGTACAGCTTAAACAGGTTTTTGGAGAAACCGGGACCTCGGTCATTTACAACTATTTACAGAGTGCTCTTTCGTTGCAGCAAGAGGACATTCCGAAAAAATTGGAAGTTTTCGCTGAAGGATTGGACAGGTTCCTGAGTTCTGGGGCAAGAGTTGTGGAGAAAGTGATTTTGGACGGTCTTTACTCCGACTTTGGACAAGAGTTTCAATTTAAGGAAGGCTACACATTTGCTGATTATGTGAATGTGTTGAGAACAACAGTGAAGAGAGACGACAGGTAAAAAGCCTACATATTATTTGGAATTTTTGAGCAAACGCTAGTTTGAGAGTTTTCTGTAGGATTAATGAAGAGCTAGTTTTGTCCATTATGTAGGTGTGCTTTGAAACGTGTGAAGAAAGGGTTGAGCAGGTGCGGGGGGCGGGATTTGAACCCGCGAAGGCCTTCGCCAGAGGATCTTAAGTCCTCCCCCTTATCCTTGGGGTTTAGATGCCCGATTTAGACCTGGCTTGGGAACCCCCGCGCTGTTGTTTATTGATGTTGGATCGTGGTTTTTAATTTTAGTGTTGCTTGAGGATGTGAGGTAGGATTGTGCGGAGATCGTTGCTTTTGATTGTTATGTTTGCATGTTTTTCTATGCCTTTATTGGTTGGATTGAAGGCTACGGCGAGGGTGACTTTTTTGAAGAGGGGTATGAGAGTGGGGTCGTCGCCGACTGCTGCACATTCTTGGGGTGTGAGGTTGAATTTTCGGAGAATGTGGGGCAAATGTTTGTCTTTGTTGTGGAATGAGACGTTTACTTCCACTTCGCCTGTTAAGATGCCGTCTTTTGTAATGAGGGTGTTGGCTGTGTAGCCATTGACGCCTGTTTCTTTTTGGATTCTTTGTGCGACTTGGGTGAGCCCAGCGCTTAGGAGATATGTTTCAATGTTGTTCTGTCTTAGAGTGGTTATGGTTTGTTTGGCGCCTTTTGTGTAAGGCATTTGGTTGATGATTTGGCTGATTTTGGCTAGGGGTTGGTTTTTCCAGAGGGCGGCGTCCTGTTGTGCCCATTGTTTGTAGGTGATTTTGTTTTGGAAGAATTGGTTGTGGTGTTTTTTGGCTTGGTTCCATGTGCCTAGGTTTTGGTGTAGGTGTTGCCAGCTGTAGGTTTGGATGATTGTGCCGTCGATGTCGAAGATTACGAGTTTGATTGTCATTGTCAGGTTTGTTTTGTGTGGTGGGGTTTTAAAGTGTTGTTGGTGGGTTTGTTGGTGTGTGTTTGGGGTTGTGGAGAGGCTGTCTTATTCGGTTTTTGATAAGGAAGATGGTGTTTTTTGTGGAATTATTTATATTGTGTCAGAGGGGATTTGTAAGAATGCGCGTGATGGTCATGGCAGGCGTCTTCGGTGAGGAGGAGCGGCGTAAACATAGGGGAGTGTGTATTGATTGTGGCAATGTCTTGGAGCTGTACATGTTGGACTTGAAGAAGAGGCGCCGGATTTTACAGTGTACACATTGTGGCTTGTATCATTTTTACAAGAAGGACTTGTTTGGGAAGTGGAAGGTTGTGAGAGCGGCGAAATACCCGGACCTATGGAGATGAAGGGATAAAATCTCTAAACACTGTTTCCGAACTTATCAAGAAAAAGCTGTTTATAGAACAATTCTGAACCTGCACTGATCGTCTCCTTTTATGATTGATTTTTCCATGTTGACCCCAACTGGTCGTCCCAACACTCCCTCGAACAACTCCTTCGCCCATCCTCGAGAGCAGTTGCAGTATGTTGCTGAGAGTTTCCTAGGTGGAATCTTGTTTACATGCGAACAGTAGCATTTTGGGTAAATAATATCCACTTTATCTCCATCTCGGTGCAGATGCTTGTAAACTTTCCCAAACTCGTCTAGAAACACATCAATATTCTTCGATTTTTGATAGATGCCCTGCGCCTTCCTAACAAAACCTCGAGATTGACATTGTCGCCCGCATTGTTCCAACACTTTGGCTCGTGTTTTCTCATCAATATGCTCATCTAATCCAGCTATCAGATGAATTATCCATCTTTCCATACGTTTGCTCATTCTAATTACTTCTCAAGAATTACTAGTAATGACAAGTTTTCATTTAATGCTCTGCCGTTTTGCTCGCACATTTTTTTCATGAATTCCGTAAAGCCTTCTTCATCCATATATCTTACATCCCTGAAACCAATATTCTAACATATTCTCGGTATTGGATCACCTACTGGTGTCGGTAAAATTCGTCTGCCTCCAACTACTGTTTCCATAGCTACCAAGTCAAACTCGTCAGTAGCCTTACCTATAATCTCTGCATCTTTTCCTTCGTCAGTAGCTTTCAATGCCTCTAAAACTTTTTCAGCCATCTTCTCCACAACCCCAACTATTACTTTTCCTTCATTTCCAACCTCCAACGGGTCAATTCCCAACATCTCGCACGCTGCCTGCACATCTTTCCGAATCGGAATCTTATCCTCATGCACCAGAATTCCTACACTTGCCTTCTTACTCCACTCATTCAAAGCGTTCGTCAACCCTCCTCGTGTGGGGTCCTTCATGGATACAACGCCTCCAACATCTAACACCTCTCCGATCATATGATTCAAAGGCTTAACATCTGACATGATCCTGCTACCAAACGCCAACCCCTCTTGGGCCGACAAAACAGCTAATCCATGATCACCGACCGTTCCAGACAAAATGATCTTGTCACCAGCCTGCAGATTTTTATCCAAGATCCAACGCGTGCCAAATTGGCTTCTATACTTCCTCACGACAGCCAAATTATGATCTAAAGCCTTACTCCGCCTGCCGATCCCACTCATATTCACCACTAAACCTCCAAGGCTGCCTTTCTCTACAACTTTCGTATCTCCAGTTACCACAAAAACATCTGCCTCCTCACACGCGGCTTTCATACTTGCCAAAACGCGTTCTAAATCGCTAAACGTCAACCCTTCCTCCAACACAAACCCACAAGCCAAGGCTACAGGCTTAGCTCCCAAAACAGCCAGATCATTCACCGTTCCAGCCACTGCCAACCTGCCAATATCCCCGCCTGGAAAAAAAATCGGGCGAACAGCATGAGAATCACTCTTAAACACCACACCGTCCACAACAGCCGCGTCATCCAATACCTCTAACCCCACCTCAGCTCCCTTAAAACCGCCAAGATAAGGCAAAACATACTTCTCAATCAACTTAGCCATCACAGCACCACCAGCACCATGAATCATAGTAACTCGCTCGCTTTCAGACATACTACGTCCCTACAAAGCCCATATTACAAAACATCATCCACATAAATACATCGAAAAGCCGCAAAAACCCAACCGAACCTCTTTTATCCCACCGCCCCCATATAAAAACAGGCGGAAATATAGACAAAAACATGTAAAAAACACACCACGACAAACCACGCCACAAATCCAGAAACAACCACAAACGACACAGCAACCCTTATATCCCAAAACTCCGCTCTAAAACAATTTGGCGAACGTACACACGCCAAATAGCAGATGCAGCCTTCAATCAAACGATTGCAAGGTGAAGAATGTAAGTGAGCTCAGAAAATGGGCATATCAAGCTCACAATGAACACCACACAGGAGCAAGCCCAAATTGCCAACAAACCTACACTAAACAAACACCTATTCACCTACACGCCAAAAAAGCTCGATATGCCACGCCGTCTGGTGAATGGCTGGGCTTGAGCGCTGAAGAAGGGCGCGGCAAGCAGCGAAACGCCTCGGGTAAGCGCACGCAGCTGTAGAACCGAGGATGCCCAAATGAGACTTCTTGTTATGGTTCCTTCGGGAACCGTGACACTCCAGCAATGGAGGGGGAACCCCCTGAACTGAAACATCATAGTAAGGGGAGGAAAAGAAACTAACTAGGATTCCCTGAGTAACGGCGAGTGAAACGGGAAAAGTCCAAACTGAATCTTGTAAGGAAACTTGCGAGAGATGTAGGGTTATGGGTCCGGCTATATCTTCGCTGGCCAAGCTGAAGTGATCTGGAACGATCCGCTATAGAGGGTGAAAGCCCCGTAAGCGTAAACTGGAAAGAAAAAGGCTGGAATCCCAGAGTACCATACCTTGGCTTAGGTGTGGAAAATTGGGAGTCATCAACTTCCAAGACTAAACACGACTCAAGACCGATAGCGCACTAGTACGGTGACAGAAAGTTGAAAAGTATCCCGGAAGGGAGCTGAAAAGAGTCTGAAACCAGACGGTTAAAGACGTGTGCAGCCCGGAAGGATAGATCCCATTCGAAGGAAACCGTAGCGATGCGGCAGTACGAGAATGGAGGACTAGGGTTGCATGTTCCGTCTAGAAACACGGGCCGGGGAGTTCATGGCTATGGCAAGCTTAAAGGTTTAAGGCCTGAACGCATAGGGAAACCAACAAGCGTACAATCAGTCTTTGACTGATGAGACGCGGCGTCTTAAAGGGCGCGGAGTCATAGCTTTGAGACTAGAAACCGGGCGATCTAGCCCTGGGCAGGGTGAAGCCAGGCGAAAGCTTGGTGGAGGCCCGAAGGGGTGCTAACGTGCAATTTGCTCCTCTGACCTGGGGTTAGGGGCGAAAGACCAATCTAGCCCGGTGATAGCTAGTTCCCTCCGAAGTGGGTCGCAGCCCAGCCCCGAGTGAGGCAGCCGACAGGGTAGAGCACTGATTAGGAAGTGAGGAGCTGAAAGGCTCCGCTTCTTTTTCAAACTCCGAATCTATCGGCGCTGTAGAACTCGGGAGACGGGTTATGGCGGGGTAAGCCCCCAAGGCCGAAAGGGGAACAACCCAGACTAAGGTTAAGGCCCCCAAGTGCTGGCTAAGTGCTAAATTGAAAGGCGTCATCAGCCTAAGACAGCGGGGAGGTAGGCTCAGAAGCAGCCACCCTTTAAAGAAAGCGTAACAGCTCACCCGCCGAGGCTGATGGCCCTGAAAATGGACGGGGCTAAGCCAGCCGCCGATACCTTAGGGCACGGTGGAAGCCGTGATCTGGTAGGAGGGCGTCCTGGCTGGGTAGAAGCCGGGCTGTGAAGTCCGGTGGACCGGTTCAGGATTGCATATCCCGGTGGTAGTAACAGCAAAGAGGGGTGAGAATCCCCTCCGCCGAAAGGGCAAGGGTTCCCCGGCAACGCGTCGTCAGCCGGGGGTAAGTCGATCCTAAGGCAGATCTTAACTGATTATGCCGAAAGGGAAGCCGGTTAAAATTCCTGCACCACGAAGGTACACGCGGCAACGCAAGCTCAACATTTGACGCTTCGAGGTAGACTGAGCAAGGCTGTCGCCTTGTTTAACCGTATAAGTTTGGGGAGTGCCGTAATGGCGAGAACCAAATGAAAGCGGGAATAGCTGCCCGTTTTTAGGGCGGTTCAGTTGATCTTTGGAGCCCGTGAAAAAGATTTTGAGAAGGATCCTTCGTGTCCGTACCCAGAACCGACACAGGTGTCCCTAGGCGAGAAACCTAAGGCGTGTCGGGTGTACACCAAGCGAGGGAACTCGGCAAATTAGCCCCGTACCTTTGGTATAAGGGGTGCCTGTGGTTTTGGCTTTGGCTGGAACCGCAGGTCGCAGTAGCAAGGGGGTTCCGACTGTTTAATAAAAACATAGGAAGCCGCAAGCCCGAAAGGGTGTGAACGGCTTCTGAATCCTGTCCAGTACAGGTACCTAAAACCTGGGTCCAACCGGGCTAAGGGCCTGCAAACGACGGGAGTAACTCTGACTCTCTTAAGGTAGCCAAATGCCTTGTCGGGTAAGTTCCGACGCGCATGAATGGATCAACGAGAACCCCGCTGTCCCCGCTTGGTACCCGGTGAACCCACGTAAAGTGGACGAACAGTCCACTGACTCCCAGCGGGAAAAGAAGACCCCGTGGAGTTTTACTGCAGCCTGTTGCTGGGATTTGGCTGCGTTTGCAGAGCGTAGTCGGGAGCCGTTAATCCCAGTTCCTCTGGGGACTGGAGTAGGCGACAATGGAACACCGACCTTTCGCAACCATGTCTCTTACCGGCGCAAATGCGTTGGGACAACAGCAGGTGGGCAGTTTGGCTGGGGCGGCACCCCCTTGAAAAGATATCAAGGGGGCCCAAAGATCGGCTCAGGCGGGACAGAAACCCGCTGTAGAGTGCAAAGGCAAAAGCCGGTCTGACTGTATCCTCCACAGTAAGGGATGCAGAGGCGAAAGCCGGGCTTAGCGATCCTCTATGTCCCCATTGATGGGGGCTAGAGGCGACAGAAAAATTACCCCGGGGATAACAGGCTTGTCGCGGGCGAGAGTTCCTATCGACCCCGCGGCTTGGTACCTCGATGTCGGCTCTTCCTATCCTGGTCTTGCATAAGGGGCCAAGGGTGAGGCTGCTCGCCTATTAAAAGGGAACGTGAGCTGGGTTTAGACCGTCGTGAGACAGGTCAGACTTTATCTGCTGGGAGTGTTGGCCGCCTGAAGGGAAAGGGTCCTCAGTACGAGAGGAACGGGACGTTGTGGCCTATGGTTAACCGGTTGTCCGACAGGGCAGACGCCGGGCAGCTAAGCCGCCAAGGATAAGAGCTGAAAGCATCTAAGCTCGAAGCCTTTCCTGAAAAGAGGCGACCATTCCCTATGTATGTGTGCTTGGTAACAGGTTCATTGTAGGGACGAGGGCACCCATAGAAGATGGGGTTGATGGAGCTGGGGTGTACGTGCCAAGGCTTCGGCCGAGACATTCAGCCCGCGGCTCCCAATAGCTCGAGGTGTCGGGCTATAATTGGTGTGGATACGGGTGTTTGGGTGTTATAGGTTTGCTGCGCATTATGTTGGCTTGCTGAGTGTGTGGTGTTCCTTGTTGGCAGTCAATTTTTTAAGGTTACACCGCTAATCAGTCAGATAGATGAGGAGGTTGTTTGGAGTGCCACGTGATAGAAGAGAAAATTGGATTGGTCTTCTCTCGTTCGGTTTTTTTGTTATGCTTTTCGCGTTGTTTTTCGTTATTGTGCCAAATTACTATGCAGAAGTTTTAGCGTTCTTTGAAGATTTCGAGTTACGAAATATTACGGACAACGTGCTTTTGCCTGCTCCTACACATGTGAACGAACACCATGTGGTCTATGAAACAGTAATGCGGTTCTGCATAGTCTTTGGACTATTTCAGTTCTTTGTCTTGGCATTGAGGCTCAATTTTAAGTCTCATATGAACAAGGTGGCTGAGACGACTTCCAACATTGTTCTTTGGTTGGGCGCAGCCTACATGTTCAACCTTTTGCTTTCAGAAGCCATAAAAAAATGGTTTCCTTTCATAGGTGGAATTATAGCAGTAGTAGGGGTTTCTCTGATTGCTCGAAGTCTCGTAGTGTTGGCATTTTGGCGCGGAAGAACTTAGACTTAAGAAGCACCACCTTTGCCTTCTCTTTTCGCGATTTCAGTTATATGGGTAATCTGCTCAGCAGAAAATTTCTCCTCTGGAAGTCCTGGCAATTCTGGGAACGGAGGCGGTCGAGCGGTACCTGCTTCATCGACCGCGTAATATTCGTCAAAAACTCGTTTCTGAAGCTCATTGATGTACCATTCAACGATAACCACCATCCTCCTATAATCTTTTAAATCAGGAAACAGTTCAAGGTCCTGCTCAGTATTCGTCAAAGGGAAACCCATTCTAAACAGCTTTGCATGACAAAGTTCATGACGAACGCTAAAAAGCGTTGCATCTGGATACAGCACTATTTCTGCCTGGTCTTGAGACCAGATGAAAATTTCCGCTCGTTTTCCTATTTTGCTCGGTCTCTCAACATATTTTACTTCAAACGTCATATCTTCGATGCCAAGCTCGCGTTTGCCATTTTTTATCGTTTGCAACACTTCATCTCTTGACGACATCTTATCCTATTCCTTCAAAACTTTCTACTGTTGCTTAAAGCAGTCATTTTCGCAGTTGAAAGCTCTTTTGCATGGAAAATTATATATTCATATACATATGTATGATGGAAAAGGATGATATATATGGCTAAATGTCCTAAATGCGGAAAAGAGATTGCTAAGCCCAGAAAAACTTGGAAAATGGCAGGGCGCCCTGACAAGCAAGGCAAAAGACTTGAGCTCGAAATTGGTCTTTTCGACTGTCCCAAATGCGGCGTCTTCCGTAAAGCACTGAGTAAAAGAAAAATCTAGGAACACTCTTCTTTCCCCCTCTCTTCTTTTTTCTTGTTTCAATTTTTAAAGCTAAACGAAAAAGTAAATAGCTAAATACCGAAGTGAAGTTTGAAAACAGTAAACGTGATTCTAGTGAGCTCTGACGTAGTAGTTGTTGGCGCTGGCCCAACAGGTTCTTTTTCTGCCTTGCAAGCAGCAAAACTAGGCGCCCAAGTTACTATTTTCGAGGAACACGGTAAAGTTGGAGTGCCTTCGCACTGCACAGGCCACCTAAGCCTTGCAGGTATAAGACGATTTGATCTCCGTTTGCCGAAAAACGTCTTTGAGAACGAGATTAAATCAGCTGTCTTCTATTCTCCTTCTGGATACAGATTTGTGGTTCGATTTGCCTCTCCCGTGACTTGTGTTGTTAACAGGGCGCTTTTTGACCAGCATCTTTCGAATTTGGCTTTAAAGGCTGGCGCTAAAATTGTAAATAACACTTACGTAGATTCTCTTTTGATTGAAAAGGGCACAGTTAGGGGCATTATTTTCAAAAAAAAGAAAAGAACCAAAAAGCTTGTGTCTAAGGTTGTAATTGATGCGGAAGGTGTGTCCTCAAGTCTTCTAAAACGAGCAGGACTGTCTTCACTTAATAGTCGTGCGACAGTTAATGGAGTACAAGCGGAAGTTGACAAGATTAATAACATCGACAACGACACAGTTGAAGTTTTTTTAAGCCGCAACTTCGCCACTGGCTTCTTCGCTTGGATAGTCCCGCGACGTGATGGCACCGCGAAGGTTGGCTTGGGAACAGAAAGAGGTAATCCTCGGGAGTGTTTACGCCATTTTGTCAATCACAACCCTATTGCCAGTCAAAGGCTCAAGCGGAGCCATGTTACAAACATTGTCTACCATCCTATTTCGTTAGGTGGTCCGATTCCCCGAACGTTCTATGATGGGTTGTTGGTTGTAGGGGACACGGCTTCACAGGTTAAACCTACTACAGGTGGAGGTGTTGTTATGGGATTGGCCTGCGCGGAAATTGCAGGTAAGGTTGTTGCCCGAGCTGTTCGCCTCAAAGATTTTTCAGCAAACTTTCTCGCTGAATATGAACGTCGATGGAAAAAGAAGATAGGTTTTGATATGATGGCAATGAAACGTCTGCGTACAATGCTTAACAGTTTCTCAGACAAACAACTCGACCAACTCATCACTCTTTGCACGCGGCTGAGGTTAGATGAGAGTTTGAAGACTGTGAGAGACGTTGATTTTCAAGGTACTTCATTGATTCGCATAGCTAAGAGCCCAAGGATTTTAGCGACAGCATTATATTTCTTAATAGCTTCGTTCTTCTAAGCACATCTGTAAAGTCCTTTAACCTTAAACACAACTGAACACTGAGCGTGTATTGGATGTCACAAGAAGAGTTCGAATACAAACAAGTGATAGCGATAAGAACAGACCTGAAGATGGGTAAAGGCAAACTGGCAGCACAGGTTGGGCATGCAGCGGTTTCCGCCGCTGAAGAAGCTAGAAAGAGGCGCTCCGAATGGTGGCAGGCATGGTTGAGGGAAGGACAATGCAAAGTAGCTGTAAAAGTGAAAAATCTAGCCGAACTGTTAGAGCTTCAAAAAGAAGCAGTAGGGATGAAACTTCCACACAGTCTCATTACAGATCGAGGATTAACACAACTCCCCCCAAGCACCGTGACATGTCTGGGCATTGGGCCAGCACCCTCTATACAAATTGACAAAATAACGGGGAAACTACCGCTTCTATGAGCAGGGTTAATCTTGAAAGTTCCAACAATTGAAAAACAGTTGGGCATTGAAACTTTCGTCACCAAGAGTCGTGGCATAGGTGGCGTAATACGGCAGATGCCTGAAGACTTTATGGTTGAAGAGGTGCTTGTCGACGGTTCAAGGGCAGAGCTAAAGCCAAAGCTGCGTGGTCAAGTAACAGGGGAAGGACGTTACCTGATTTGTTTGCTCGTCAAACGAGACTGGGATACGTTGCTGGCGGCAAGAAAAATCGCTAAGCAATTAGGTATCAGTGAGCGGCGTGTGAGAATTGCAGGAATAAAAGATAAAAAAGCCTTAACCGCTCAGCACATCAGCATCGAAAATATAAATTTGAGACAGCTAAGACGCATACGAGTAGACGATATTCATGTGTATCCTCTCCGTTATTCGCCAAACATGATTTTTCCCCACATGTCATTCGGCAACACATTCCATATAGCAGTAAGAAACATCAGCCATAGTAACGCAGTCCTTCAAGAAAGAATGTCTGACATGGTAAACGAGTTACGCGTCTTAGGCGGCATTCCGAATTTCTTTGGACACCAACGTTTTGGTACTATTCGCCCTATTACCCATTTGGTTGGCAAAGCCTTAGCGCATGATGATTTAGAAACGGCAGCGCTACTGTTTCTCGCCAAGTCAAGCCCCTACGAGCATCCCCAATCGAGAGAAGCGAGACAGAGATTGCAAGAGACTAGAGACTTTAAGGAGGTAATCAATGTTTTTCCACGATGGTTATTGTATGAACGATTAATGTTGGCTCACTTGGTCAAGCATCCGAAAAACTTTGTGGGCGCTTTCAGAAGGCTGCCCCGGCGTTTGTGCAGGCTCTTTCTTCAAGCATACCAGTCATACATCTTCAACCGATTTCTCAGCCAACGCCTACTACGTAAGATTCCAATTAACGAACCACAACTCGGCGATTACGTTGTGAAAACCGACAGCCATGGCTTGCCAATCAGAAGCTACATAAAGGCCACACATGAGACGCTTGAAGATTTACGAAAAAAAGTAAAAAAAAGTGAGATGTACGTCGCAATTCCCTTAATAGGGTTCAAGCAAACCTCTTCAGAGGGCCTACAAGGCGAAATAGAGCACTCCATACTTGAAAGTGAAAAAATAACTCAAGCGAATTTCTACGTCTCTTCTGCGCCAGAGATGAGTGCAGCTGGCGAGCTCCGAGCTACTATGACACCTATAATAAATCTTAACGCAGATAAACCAGTCAAAGACGAGTCAAATTTGCGCAAGAAGGAACTGAGAATTAGTTTTACTCTGCATCGTGGCTGCTACGCAACTGTGGTCTTACGTGAATTTATGAAGCCACGCAACATGATAAAAGCTGGGTTTTAGACAGCTTTTTCGGTTTTTATACAGCTATTTTCGTTTGCGGAAATACATTAAACCGTCTTTCTCGCAGATGTATTCGAAGCCTACCTCAAGCAACCCTTGAATTTCCTTTGGTGTTCTAGCTATTCTAACGGTGAATTCGTCTGTGATTTCTTTGAAAATAACATCAGCAATTTGAATGTAAAGCATAGTATCTTCGACTCGCTTGTGTCCTAAAAACTCCTTCACGAAAAGGACATCTTTTGTTTGATGATAAAGCATTGTTGCCTTCCAATGTCGCAAAGTGTGCAGGTGAATCTTCATGAGTCTTTGGTTTTGAAGTTTTCTTGCAATGCGCTTTCGAGATTTGTAGTATGTTGACTTATACCAATTGACAGATGATCCAAAGACTCGCTTATCCTTTCTTGGCAGAGAGTTAAGCATGTCAACAAGTTTACGACTCACGTTGAACATTCTAGGGTTTCCGTTCTTTTCAGGCTTGTTTAAGACTATAATTCTTCTCTGAAAGTCAACATCTGTCCATTCGATCCTATTGGCTTCACCACACCGCATTGCTGTTTCCTTTAAGAGTTGAAGAAAAAACCCCGTTTTTCTTCCACATGCTGCTATTAGTTGGTCAAGCTCTGATTCCGTTGGAATAAATGGAATTTGCCTCGTAGGTTTGCGATATATTGGCGGACTCCAAGAATCCCCACTAAGTTTTAGAAATGACGTATAGGCATTGATTACAATGTTTTTTCTTGCTTGTCCCCATTTCTGTTTTGATATAGTCTCCTTAACGCTTTCTGAGTCGAATAAGTTTGCGCCTCGTTTCTTAAGTACTTGAATAGCGTTTGTGTAGATTTTTATCGTTGTTTCCGCATAACCCTGTTTTTTCAACCACCAAATGTATTCTACAATCTTTCCTTTAGCATCTAGCTTTGTGGCTCCCGCAAGCCCTTCTCTAAGCGGCTCCACTTTGGCCAAATTTTTCGCCTTTCTCTGCGCAGAGACGCATATTTGACGAGTAGAACCATAGCTCGAAGGTCTATAAAGAATTTTACTATCGCTGAAACGGTAGCCACATTCTCGACAAAAATACCTTTGAACATCGCCAAACGTAGTTTTGCGTATTCCATCCTTCCAAAAAAGACGCGACGTACATTGAGGGCAACTAACCATCAGAAACAGCTCTCACAACGTCATATAAAGGATCATCTTTCCATTTCTCGAAACAGCTATGGCATGCTTTAATGTCTCTAGAAACCTCACCTTTCCAATGCAACACGCCAAAGATCCCTTTACGCTTACAAGAAGGAAACTGACAAGTCGTGTATTCCAAAAAACTGACTTCACTCTCAACCTCAACACTATAGCGCTTAATCCGACTCTTAACAAATGTAGGCATCACTAAATTCTCAATCACAACAGGCTCGTTAGTATTGGGAAAGCATGCTTTTCGATAGTGGCTTGCTACTATGTAAGTTTGCATAAAGCCCCTATACGTATGGCAAGAACTCGTCGCATTAGCCTTCGTTGCCGAATTAAAGGCTTTTCTAAGGTTTTCTGGACAATCAAAACTAACATGCACGATTTTGCCGCCAAGCAAATCGGCAAAAGGCAAGCATGCTTCTACAATACTATAGGTTTTCTTTTTTGAATCGCAAGGTTTATTTGCTTTATTTGCTTTCTTAATCTTAGCTACCCCCGTAGCTTTCTTTTTTTTCTAAAAAAGGCTGGAAATTCTAAGCTTTCACCTCTAGAAGCTTCTTTATGGCTTGTCTAAAGAAATCGCTTCTGTTTATGTATCGCCCTTCTTTTACAAGCTGCTCTATGGCTTCACGATCTTTTATTGGCACTCTTACAGCCATTCTAACATCATACATGATTTATCGTTCGACATTCGTCTTCATTTATTTTGTCCAGAGAGAGATGAATAAAGAGGAGATTGATGATTCAATTCTGCTTATTTTTACAAAAGAAGCTCTGTAAGGGATTAATGAACATTTCTTCATAAGAGGGCATTTTCACGTTTTACATTTTTATGTCAAAAAATGCAAAGTCTTTATGAGAATAGCTATCACATAACATAGTGAGAGAGGATACTATCTATCGCCATATCACAACTTTTCAAGAAATAGCCTAGAGTTTTTGCGGTTACGCTAAGTAACTAGTAACAATAGAGGAGGAGGGTAATAGGGCGCTAGATTTCAATCGATTTAAGAAAAGAGTTTTACAAAGGCTTGTTACGCTGTGTATCCCGTAACAAATACTCTCTCTTTTATAGGGCGCTGGAAAGTTCTCTAAGTCGGAAAAGAAACTATTTGCTAGTCTACCCCTACCCTAGCAGCTCACAAACAGAAGTATTCTCCATAAGAGACGTGCGCGCGCAGACTTAGACAAAAACAAATCAATTCCGCGCGCATGGAAGGAAAAGAAGGCCACTATATAGAGTGAGTGCTAAGGTTACTAGTTACTATTGTAACAAAGTGTGACGTCTCCAGCGCTATAAGCCTCACTCACTCAGTATTGTGATGTGTGAAGCTTACCATTGAAAAAGTGTTATGAAATTGCTCAAAATAATGAAGAAACTACGTAGAAAGCTCGTTATCCCTAAACATACTTTTAGCATACCGCGTACGCGCAAACAGCTCTCGGATATCACGCTTAAACACGTAGAACCGTAGAATCTGCCCATTATCAAATTCTAACTCCATACTAAAGGTGATATACTTGTTACGCATCGTTCCAGCCTTCTTCAAACATTGATTAGTGTTAATCTGGTGTTTCGACCACTCTCTTGACATTTAATCCCCATTTAGAGCTTTAATGCGCTAGTTTTCAACGCGAAAATGTCCATTTAGCCCGATTTGACCTTCTATATCTTCCTCCGCAAAAACTTGACGATCCAATAAGCACACAGTAACGCCGCCTAGATAACACTAATTCCTATGATGTAGTGACTATCAACTATTACAAGGAGCAAGCATTCTCCATAAGACCTATGCGCGCGCATGGGAGGCAAAAGCCTAGTTTGAAGCATGACAAGTTCTTAATATGTGAGCAAAGAGTATGTGGTAAGCAAGATAGGCATAGGCTGGGTTTCTGTGAAGTATGCCGCGAAGAAACGCAAGAAGAGGGAAAGATACTTGAAGAGAATGCACAGGCCGCACAAGAAGAAAGCGCACGCTAGAACCACTTCCTCCTAGTTTGCGCGCGCACGCGCAATTATCATTGTTATCAACTTCTCTTTCTTCTTAGCACTCTGTCAAGAAGCCTATTCACTATGTCGTCGTATGTTTCACTTTTCTTTCCTATGCTCTTTAATGTGTCTCGTGTAGTTTTCATAATCTTAATTGTTGTTGGTTCTTCACTCATTGTCTTTAATCCCTACCATATGGAACATATAGAACTGAGTTATAGAACATAAGTGTTATGTGTTCTGTGAGTTCTTCGTGGCCTCACTAAATATAGTTACCAAAATCTATGGACATTCCCAAAAATCACATGAAAAAACGCAAAATTCCTGGGGATGCGACAATTTTCGTATTCCACGCTTCTGCGCAAAACTTATGATTGCATGGCACATATTACCAAATCGGGAGCGTAATTTAATGGATAGAAAAACTCTCACCTTTTCCGTTCTTCTGATAGTAAGCGTTGCAGTAACAAGTCTATTTTGGAACTTCTCTTCTTTAGCTGGAATAGCAACAGCAAATTACACAGTACACATTAGACGGTCGGGTCTACCTCCAATTACAGTAGTTTTCTTGAAAGAAGATGTGGTCATAGCTGATGTTATAATTCAAGAATCATGGCCAAATTGGCAGAATCTCACTTTGCCGGGTGGAGAGTATTTGGTTAAGGTTTACTATGCAGATAGTGGAATCTATTTAAAGCAGATGGAAATCTATGTAGCGAAAGATATTGCTTTTGCAATAGAAGATAGATGATAAGTCCAAAAAATGGGGAAAATGCGGGAGACATCTTCTATATTGTCTCAATTTTTTCAAGAGCCTTGTTCTTGAAATTTATGAGGTCTTCTTCTCTAACTCTTGTGAAGATGTCTTGGAACTTCTCAAAATCAATCAACCGGTAGTACTTCTCTCTAGTTTCGAGTTCGCTTATCTTCTGAGCATAAAAGACATTGTCCTTAGGCACCACTAGAACTAGAATAGAGTCATCCCAGAACTCTTTTAAATTCTCGATTATTCTTTGCTTGATATTGGGTTGTAAATGCTTCCGCATTTTGACCTCAACTAGCATTAAATCATTTCTTTTCTTGTCAAAAACAAGCAAATCGGGTGATGATCTTATCCGGCGAACTGTTTTGGAATTTCTCGTGTTCCTTGTGAGTGAGGCTTTTATGCTTGAAAACGTGCTCTCATAACCATAAGGATAAACTGTATATCCTGATTTTTCCAGAAGAAGCTTTACTATATCTTTAAAGATGTTGCCCTTTAACAACATATCGATAAATTTGCTGTTTTTTGGCTTATTATTTGTCATTCTTCTCCTATAAGGAGTATATCTTTTAATTTTTAACACTTGCGAGTATAAAAAATGGGGAAGTTGCGGGAGATATCTCCAATATCTTCTAAAAGCTGGGTTTTAGACAGTTTTTTCGGTTTTTATATAGCTATTTTCGTTTGCGGAAATACATCAAACCCTCTTTCTCGCAGATGTATTCAAAGCCTACTAGCAATCCTTGAATTTCCTTTGGTGTTCTAGCTATTCTAACGGTGAATTCATCTGTAATTTCTTTGAAAATGGCTTCAGCAACCTGAATATAGAGCATAGTGTCTTCGATTCTTTTGTGGCCTAGGAAATCCTTTACGCGCGCATTGAATAAAATCAATGTATACTGTGGTTCTTCTCTCTCTTCTTTGAGCTTTCTAAGAGCAACTTCGATAATGTGGCTTTGGTCAACGTAGTTGCTGGCTTCTACTTCTTTTTTCATCCACTCATACAGTTCCTCTGGAATAGTTCCGATCACTCTCACTTTAACTACACCTGTTCTCGTTATGCCTTCAATTGTGAAATCTCCATAACTGATTATCCGATCTTTGGCTGGTTGCAACATCCTCTGCAATTTCTTGATAAATATTCCGACGGATACTCCACCAACTGTCAACGAAATCTGAATCATAAAAAAGCCGATACACATTATGCTAAGAGCGTAGACTGTCTAGTTATACATTGTTGCATGAAGCTCAGCTTCTGAGAGTTGAGGCCAACTCGCTTCATGTACCCAATATAGAGCGTTTGCTATAGAAGTGGAAAGCACCCCTATGAGTATTAATGCTATGACTCCATAGACAACGAGTCCCACTACATTAACCGAGAAGGCTTCTCTGATTTGTTTTGAGAAGTAACCAACAATAGCGCTTGTCATCAGAGGTAACACAATAAAGCCAGCCCAGCCTAAATACGGGAGATAGATTCCCACTAAAAAGAAACATGCCATTAGCAATCCATAGAGAACCGTCCAAAAAACGCGGACAGCCAATCTCTACCTCCCCCTAACACGTCCTACTGTGAAACAGTAAAATATATTTTGTGCATTCAATTCCTAACCGCCCAAAAAAAGGCGGAGAAATGCGGGAGATATCTCCACTTTATTATGAAAGCTGGTTCTAGCTTACTTTGCTGTCAATTATGTAGAGTTCCGCGTCAGGTATCACATGAATCCACCAATTTAAAGCCACAAACTCGCTGTCGTAGTATACGACTAATCGTGCAACAGCATCTACGGCAGCGTCTTCTGGTACGTTTCCTTCCCAAGTCAGAGTTTTCGTTTTACACGGCTTTAGCGTAAGTTGTTTCTCCTCGCCTTTCCATGTCCAATCCTCTCCTTCAAAAGTCACGGTGATTTTCCACGTGCCTTCTGTTGTGCCTTTGTTCTTGAAGGTTATCTTGACGGTGAAGGATTCACCCGGCTTCTTATCAACCGTTCCTTCGCACATGGTTTCAAAGTCTAATGGGAGGGCTTGGGTTGGCATAAAAAGGGAAACCACACCTAATGTTCCAAGCGTCAATAGTATGATAGCTACTATGGCGATAGCTTTTTTTTGCATTTTTATTCTTCTCCTTCCTACAAGAAATTGTTGTTTCGCCCTTTCTTATATGTTTGTGGACTTATCTTCTAGACGAGAACGATAGCTTGTCATTTTTCATGGGGTGAGTCTGGCGCGGTCTCTGGGGAATAAAACAACTTCCCGAATGTTCCGTTTGCCTGTCAACATCATCAGCACCCTTTCTAGGCCAGCTGCCCACCCTGCGTGCGGAGGCAGTCCATAGTCAAAAACCTGTAAATGGTGCTTGAAGGATTTTGGGTTTAATCCTTGTTCTTTCAGGCGTTTCATTAAGAGGGTTTTTGAGTGAACGCGTGTTCCTCCTGAGGCCAGCTCCATCCATTTCCACATGAAGTCGAATCCTTCACTGACCTCAGGGTTATCATCATGTGGTTTGATGTAGAACGGTTTGGATTTCGTAGGCCACTCAGTTATGAAGTAGAAGTAGGGATGAAGTTTGCCTAGAGTTCGGTAGGCAGGCGTTGGGATATCTTCACCCCACGGAATTTCTATCCCTTCTTTCTTCAGTTCATTTAGAATTTGAGTGTAAGTAAAGCGTTTTGAGGGTAATTCGGGGACATCTACTTCGTGTTTTAAAATCTCGAGTTCTTTTAGGCAATTCCTCTTCACGACTTCACAGATGTAATGCAAAGTTTGTTCAAGCAGTATCATTACATCGTCTGCGGTAACGAAAGCCTGTTCTATATCTATTGAGATAAACTCGCTCAAATGTCTCCGTGTGTGAGACTCTTCAGCCCTAAAAAAGGGTCCAACTTCAAAAATCTTCTCGAAACACAAAGTTAGCTCTTCTTTGTATAGTTGTGGGCTCTGCGCCAAATAGGCTTCTTGGTCGAAATAGTTTACGGAGAAAAGGGCGGCTCCACCTTCGGTTGCGGTTGCAATGATTCTCGGTGTGTAGACTTCTATAAAATCTCTTTCTGAAAGAAACCTGCGAAGGGCGGTCAACGTCGTGTGCTGAATGTTCCAAATTGCCCTATTTTCCTCTTGAGAAAGGTCTAGGACTCGGGCGTTCAATCGCGTGTCTATAGAAGCAGGAGTTTTGCCAGTTACATCGAGGGGTAACGGATGCTGTGCTATTCCTAGAATTCTCATCTTGGTTGGGATTATTTCGAAGCCTCGCTGGGCCATTTTCGTCTTCTTCACCATGCCTTTTACGCCGATGCAGTATTGCGTTTGCAGCGAGTTTGCTTTCTCTAAGATTTCCTTTTTTGCTTTTTTCTTTGGGATAGTTATTTGCACGGTTCCTTTTCGATCTTGAAGGATTATGAATTTTATGGCGCCTAGATCTCGGATTTCTTGAACCCAACCTAAAACAATGACTTCTGTCCCATCAAGTTCTGGCTCTATGTCTGCAGTGTAATGTGTTTTTCGCCAGTCCTCCAGCGGGTCAAGTTCCATATTGCCGTTCGCCTCAACGTGAAAACTCTACTCTGAGAACCATGTTTCGAACTTTCTTAGTAATCTGCTTCATTGCTTCAACATTGATAGGCGGTGGTCTTCTCCCTCTTTTTCTTAGAATAACTCGGGTTTCAGTGGTTCCATCTGGAAGCCAGATTGTGTTTATTGTCATAACAGGTAGAGGAGCAAATAGGTCTTCAAGAAATTTTCTGTCATCTACACCTTGTTCTAAGATGCGAATCCTTTTGCCAGTTTTTTCACCTATCGCCCTTAAAATTTTTCCACCATACCCTAAAAGACGAGCAACATCACCGCGCTCAACAATCAACGCGAGAACGCCGTCTGCTTCGACGGCTTTATGAAAATAAACATCCTGCAGAGGAGGGTATTTCTCTTCTAGACTCAGGAGCAAGTTAGCGATTTCAAGATATGTATCGCTGATCTGACCTGATTTGACCTTTGCCTGACAATTTGAACATAGTATTCCGCTTTTTAAGCAGAAATTGCATAGCTGTGTTTTCACCTTTTTGGTGTCCTCCGAAGCTAAGGAGGGGCGACACATGTTTCATGTACTGAACTGTGTTGCTATTCTAGTTGTACTTGTTTTAAAGGCGTGCTATGAATCGGCTTCTGTAACATCTAGGGTGCTGCTTACTGCTCTGTCTGGGGTTCTGACGACAACTCTTTTTGCTCCCACGAGAGAGTGTTGTGCAGATGAGCATACAGTTCATTAGGGGTCTTCCTCTAATTATCACCGTGTTAGTCTCAGAGATTATACCGCCTCGCTCCTTGACGTTTATATTCTGGGCTTTTTAAGGTGCAGTGGAGTAAATAAATACATTACGGTATTTAAGGCGGTATTCAAGAGGCATCTTTTGGACACATAAAGCCTTGATTTTCATTGTGCATAAGTTTAATAATCATTACTATCGTAAAACTTTGTCTTGTCTAAAATCAAGGTGGAAGTTATTTGACCGAAGAGGTTGTTCTCACTGGGCGTCCTGTGCGGCTGCTTCGTATGCTCTACGAAAAGGGCAAAATAATAACGACTTACACTTTACGAATTAAGCAAAACGATCTAGCGGCACAGCTCGGGATAAGCCGCCAAGCCCTAAATGTGCACTTGCGCAAACTTCGAGATCAAGGTTACATTCGCACAGGTAGAGGTTTCATAGATGTTACCGAAAAAGGCTTAACCCTTCTAGGAATCTCAGCAAATCCTGCTTTTGTCTTTCTTAAAATCTCTCCTTTGAAACGAAAGGAAGCTTATGAGGAAATTTTCCAATTTCCAATTCAACGTGTCTTTCGTGTGGCAGGTGACGTGGACGCCCTTCTGGTTATTCAACAAGAAAATCTAGATACAGCCTTAAAGAAGCTGTCAAATGTGGACGGGGTTTTGGACACAAGAACTTATATCGCTATTCAAAAGTTAAAATAACTCTCTTCCATGGAAGTGCTCCTTCATGAAACTCTTTGAGCATGAAGCAAAAACAATTCTAGCAAAATATGAAATTCCTATCCCGCGTGGTGAATTAGCCACCTCTCCAACCCAAGCAAAGGAAGCTGCTTCTCAGTTAAATGCTCCTTATGCTGTCAAAGCTCAAGTGCTTGTTGCTGGGAGAGGCAAAGCCGGTGGAATCCAGTTTGCCAACACGTTGGAAGAACTTGAGGGGGCTGCTGCGAGAATTTTAGGCATGGAAATAAAAGGCCTTAACGTTAGAAGCGTCCGGATAG
>Ga0209978_10000065_pt1 | contig 30378 bp, 32 predicted proteins | sample BentaG_FD_182805 | JGI IMG/M metagenome (GOLD analysis project Ga0209978, IMG submission 182805) | Deep subsurface microbial communities from South Atlantic Ocean to uncover new lineages of life (NeLLi) - Benguela_00093 metaG (SPAdes)... | ecosystem: Environmental > Aquatic > Marine > Oceanic >... | reverse complement strand
GATATTCCTATCCCTGAAACAACCACCTAATCCCTTAACCAGGGGGACTGCTGAGATGACCTCTCCCACTGAAAGCGCATGGACCCATATCGGCTTACTGTCCGGTTTGTGGGATCTATTCCCCGAAATACCCTCTGGAAGAGCTGCAAGTCCCAGTCTCGGAAGAAGCGTTTTCCGCCTCTTATCGGACGCTAGTACCATCGGGACTATCAAGGGAAATCCCAGCGCAATCCCTGTAAACATCAAAATATTATAGAGAACGATCATTCTCTGGCCTTTTGCAGGATCTCTCTGATATAAGGAAGAATATATATGTCTTCTCTGTTGAAACAAGAGAGTGCTCGGGACAATATCTCTATTCGACGTTCCACTGCTTCAGATCGATCAATAAAAATCTTGTATTTCCCTTTGACCTTGCACAAACCCCCGGTGGCCAAGAAATCCGTATTTTCAAGCTTTTCGTAGACAACTTCAACACCAAGCTTCAAAGCAAGATCTTCAAGATATTCCAAAACCTTTCTGGTCTCCATGTTCATCAACCAAATCTATAATGATACGATTTACGGATCAAGTATTAATTGATGCTAGAAGCGAGAGGATAGCGGTCTGTAAACCCTTCTTGACCCTGGGGCTTTTTTGGCTCCCTGCTTCATCACAGCCATGTATGTTAGCCTGAGGCCTAATCTATCGTGGGAGTTATTAATGAGAGCGTGAAATAGTTTGCATCTCATGATTTTATTTTGACAGGATCAACAGGATCAATTGCCCCGGTTAAATAGTGGCCTAACAGGTAGCTTGGCTTTATACAGGCGATATCAAATTTGATCGGCACATTGTGCTCAAAGTTACAGGTTGAATGTAACGGGGTAAAGATTTTTTGTTTGGATCGCTTTGCACCTGCTCGCAAGCCGGGAAAGTAACCATTCTGTAAAACTGGCTATCGAAAACCGGATCATCTCCAAATGTGTCACTCCACAGTCGTGAATGCTTCACGCAGAGCCGCTCGAGGGTGGCGGCATGGTTTAGCAGCGCCACAAGACCCGGGGGTGCCATCGAAGTTCGCCAAGAGCAGAACGGGGCCTTTGTGGGTTTGCAGACAACCTGCCACATGGTGCCCATAGGCCCAACAGCTGAGGACGATAACGACCGGTGCGTCTGCGTCGAGGTGAGAGAATATCTCAGCTCCAGTGCACTGTTTGGTGATAAAACCATGTTTGCGCCCGGCGTCATATTGAGGATGAACCTGGGTTTTATATCTGAGCCTTGAAAAGGCCTCCTGAACGAAGCGGAGCGTTTCTTCCTGCTTGGGCCAGGAAACCTCTCCCGCGGAGTCGCGAAAATCACCGTTTGAAATCAAATAGATCTTCTTGGCGTTGGCATTCATTGTTCTTCACCTCGTCCTTTCCTTTGTGGATTTCCTAAAGGATTACCCACCGTGCCCATCCTCTCATGGATCTTCCTTTGAAAACCGTACATCTCCTTGAAGATGTCGTACTTCACCTCATGAAAGGAGGTAGTGGATGTATCGGGATGGACAACCCTGCTCACCCTGCACATTGCTCTCATCGCCCGGAGCACATCCGAAAACTCCCCTGCCGCGACTGCTCCAAGGATTGCAGCACCCAGGAGCACGGCCTCCAGTTCCTCCGGCAGGATGACATCACAGCCGGTAATGTCGGCGTGCTCGTGGATGAACAGATCGTTTTTCAGGTGCCCCCCGCAGAGGTAAATTTGCCGTATATCATACCCTTTTTCATCCATCGCCTCGATGATGTGTCTCGTTCCATAGGCAATGGCCTGTATTGTAGCGTAGTACCAAAGGGCCACATCGTCTGGCGTGCTGCTTAACGTGAGCCCGCTCACCATACCCCTCGCGAAGGGATCGGCCCTGGGGGATCGGTTCCCATGGTGATAAGGCAACATGTGCAGCTTGCTGGCGATCTCCAACCCGTATTGGTCCTTTTTCTTTTTGACTATGCCGTTCAGGTATGTGTAGATGTCGACCCCTTCGGCCTTTGCATCCTTTGAGATTTTCATATATGAGGAGTTGTCCTTGATAACCAGATCGATCAGTGACCCGGTAGCTGATTGGCCCCCTTCATTCAGCCACATCCCCGGAATCATCGCTCCGTAGTAGGGGCCCCACACGCCGCTGATGAATCGCGGCGACGATGATACGGCCATGTGGCATGAGGAAGTTCCACCGATCAGGGCGATGGCGCGGTCAAAGGCATCTTCCACCTTCTCGGAGCCCTCCAGAACGGGACCGAAAGACCCGATACCTCCTGCATGGGCATCGATGATGCCCACACCAACGGGGATGCCCTTGGGAAGCCCCAGTTCCTTGGCCGCCGTACTCGTCAGCTCCCCCGCACTCTCACCCATGGGGTGAGACATGTGGGGAACGCGATTTCCGGCGAAGAGATCCGGGATGCCGATCTGTTCGAAGAAGTCCGCCCGATAGCTTCCCGAATCCCCCTCATGGCCCAGGTATGTCCATTTGCACACCGTGGTACACAGGCTCCTGAGGTCGTTTCCCGAAGACCTGTAGACCATGTAGTCGACGAGATCCATGAACTTCCTCGCACCCTTCCACGTGTCCGGTAAGTTTTCCTTGAGCCACATGAGCTTCGGGGGTTCCATCTCGGGGGATATCCTTCCACCCACATACCGTAAGACCTCGTGGCCGGTCCGGTTGATTGCCTCTGCCTGCCGGGTAGCCCTATGGTCCATCCAGACGATGACATTCTGATTTTGCATTTTGGTGGGAGACACGGTAATTGGTCTCAAACCATCGCCGAGGGCCACGAGGGAGCAGGTGGCGTCAAATGATAGCCCCTTCACCGATCCTGGATCGATCCCTCCGCTCGTCAAACACACGCGCGTGGCCTTGCCGGTTGCGCCCCATATCTCCTCTGAGGATTGCTCCACGAAATCGGGCCTGGGCCTCCAGATCCTGATCCGGTGCTCTGCCTTTCCCCTCAGCTGCCCCTCTTGATTGAAGGCCCCAACCCGGACGCTGTTTGTGCCTACATCTATACCTAGGAAGATCTTTTCCATACGCCGTTGTTCCTTTCTAAGTGTTAATACTTTTGAATTACCCCGAGTTCTCTTAGCGATTCCCGCAGCTTGGCCGTTTCCTCGGATGAGAGCTCTCGGTAGGGTTTTTTCAAGTTTTCAACGTGTATCCCCCTGAATTCCAGTGCCTTTTCAAAAAGGGCTATACAGGGTCCGTCGGCAAACACCTCCTCAAACTGGTACCAGAATGACCGATGTTTTTAGGCCTTATCGATATCTCCGCTCTCAAAGGCGTGGTATAGATCCAAGAAGGGTTCGGGAAAGGCGGAGGCGTTCACAGTATTCGCACATGGCCTCCAGGTCAATGGCATTGCCCTCATTCTTTAACGGCATAATAATACTGGATATTACACCCTTCCATTCTGGCAATGTTTACTCCTCCCTACACCATTATCATATGTGAACATATCCTCCTCGCACTTGGTCTCGGGTTGCGTACTGAGTCTTACGTGGGTCGGCCCTCCGTGTGTTTCACTTTTTTATGACCACTACGCATTAACCTTGATACCCTGCCAGTCGCGGTACCCAAAGCACCACGTCGGGAACATAGGTGATAATGAACAGTGCGATGAGCTCAAAGGCAATAAATACTAGCATCTCCTTCAAAACCTCGGTGAGCGGTGTGCCGCTGATTGCGCTCGTGATAAAGGCGGTTTCACCATAGGGGGATGTATGCCTTTGATCAGACCAATATCCGATTTGAGAAATCGATCAACCGAAATTTCAGAGCTTTGCCATAGCGAAGACCAACCCATACTCATAACCAAAAAGGGGAAAGGCGATCTGGTGGTGATGAGCCAGGCCCACTACGAACGTCTCTATAGTGTGATTGAGCTATATCAAAGACTCGGAGAGGCTGAAGCATTTGATGCAGCGGGTGAACAAGGGATTACTCACCATGAGATGATGAAGCGTTTAAAAGTAAATATCAAATGAGTAAACCCTATGAGATTCGCTACTTAAGTACAGCGGAAAGGGACTTGATCGATATTTTTGAATATATCAAGAAAGATAATCCTGCTGCTGCACTCTCCCAGCTCGAAAGATTTGATACGTCAATCTCCCAGCTCGCCTTAAACCCATTTTTTGGCGCAATCCCTAAGGATGAACGGCTCAAGAAGCTCGGCTATCGAATGTTGATTGTTGATAAGTGCCTCGTGTTTTATGTCCTCAAGGCCAAAACCGTTCAAATACGTCGTATTATTCATGGAGCCCGACGATATAGCTTCCTCCTTTAAAATATTCATTTCACTACTATGCTGCTTTCTCTGCGAGCTCCTTTACCGCCTCCATGTACTCCCTCATGCCCCTGAGGAAGATGTCATTATGGGTGGCCCCCTTGACCACCAATAGCCTCTTATCCCCTGCCGGGGATGCCTCGTACAGGGCCTTGCCTTCGGAGAGGGGAAGAAGCTGATCGTACTCCCCGTGGGTGATCAGGGTTGGCTTGGAAAACCCTGCGATCTTATCCCTGTTCCGAAATCCATCCTCCTCCCTGATCCCCATCTCCTCCATGTCGATCCCGAGAAGCATCAGCAGCGGCCTGGCATAGGCGAATCCGCTTTCAATAATAAGCCCATCAATATCATCGCTGTAATTGGCCGAAAGCTCGAGGGCGGAGGCGCTCCCCAGGGACCTCCCCATCACAATACGGCTGCCTGTGTAGCCTCTTTCCTTCAGCCAGGACCTTACGTGGTCGAAGATCACGTGGCAGTCCCTCATCATGGCGGTGATAGTCGGCCTGCCACTGGAGCGACCATAACCCCGGTAGTCAGCGGGAAGGAAGTTGATGCCCGTCTTGATATACAAAGGCCCAATATCGTTGTAGTCGGCCACGATCTCGCCGTTGCCATGGAAAAAGAGTATGGTGGGCTTATCCTCTCCCGCTGCGTAAAACCGCGCGCCAATCACCACGTCCTTGTCCACCTCGATGAGCATATCCTCGGCAGCGCCATCTGACTGGAATGCCCCCCCTCCGGCCTTGGATGAAACAAAAACATTAAAACCTCAGGCCTGTCCAATTTTGAATAATCTATCTGTGATATATCTATCATGAGAATTGCCTCACATTGCTGCTATAACGTTACCAAGGTCTTACCTGTTTTAGTTGTAACCTGCCAAGAAAATGGCTACTGAGTTGGTTAGCTCATCTGACCTATCCGGAAAATGACACCACTGAGCCTTTCAGCACCTTGAATTACTCCGCCATCTTCCTGGTGATCTCTTGAATTACAGGGTTGTCCAGAAGTTTCATGAACTTCGGGTTGGAGGAAAGCGCCTCAATGTCGCTCCTGTTCACCGCCTCAATTATGGAGGGGTCCTCCAATATCCCCTGGATATCGGGATCATTCAGCAGGGAGAGGATCATACGAAGGATCTCCTGGTCGCCCAGTAGGAGCTGCTGAAGCACTTGAACTTGGGCCTCGGCGGAATCAGGCATTATATCCCGTTTTTTTGTATTAGTTTCAAGGGATGGCTTGGAACGGATGGCCCGGATTTTCGACTCCTCGATTTTAACAATACCGAGGGTATTGGATTTCAGGGTATAGATACCTCCCTCAGAGGAGACGATTTCCCCGCAGATGACGCTGCCATCAATCAACTCCGCCTCTCCGATCCCACCAGCACTCACATTGCTGGTTAGAGCCCCAACGACAATGAGAGCAAAAATCACCGAAAGCCTCATTGCTATCGCCTTCCAAACAGGATTCTCACACGCAATTGAGATCATATCTTGCTTGATCAATATTAAAATTCGCTATTTCCAATAATCTTCGGATATGGCACGGCCATGATAAACAGAATAATGTGTTTCCGAAAACTTGTCTAAGTCTAAATCCCAATCATGCTTATTCAATGGTTGATGCTCCCATATTCAAATTGAGCTGATAATATAGAGTAACAGGGGTAACACCACGATGAGGGAGCTGGTTGTGCACAGCCAGCAGGAATTTGCCAGATCGAGATCCAGGTCGTATATGGAGGGTGGTACAAGTGCAGTAAATGCCACCGGCATGCAGGAAAGGATCAACACAACCTTGAGTGGTAAGCCGCCCTCTATCCTCCCGTAGCCGAGGAGCAAGGCTACAGTACATACGGAAAGGGGTACAAGGATAAATTTAATCAAGGAAACCGAAACGCACTCCCTGAGGTAACTCTTTACGCTTTTAAACCTCATGGCCAGACCAATAGATGTCAACAATAACACCGTGGCGGTGGGAATGAAGATGTAATTGATAGTCCTGTAGTAGTCCGGCCTTTCAAGCCCGGAGAAATTAAGGATAGCACCTATCAAGATAGTGGTCAGAGCTACCACCACGAAGATATCGGTAAACACCTTTTTAAGCCGAGAAAGGGTAGTTTCGCTTTCCGTGGCCTCAGTGCTGTAAAATTTTGCGATGGGGAACCCTATTGCATAGTACACAACCTCCTCAAAGAGCTTGTAGAAGGGCACCAATGCGAAGCCTACCTCTCCTAAAAATATAAAACAGATTAATCCCCCTATGGATCCTATATTGGTGAACGAACCGCACGTGTAGAGAGAGCCTATTTCTTTTCGTGTGAGTTTATAAAACTTTGCCGCAGCGAGAGCGAGCACACCTCCCAGAAGGAGCGCGAAGACGCCGATAAATGGCAATGCGACAATTCGCAGATTGTCTATCTTTATAATCCAAATCGCCCCCAAGAAGGCAATCGGGTTAAAGAACAAAAGCGCGATCTTCTGAAGCAGCTTCCGAAGCTTTTCTATGCCCATAGGGATCTGAATGATTCCTCTCCCAGCTAGAATCTGTATGATATAGCCAAGGGCCAACCCAAAGCCGATAATCGACAGCGAGAAGACGAGTTTTGCCATGATGTACCTTACCTATGAGGGCATAGGGGTCTGCTCAGTATGTTTCTAAACGGAAAAATCTATGTCCGAGCCTGCTCAAGCCTTGCTAATCGAACCGAAGAGTTGAAGCTTGGCGGAAACCGCATCTTTCATAGCATCAATGGCTCGTTCCAACAAATCCAAGAGGTCTGTACTGTGCGTGCCCAGGCCCTCCCTTAGCGCATCCAGATAGGCTGCGCGCACCTCTGTGTTCACGTTGAATTTGCAGATGCCGAGCTCGATTGAGCGCCGCACCAGGCTTTCACCCAGGCCGGAGGCTCCGTGGAGCACTAACGGTACCGATACTGCGGCTCGAATGGCAGCGAGGCGATCGAGATCAAGACGCGGTGATCCGCGATAACGACCGTGGACATTTCCGATACAGATAGCCAGGGCATCAGCTCCCGTTTCAATGATAAAACCGCGTGCCTGCTCCGGGGCGGTGAGGTTTGCCTCGTATTCCGGGACTGTTACATCATCTTCCGTGCCGGTGAGTCTGCCGAGCTCCGCCTCGACCGTGCCCCCGTGTTCGTGGACCAGGCTAACCATCTCACGGGTGAAGTCCACATTCTCATCGTAGGGCAGATGCGAGCCATCCGCCATTATGGAGGTGAGCCCCGCCTGGAGGGCCGCCCGAATCTCATCCTTGGAGCGACTGTGGTCGAGATGCACTGATATCGGGACGGAGGCCTCCTGCGCGGCCATGAGGCAAAGAGATATGAGCGCTGCCCCTCCTTGTTTGAGCGCGCTCGGATGTATCTGGAGTATGACGGGGCTCCTGTTGGTTTCGGCAGCTGCGAGCACCGCGCGTACGCCTTCAAGGTTATAGACGTTAAAGGCACCCAGCCCATATGTACCATCAGTGGCCGCTCGTAAGAGCGAAATCGTAGGAGAAAGCACGGAATCACCCCTTCACTTCAGGCTTTAACATCCTTACCACATCCGCCAATGCTTCTGGATCACCAACATTTCCAGGGAACACGATGTAGGGCATGCCCGGATAGCAGCTCTCCGGCCCCAACTGCCAGACCGGGACTCCGGGAAGGATTTGGCCAGGTACCATCGCGCGCTTGACGTTCAACCCCCTGGTCGCCACGTCGCTAGCGGTAATGCCCCCCTTCGCGACAAGGTAGCGTGGGCGTGTAGAGATCATGCACAGAATGGAAATGAGCCCCTCGGAGATGCGGTTCCCGATTCCAAGGCTTTCTTCAGGATCATCATCTGTGATGAGCTCCCGGCTGGTGTAGATGACCACATCACCATCGCCGTGGAGTGTATTATCTACGAATTGGGCCACTCGTGCAACCTCGTCCTGTCGACGGCCGTCATCTAAGAGCGCCTCAACACTCATCTCCATGCCGCTCACATCCCCTAATGCTAGAAGCGCGGTGACCTGGCTTGTTGTCCTCGGAACATACGAGCCCACAATAATGAGCCCGCCCCCGGATTCGGGCATCTCAAAGTCCGCCCGGGTGAGCAATGGCCGAGGACTCAAGCCAGCCCTCACCTGCACGAACGAGGCAGCCGTGCGGTAGAGAAATCGCTTTCCCCGAGCCTCTGCATTCAATAAACCGACTACGAAGACCTCAAGGTCACGGTAGCCTGCCGCATTGACCACACAGATTCCCCCGGCTGTGAGTTCCTCCAGGCACTTTGTTACCTGCTCCGGTCCACCGCGACGAATATCCTCAATGGAGATGGAGGTCACATCCTCAGAGGAAACGCGACCATTGGTCTTCTCCTCCACCCAACGGCGCAGGTTCGATGAACGATACCCAAATGCGCTATCTCTGGCGAACTCCGTCTCTGCGGCGGGCACAAGCCACCCACGTGCATCCACATAGTGAATATCGCCGATAGTGTACCGACCGCCTTCCAGAAAAAAGGGATTGATAATCCATCCATCGAAGGCTTGCTCCAGCGCATCGGCTAATGCCTCAATCTCACCGGGAAAATGCCCTCGCAGGGTCGAATCACTCCTGCTCACCACTGCGAACTCTCGACCCGTCTGCCGTGCGGCCTCCAATAGATTACGGCCGATTTCCACATTCAGCGATTGCGCCTGCGCGAGCGTCAAACTGCGGGAGTTGGTGAGCACATAAAAGACAGACGAGTCATCTGAAAGCTCTTCCGTAAGCTTTTCCACTGACCATTCGGTCAACACCGGGACACCATGGACCGTCTGGGTGCCAGTGGGATCATCATCGAGAACAGCTACCTTACACCGGCTTGCCTTGACCTGGTTCCGAATCTGCGGCCGCAAATCAACTGGCCATTCCTCAGGCAGCCTGCGAAAGACATCATGCTTGTTGATACGTTTCATGTCCAATGCCATTCGTTGCTCGCAGGCGCTTGCAGGCCATGTGACCAATGCCTCGAAAGCGCCACAGTTAAAGGCTAACGCCATTTGTAAAATCTGCGATAGCAATTACTGAATGATACCAGTTGTGGCTAAGAGAAGTTGGCAGGCCAGGGAAGGTTTTGCCATCTTTTTATCTATCGCGATGAAGTCTTACGCTCCAGGACTTCCTCCACGGCACTTGCGATGTGTCCTGCTGACAGGCCATACTTCTCGAGGAGGGTTAGATAGGGGCCGGACTCGGCAAAGGTATCGCGGACACCAATGCGCTTCATTGGCATGGGATGGTTCTCCACAAGCACCTCGGCAACCGCGCTCCCGAGGCCTCCGTAGAATATGTTGTTCTCAGCGGTAACGATCGCTCCCGTCTCCCGTGCGGCCTTGAGGATCGCGTCAACATCCAGGGGCTTGAGGGTGTGACAATCGATCACCCCCACGCTCAAGCCTTTCCGTGAGAGCCGCTCGGCGGCTATCAGCGCCTGGACAACCAAGTCCCTAATGGCGATAATGGTGGCATCGGTCCCGTCCAGAACCGTCACCGCCTTGCCGATCTCAAAGGGGTAGTTCAAATCGAAGATGGAGGGCACGGGATCTCGCGTGAAGCTGAGATACACCGGCCCCTCCCACTCAGCGGCCGCCCATACCGCGAGCTTTGTCGTGGGTGGATCGGCAGGCGCGATGACAGTAGAATGCGCGATAGCGCGCATTATGGAGAGGTCCTCTTGCCCCTGGTGAGTCACCCCATCTGGGCCCGGTGTGAGCCCGCCGTGGCTCGCGGCGATCTTCACGTTCAGTTGTGGATAGTGGATGCTGTTGCGTACCTGATCCAGGGCGCGCATGCTGGCAAATACCGCGTAGGTGGTCGCGTATGGTATGAGCCCTGTCGTAGCCATTCCCGCTGCTGCGGCCATCATATTCTGCTCCGCAATCCCGAAATTAAACGATCGTTGCGGGAACTTCTTGGCGAACTCGTGGGTGCGCACCGACTTGGATACGTCGGCATCCAGCACCACGACATCGGGGTTTCTCTCCCCAAGCTCAAGGATGGCCTCCGCGTAGGAGTAACGTGTGGGTTGTTGCTCAGCCTTAGTAAATAGATCATCTGATCCCAATAGCGAAATAATCTCAGAACGTACGTGATGATAGGGTGATTTCTTGTTGTTACTCACAGCCACACCTCCTGATCTCCTCCAAGGCCTGAATTGCCTCTTCTTTGCATGGGGCTTTACCATGCCAATCGACTACGTTCTCCATAAATGAGACCCCCTTGCCCTTGATCGTATGCGCGATGATGATGGTGGGCACTCCCTTAACGCCCTTTGCCCCTTCCATGGCCTCAACGATTGCCTCCATGTCGTGGCCGTCGATCTCTAGCACATGCCAGCCAAAGGCCCGCCACTTGTCAGCCACAGGTTCGATGGGCATCTCGGTGTCAACGCAGTCGTCGTTCTGCAGGTTGTTGTGATCAAGGATAGCGGTGAGATTGTTTAGCTTCCACTTCGCCGCTGCCATGGCCGCCTCCCAGATCGAACCCTCCTGACTCTCACCATCGCCGATGATGATCCAGACATGGTAGTCCTTTTTTCTCATCTTGCCACTGAGGGCCATGCCCAGCCCCGCGGAGAGACCGTGCCCGAGGGAGCCGGTGGTCATGTCGATGCCCGGTGTCTTGTTCATGTCCGGGTGGCCTTGGAGTATGCTGTTGAGCTGGCGCAGAGTGGCGAGATGTGCTTTGTCATAGTAGCCGCGCTCTGCAAGTGCTGCGTACCAGACAGGACATGCGTGGCCCTTGGAGAGGATAAAGCGGTCCCGATCCGGCCAATCCGGGTTCTTTGGATCTATGCGCATCACCCGGAAATAAAGCGCCGTAACGATATCCGCCGCAGAGAGCGATCCGCCTGGGTGACCGGCATTGGCGGTGGCAATCATCTCGATGATGTCACATCGAATCGTGACGGCTATCGCCTTGAGTGTTTCAATCGACATAGGATTTTGAAACATATCTATTCCTACTCCTTTGCCCTTAACATGCAGATTATTCCGCCTACAGCTGCGCCGAGCGAATCCCTGACTTCAATGCTCAATACCTCCGTGCCGGCAACAGGGACATCGATCTAGCGCGTTAATTGTAAAACCTGCGTGCATTGGATGATAACCCCGCACTCACTCGGAGCCATATAAAAAAAGAATCAACCTATATCCATGGAGCGAGCTCGCTATGGGCTGAACAGCTTGTTTTAAAGATAAGAAGGTATCTCAAATTCTACCCTTTCAGGGGCTGTCAACTGGTTAACTTCTATACCTAAGAGCGGTTTTATAGGCCTTATCCAGGCTATGGGGAGGCACATCGGGCTGTACGTTGTGGGTAAGGGCGAAGACATAGCCACCATCGGCGGCCATGATCTCTATGTTGCGATGAACCTCCTCCTCAATATCCTCCAAACTCGCGTGCGGTAGCACCCGCTGGGTATCAATCCCACCGCCCCAAAAACAGAGGTCTCTGCCAAACTCATGCTTCAACTTCACAAGATCCATCTTGTTCGCGCCATACTGTAATGGGTTAAGAACCTCCACGCCGATTTCAATGAGATCGGGTATGATATCGTATATCGAGCCACATGAGTGCATAAATACCTTCGCCTCTGTCTTCGAGTGAATAAACTCATATATTCTCTTGTGACAGGGTTTTATGAATTGACGATACATCTCCGGAGATATGAATAACCCGGTCTGCATTCCCACGTCATCCCCCTGGCACACAACTTGAACACAATCGCCTACCGCGTCCAAGTACACATCCCACAAACCGATGACCGTGTCCGTGATCTTGCCGAGCAGGGCCGTGGCGTATTTAGTATCCATAACGAGATCCAATAAGAACTTCTCGTAACCCCGCAATTTGACGGCCAACTCGAAGGGACCCCGACACATGATGTCAGCCACCACTGCGTAGTCCGTATTCTCATAGAGCTCTTTCGCCTCCTCCCTCAGGCCCGCCACACGGTCGGGGGCATAAGGGTCAGGCCAAGTCGCCTTATCCAGATCTTCAAGGGTACTATTAACCAAAGGGTATTTCACCGGGGCGTAGTCGTGGGCGACTTTCTTCCACAGGATGTTGTACTCATCATAAAAACTCTTATCAGGCAGCTCCCTGGCCACAAACCCCCTTGGCGATTTCTTCATGAAGACCGTCCTAAAATCAACCTCATAGTGCTGAAAAAGGTCCTCCTTCGGGTAGATAGTGCCTTGGTGAATGTGGGAAATCCTGGGATCAGGATCTGGCTCCATTCCCAGGTATTCTCGGAGTTTCCCGTAGGCTGGGATGCTAATGCTCGTGACCGTGGTTGCAGCCAGATCAATGGGAACCATGTCCGGTATTTTGTGGTTAAGTGCGGTGAGCACCCTTTCTCGAGAGTTCATTCCGATTCTCCTTGTGTCGCGAGCAATCAAAAATATGACACAGCTTCTTGAGCGAAACTTATACCTGAATTCCCTTCAATTCTTCCGCATCTTGAAATGCCCCAAGGCCGCGCTATCAAAATCAGGAACCTTTTTATCACGGGCTTCACCAAAGTAGTCATCTTCGCCCACCTGTCCGCCTTTAAGGGCGATCTGTAATCCATGGATCTCGGAATGCGAGGAGTAGGCATAGCAAAGAGGTGCTGCAATACCCACGGATCTGCCTACCTGAAGGGCCCATATGCCCAATGCGGGGGTGATCCTCCCTGAGATATCGCCCCCCACAACAACCAGGCGGGTAACACCTGAGGCTTTGATAACCCTTCTAGTCACTACTCCCAATGCCTGCCCCAGTCTTTCAGTGAGTTCTTGTGAGCTCAAACCCAGGCCTTCAATCTTCTCTTTAGTCCTCGAAATGCGCGCATCCTTTGCCCCAATGGCGGAATGTATAATGGCGGACTTGCCTTCCTGTAAGCCCGAGACAGCAGCCTCAACAACGCGCTTCATCTCCGATTCACTACTTTCAGGTTCAAACAGCCGCTCCGGGTGTATGCCAATTCCGACAAACTCGTGGTCAGAAGCCCACTCGATCTGCCTTCCCGTGACGGAAGCGCAGCTCCCCGAGACGATCAGAATTTGTCCCGCTTTTCGCCCGGCCCCTAAGAGGTGCGATTTCCGATCTGAAGAAAGCAAATTCAAATGCTTCCATGCCCTGGCCAGCCCGTAGCCCATCTCCTGGGACCCTGCGCAAAATCGGGTTTTGCCCTTATCCACATAATCCCAGATAACGGAGCAGGCCCTATCCACATGCCGCTCCAACAGCGCATCGAATAACACCAGAGGGACCTTTTTGGCTACCAGGTCTTGAACATGACCCTTTAACAGGCCCTTGCCCTTCTCCAAGATGAGGACGGGAATGAGGCCACACTCGAGGGATGTCTGTTTTGCGAGATGTTGCCTCAAATCCGACTCATTCATGGGAGTAACGGGATGGGTGGACATGGAAGGGTGACGATCCAAACGAAACACCTCGTGCCCCATGGCCGCAAAGTGATATCCGAAGATGGTGAACCTCTTAAAACGTGGTGCTGCCGGGAGAATGGGTACCATCTTCGAGGAGAATATGTGCCTGCCGATTTCAACCGCCTTCCCTATGCTACCGATATCCGGGGAGGAGTCGAATGTCGAGCAGACCTTGTAGAGGAATAGGGGGGCATGGTAGCGCTTCATCTTTTTAAATGCGGGTGTGAGGATCGCCTCCATCCCGTCCGCGGGCAATGAACGGGAGATGCCCGCAACCCCTACCGCCTGGACTTCAGGGAATTGTTTCTGCAGAAAAAAAGGTGTCGGCGGTTCCACGAACATGACCGTGGGAACGCCGCTGACGGTCAAGGCCTCGGCTGTGGCAGTCGTGCCCGTAAAATCATCACCGTAGAAGGAAAGCAGAAGACCGCCTTGTTTATTCCTGCCCATGCATTCCCCATTGATCAAGGGCGGACTTGAGCTCAGGATAATCATCGAGGGGACCATCAAGCCCTTGTTGGGCCATGATCAGATCGATGCCCTGGCGGAAGGCGCGGGCACCTGCCGTAGGACCCATGGGGTGGGCATGAATCGCCCCGCCTGCTCCAACAATAAAGTCATTTCCAAGATCATGGAAAAGTCGCGGGAGATCTCCCTGCTTTATTCCGCCCCCAGCGATCGGCCAGGTTCTCGCCTTACCGTAAAGGGGATGACGCAGGCCGATGATCATCTTCATGTATTTCTCATGGGAAATATCAAATTTCGCATAGGGGGTGGGGATGGTCAGCATGTCAGCGCCGGCTAAACGGGCAAGCTTTCCATAGATGAGGTGGGAACTGATGCCGTGAAAGGGGCTGGCATATAGTGCGCCTCCAAAATCCAGATGAGCAAGGATCGGTACCCTGATCTTCTCATGCCTCGCTAAAGAGGAAAGGATTGCCATGCCAGTGGGGAGGTAGTTGACCATAATCGCGTTTGCGCCATTTTCTACCGCCTTGATCGCCTTAGCCAGGCATCGCTCAGGCTCGTCTGTCACGTTCCCGGCATATAAAACCGTATGGCCTGTTTCCCGGCGAACCATCTCTGCCTTTTTCAGGTAAAGCTCCACGCGCTTGAGCGCAGGGGAGAAACCGGTATCTCCCAGGACCTCATCGTCTTTCACGATGTCGGCTCCTCCTAAGGCGGCTTGATAAAATAATTCTGCACCCACCTCAGGCGAGATCCCCGTGGACGGCTTGATCATGTTGCTAAGCAGAGGGCGCTCGGGCACTTCAAGCAATTGCCGAAGCCCATCAATACCGAACTGAGGGCCTGGAAGGCCTTCAACGAATGTCTTGGGAAAGGCAAGATCCAGAAGTTTTATATCGCCCATCATGGAAATATTTCCAAACACGGTTGTCAGAAGCATGGGGATTTGAGACCCGATGTTCGCAACCGGATACGCAATCTGAAAAACATGAGTGCGTTCATTGTCTGAAATAAGGGGCTTCGTTTCGAGATCGGGAATCTCCCAGACCCCTAGGACCTTGCCTTGGTGCTTTGCGGTCAGTTCTTTTGTTTCCCCGGGCACCTTAATCCACGTTCCCGTCGTCTGCTCAACAGCCATGGCAGCGGTTTTTTTTAGGATGTCCTGGTATCGGGATCGTAGCAAATAGGTGGCCACCACATAGTCATCAGAATCCATCCCCTCGGGTTGAGCATATTGATCGAGCTCAATCATATTGTTCATTCCCTCTTGAAAATAGCTGATGGCTGTAAATTTTTTATGCCGTAATGCCCAGGATCTCCCGTGCCCTATCCGGACCCACCACCTCTCGCCCAAGGGAGCGGGCCGCTTCTACAACCTCTTCAACTAGCTCTGCATTGGATGAAGCACGTTTTCCCGAGGAGAGAAAGGGGCCATCCTCATAACCAACCCTCACGTGACCGCCGCGTTCAAGGGCTGCACGAAAATCCTCCCATCCCCGGGCGTGATGGCGCGTGAGAAACCAGGGCGAGTCCTCCGGAAGATGATCCAGGAAAATCTCAAATGATCTCAAGGAAAAGGGCAGGGTATCCGGGATATCAAAGACGAGGTTATACACATGGGGTGGCGTAAGGTACCCTTCTTGCTCCAGACGCCTCGCATTATGGAACATGGAGAGGTCGAAAACGCATAAAAATGGCTTAATATCCCGATCTTTGAGTTCACGTGCATAAAATCTCATATCGGATATTGGATTCTGGTACACGCCGCCGAACATATTGATGGATCCCAAATTGAGGGAACCCATCTCAACACCCGGGATTGTGAAAGAGACGCATCGCTCCTCAAGGGTGTGCTCCGGGGCACCCCCTGTCGAACCCTCGATAATTATCGGACATGCAGCATGTATCTTTTCCAGGTCTCTTTGAAACCATCTGGTGTTTATTGTTTGAAGTCCCTCTTCATCTCGAACATGAAGGTGTGCAATAGATGCACCTGCGTTGTGGGAACGGATCACCTCCTCGGCGACATCCATCTTTCCTTGAAATTTTTCCTCCTGTTTTTCCCCCGGGTAGGGTGCCACACAAATAATGAATTCATCCATGGCGATCTTTCCTTTCATTGCAGTTTTAGAAGGTTTCCAAATGCATTCTCCGTGTTCTCCAGTTGAAATTCAAAAAGCCCGGAGAGACCCGAAAAGGATGCTAAGTGCTTCCGGACCCAAAGTTTCATTTACCTGATCGAGAGATCATAACCGTCATGGGCTGCCGTATCCATTGAAATATGCTTATCCGTTTTTTATCTCGGTCATCAAAGTGCGTTTAGTTTTTTCAAATTCAAATTTTATTAGTATTATTTCACCCAATTTGACGTATTGAAGTGATTCGATACATACGTTCCCGGGGGGACCAAGGCGTCACAGAAAGCAATGTCCTCTTCATCGAGCTCTATGTCAACTGACGGCAATAGCTCCTCAAGTTGTTCGAGGCTCCTCGGTCCGATAATTGCCCCAGTAATCCCCGGTTGGCCCAACACCCATGCGATGGCGAGCTGTGCAACAGTGCAGCCCTTCTCCGTTGCCCTTTTCGCCAGCCCTAAGCCCACCTCGATTCCCCTCTGTGTGATGCGCTCCGCATACACATCCTTAAGGGTGCCCCTGCTGCCTTTAGGGAGGCTTGTTGCATCTTCATACCTGCATGCCAGGACTCCCTGAGCAAGGGGCGACCAGGTGATGATTCCGAGGTCATAGGCCTGACACATGGGGATGATTTCGTTCTCGATACGTCGATCCAACAGATTATAGGGAGGCTGCTCACAGATGAACTTCGGGTAATGATGCTTCTCAGAGATCCAGATAGCCTCAGCGGTCCTCCAGGCGGGATGTGTCGAGCAGGCGATGTATCTCACCTTCCCCTGGTTCACCAACAGATCGAGGGCCGCGAGGGACTCCTCCTGAGGTAGGTCAAAATCGGTCCGGTGAAGGAAGTAGATGTCGATGTAATCAGTCTTTAACTGCCTCAAGCTATTTACACAGCCCTCAAGAATATGATGTTTGGAATTGCCGAGATCATTCGGCCCAGGGCCTGATCTCATGAAGACCTTTGAGGTGACAAAGACATCCTTTCTCTTTCCGTTGCGAGCGAGTGCTTCGCCGAGAACCCTCTCGCTCTCCCCATCCGCGTATATATCGGCACAATCAAAGAGGTTAATTCCTGCCTCGATGGCCGAATCGATGATCCTGAATGCCTCGCCCCTCTCGGTGGGGTTTCCGAAATTCATAGTACCCAAAACCAGAGGCGATATCCTTAAACCAGATCTCCCGAGACGTCTGTATTCCATAGCCTCGAATTACCCTTTCTCTGTGTTTGAAGTTTTTACGTATTTCACACGGCTTACCATGCTATAGGTGAAAATACCATAAATCTCGATCTACCTGGGGCTCGCACTTTCCCCCTGCTTTTCCTCCTCGATCTCCTTTTTCATCTTCTCTATGCTTTTTTTCAAATGAAGACGGGCAAACTCCTCGGCCTTCAGGGGATCCCTTGCGGTGATGGCTTCGATAATTACCTGGTGTTCCTGGATGGTCTCAACCGGGGGCCGCACCAATCCCTCCTGCTCTAGAAACTGGTAGGCAAAGGTGATTATGTTATAAGTCTCGAGAATGCTTGAGAGAATGTCTTCCCCTCCCACATCGAGAAGAAAATTATGGAATCGCCGATCCTCCTCCCTGTATTTTCTCAAATTGTCGAAATCCTCCGGTTCCGTAAATCCGGTGAAGAACTTCTGAAGTTTCTCGATCTGGGCATCGGTGATGTGAGCCGCGGCCCTCCTGGCTGCTAATCCCTCTAATACCTCTCGAAGCTCGAAGATATGCACCATCTCCTGTTTAGAGAAGAGACGCACATAGAAGCCTTTCCGAGGAACAGGGGAAATCAGCTTCTCACGTTCGAGCATCTTCAGCGCATTCACCAATGGAGTTCTGCTCACCCCCAGCTCATCGGCCACTTTATCCTGGTAGATCTTCTCACCCGGCATGAGCTTTCGCTCAATGATCAGCGCTTTAAGCCTCGCATAAATCATATTGTCGAGACTTCTATGCGTGGCTCCTAATTTTTTCATAAAGGATATCCCTCTATCTTGGGTGAGATCTAGTCCCGTTCTTGCCTTCAATCTTCAATTGCATGCTCCTGCCCATACGCGGAATCCAATGAGGGTTTATTGATGGTGGAGAGATATCCCCTCCCACCGGGGCCACAGAAACGCTGATCTTCCTTCTTACCGAAATTTTCATTTAATCTCCTCCGGTACCAAACCCCGAGTTATCTTCTAAACACCTTTTTTCGGATAAAATTTCTAACCCAGCCAATCTGCGAGGCGACCATGATGAGCAACCCAATAAAGAGTACAAGGGCCACGGGCCTGGTTAACACAGGCATAAGGCCCCCGTGAACCCAGAATGCCCTTCTCAGGTTCTCGTCGATCATGGGTCCAAGGATGACCCCTAACACAAAAGGAGCAACTGGATACTTGAGCTTAAACAGGAAAAAGTAGATAATTCCAAAAATGATCATTACGCGCACATCAAATATCCTGATATGTATGGCATAGGAACCTATGACTGAGAGCACGGCAACAACAGGCATTAAGATCTTTGGAGGAATATCGAGCACCTTAATAAAAAACTTGGCGACGATCAGGCCACATACGAAAAGCAATATGGCAACAAGAAACATTATGGCACCCATTTCCTGAAGGAATCCCGGAAACTCAAACATCAACATCGGGCCAGGCCTTATGCCATGCAGCAATAATGCCCCCAGGAGAACCGCGGCTGGTGGGCTTCCGGGAATAGAGAGTGTCAGAAGCGGTATAAGCGCTCCACCGATTGCCGAGTTATTGCCCGTCTCCGCAGCAATGATGCCCTCAGTGGAACCCTTACCAAATTTTTCCTTATCCTTGCTCGTGGCTTTTGCCGCAAAATAGGCCATCCATGCACCTATGTCTTCTCCCGCGCCGGGAATTATTCCAATTCCCGTTCCTATCAGGCCAGATCGGAGCGTGAGGGGTATGTACCTTGAAAAGTCCCTCCATTTTGGAAGAAGACTCCCCGTCTGTTTTATCCTGGGTGGCAACACGAGCTTCATATTGTCCAATACCTGAGGAATGCCGAAAACCCCTATCATAACCGGCACAAAGGAGATACCGGCCATTAACATCTGAACGTCATAGGTGAACCTGAAATACCCGTGGAGCTGATCGATTCCTATGCAGGAAACGAGCATCCCCAGGAAGGCCGCAATCCATCCCTTGATTTTGAGATCCTCGGCCGCGACAAATCCCGAGACGAGAACCCCGAAAAGGGCAAGCAGCGCCAACTCGACTGACGTGAAGAGTAACGCAATCTTTGCGAGCAGTGGCGCTATGGTCAGCAGCATGATGAGCCCAAACAGGGTCCCGACGATAGAAGCCGTTCGCGTCATACCGATTGCAAAGCTCGCCCTACCTTGAACTCCTAACGGATATCCATCAAGAGCGGTGGCTGCGGCAGACCCTGTACCCGGTATGTTGAGAAGGATGGCGGTTATTGAGCCACCATAGATGGCACCCACATACACGCCCATAATTACCGTAAAACATAGTTCGCGAGGCAAACTGTAGGTGAGCCCTACTAAAATGGCTATAGACATGGTGGCGGTCAGCCCTGGAAGGGCACCAATTATTATCCCTACCGTAACGGAAGAGAGCATTACGAGCATAATGGTAGGACTTGTAATCAGGCCAACAAAGCTCGACCAAAAGGCTTCCATTGCTTATCTTCCTTTCATCACGGTAACGGTATCTTAAAGAGGTTGCCAAAAAGGTATGCTACTGCTATGGAAACTACCCCTGATATTATCAATATCTTATACCAAGAGGCAGCCCTCACAATTGACATAGCGAGAAATAGGTAGATAAAGCTTGCCAGGGCAAAGTGTATATTTCCAACAAGAACAAAGGTGTAAAAGAATAGAAGCCCAATCTCGGCCACCATGATAAGCTCATCCCTGGATTTGAAGTAGCTTCGGATCCTTTCCCAGCCCGGAAATACGATCTTACCGCTTCCTCTCAAGGCGATTGACAGCATGATCAAGGACATTACTATCAGGCCAAGGGCTAAGATAAGGGGGAAAAACCCGGGGGCAACAAACCATCCCTCCTTTTCAACCCCCGGTATTTTAACAAAAAAAATCATTCTAATACTATCGCCCAGCACGAAAATACTCGTTACCAATAGGATCAGGCAAGCGATCAGGTCATTTCGCCTTAAATCTTTCTTCTCATCCATACGTTACCCCTTTCCTCTTCATCTGCTTTTCAAGTACATAAATATGCTAAAATTTCCTCCCTTCGTGCACGAATGAATGGCATTCTTATTAGAAACTCTGAGTGTAATGTTACAACCGAATTGGCAAACGACTATGTCCGACGACACGGAAGGAAAAACAACAAAAAATGAAGCCCCCGCCCCAGGGGGCGGGGGTGATTCACTATGGCCTGGGTATGCCGAATTCCGCTGGAGATTTTTTAGCGATGCCCTCGTCATAGAGCAACCAGGCAAATACCTTCTGCTGATTTATGGCTACTGTTTTGGCTTCCTCACCGCAATACCCGTAGAGCTCTGAGTATTTCATTTTGCCATAATCCGCGACCGCGTTATGCTTCATCGCCACCTTGAAGGCATCCGTGACCTTAGCCAGGATACTACTCGGTGTATCGGATGGAAGCGCGAAACCCACGAACTGCTTAATGGGCATGACTTTTTCCAGCTCAGGTATATACTTGGTAATTGGAGGAATTGTCAGTCCCGCAAATTTGAGGGGTTTCGTATCGTAGACTGCAAGGGGTTGCAATTTTCTACCTTTTACAAACTCTGATTGCTCACCAAGCCCTGTCCAAACAACTTCGATTTCCCCAGTCATGCATGCAGTCTGAGACGGGAAACTTCCTGGATAAGGAACAAATTTTAGGTCGAACCCGCCATATTTCTTGGCGGTTAACCACTGTATGTGCCATATGCATCCTGGGATTGAGGTCGCAACTCTTATCTGCCCGGGTTTGCTTTTCACGTCATCGTATAGTTGCTGAAAGTCCTTGTAAGGAGACCCAGCCTTAACGGAAATTAGTCCAGGTGTCCCTCCAACCATGAACCACGCCCAGTCTCTCGCAGTGGTGGTGTGAATCCCGAGAACACACTGCCCAAGATAACCCTCGGACACCCCGGCAAACCTGTACCCATCGTGTTTTGCATTCCACACATAATTCACCGCGGTTCCGCCCATGGCACCCGGCATGTTCGATGCGACGACATCAACACCGAGGGGTTTTTTCAGCCCTTCAGCTATAGCCCTATTACTCAAATCTGTTGCTCCACCGGCAGATGAGTATACAATAATATTTATCGTTCGTTTAGGCCAATCAGCAGCATAGGCGCATGTAAATGACAGGACCAAAGCTAACCCCAAAATGATTGATAGAGCCCTTTTCATTTTACCCTCCTCTTTATTGTTTGAAAAAATGATCACTCACCCTAGTCCCATTTACCAAGTTGTCATCGATTTTTTCGTTTCACCACCCCCTTTCCGTGAAAGATGGCCGCGGCTTCTTCGTTGAAGCCTTGTTTTTTTCACCTGGATGATCAGTTAATACTAAGAAAGCCTATCTCAACACGTTATCCTCCAGATATTGTAAGGTCTCCAATAGTTGATCCTCCCTCATCATGGAGAGGATTTTCCCTGAATCCAGGCGATTCACGATTTCTATCACCTTCTCTGTGGTAGCTATCGTCCGTTCGAAGGCCCGTACTGGATCAACCCGCATCGGGCTCATATCGGAGGTAACCCAGCCCTCGTAATTAAATTCTTTCAGGTAGAAAAACAGCTCCAGGTAGTCCCAGAAGTTTCGGGTCCCCGGTATGAGATCCCAATCCCACCTCCGGTTGTTATCGTTGATATGGATGTAGTAGGGTATCCCGCCGGAGTGGGCCAGACACAGGGATTCCGCAGGCGTCTCGCCCACTAGCAAGGCATGGCCAACGTCCATGGTCAAACCGAGATTGGGCTCATCGATGTCACGGATCATGCGCAAGGTCTTGGCCGCTGTGTCCAGGAAACACTGTACCCGTGGCTCCGATCCCTTGTATTCGAGAAATAGCCGGATGTCCTTTCGGTGACTGGCACCCTCCTTAAAGGTGGATACCATATTGTTCCACGCTTCCTGGTAGTTCACCTGAAAGAGGTAATCGTATCCATCGCTCAAAGGGCAGCATGTCACCTTGTCAGCGCCGAGTTCCACGGCGACATCCATTGCACCACATATGAATTGAATGGCCTTGTCTCGAAGTTGCTTCGAGATAACGCTTGAGGATCCGCTCACGAATTCCGGCTCCGCCTTTATGTTGACGTTGACCGCCGCAACTCCGAGCTCATGTTTCTTAAGGGCCTCCTTTACCCCACCGAGGTCCTCCAGGTCATAGGGGTACACTATCTCCACGCCTTTCGCCCCCTTGACCTGCGCAATCGCGGCAATTTTCCCTAATGGTGTCTTGTCTTCATGGTACTCACAGAAGCGGTCCCTCAGTTTTCCCATGAATCCCGTGATGATCGCCTGCCTGATTTCCATTTTTCCTCCTTAATTTTATCAATCTGGTTTCAAGAAAACGCTCTGATACTATCTTGGCCGCTACATGACATTTGGGGGCCTGCATAGTAATTCAAGGACCATAAAACTTTCTTGTTGGGGAGCTTTCTAGTGGTTTCTTATGAACAAACCTGAAGTATTGAATACTAAATTTTGAATTCAAAATTCAACATACATTTGGCCTCAACACATTGTCAAGGGAAAAATAGATGTGTGGTATTTCAAACCGACCGGTACCTGTAGTCCATTTATTTCGTAAACCACCAGCGTTACGCAGTGGAAAACCTGTGAATCGTAGTCTGTCTGTAGAGCTCACCGGGCCTGAGGATCGTGGAGGGAAATTGAGGTCTATTCACGGAGTTGGGATAATGCTGTGCTTCGAAACAGAGCCCATCACACCTATTTAGTATGATCCCCCCTGCCGCTCGGTAGTTGTGGAGAAAATGCCCAGAATAGAGGTGGATACCCGGTTCCGTGGTATGTACTTCCATGACCCTTTCGCTCTCGGGTTCACGAACTCTCGCAACTAAACCCAAGGAACCCTCCTCTTTATTTATCACGTACGTGTGATTGTACCCTCCTCCCTTGATCCGGTCTATTCTGGCTCCAATCTTGGTTGGATGGGTAAAATCCATCGGCGTATTGAACACGCCCTTAATTTCCCCTGTTGGAATGCGATCATCGTCAGTGGGAATATAATGATCTGCATGTAAGGTCAATTCATGACTCAGCGTATTTCCAAGGCCAACGCCTTTTAGATTCCAGTAGGTGTGGTTGGTTAGGTTGACAGCGGTGGACTTGTCAGTCTCGGCTCGGTACTCTATGATTAACTCATTCTGGTTATTCAGGGTGAAGGCGACCTGGACGGAGAGATTTCCGGGATAGCCTTCCTCGCCATCCGCGCTCAGGCATGAGAACATGACTCCAATCGCATCCTCTTTTACATCGGTATCCGGTATCCACACGAGCTTATTGAATCCTTTATACCCACCGTGTAAATGGCTTGGAGGGCTATTTTGGGCAAGCTGGTATTCGACACCATCCAAGGTAAATCTGCCCTTCTCTATTCTGTTTGCATACCGCCCAATGGTTGCGCCAAAGAACCATACATCCGAGATGTACTCATCAAGAGTATCGAACCCCAGGGTGATTTCTTCAATCTCACCGTTTCTATCCGGGACCTTTACGGATGAGATGATCGCCCCGAAGTTGATGAAGGATGCTATGATTCCCTTATCGTTTGTTATGGTGAATTTCGTAATCTCCGCCCCTTCTGGGGTTGTGCCAAATAGTTTGGTTTTTAACTCCATCATCCCCCTCTACCTATGAGTCATTTGCTACGTTATTGTAATAAAAAATATTGACTTTGAATTTTGAATTTTGTATTCAAAATTAAATTGACATGAATATTTTGTCAAGAAAAATAACTATCCTACATATGTTGAAAGGGCGACTAGGGAGTTGTAGCTGCACGTGGTATCCTTTCCGCATTTAGATTGAAGGCACTTGGCGGATAAACCATCTGATAGAGAGGTTGAGAAATGATCACGAGTAAGGAGCTAGAGGAGGCCCAAAAAAGGACGGCTGAGATGCTCAAAAAAGCGGGCATAGTAATAACCGATGAGGAGGTGAAAAAGATAGCCGCTGCTGATTTGGGGCTGAGCCATCTGGAAAAAGAAGGTGCGCAGATTCTTACCTTTTTGGAAACGGACAGGGTGGCTTTCAAGATAATAGCTCTTTTTCCTAACCAGACCATGCCAGAACACTGGCACCCTCCAGTTGGGGATGATCCCGGAAAAGAGGAGACCATCCGGGTAATTAGTGGGCCGTTATTTTTTTTTATCCCTGGCGATGAGAATATCCGTGAAGGATTCATCCCGGAAGGAAAGGAGGCCTATTATACCGTCAGACATGAGCTTGTCATGAACCCGGGAGATCAAATCACCGTCGAACCAGGCAAGGTGCATTGGTTTCAGTCGGGGATTGAAGGGGCGGTACTATACTCCATTTCAAGCACGGCCAGGGACATCTTGGATAGATTTACAGACCCTGAAATCGTTCGGGAAACGGTAATAGTCGACTAATCCTTTCCTTGGTAGCTCGCTCCGAACTACCTATTCAACCTCGCACGGGGGAATCCGTAGCTTTAACTCTTTCTGTTTCTCGGGCGTGAGGCTCGTCTCCAATTGCCAATTCGTGGTGGCATATTGGTCCTTTCGCTTGATAAGGAGCCACTCGTTTCCCTTTCCTCTTCCCTTAAGATGCATCAAGGTGAAGGCGCTGAATATGAGATTATTCTCGCTTGTCCGGAGGAATATCTCATGAGAGTGAGGCAGTTTGCAATTGAGGTGCACCAGGGCCCGAAGCCAGAATATCGCGCCGAGTACCTAAAGGAGTATTTCCATACACGAGGGTTCAGGACTTACGAGGCAAAAGGCGCATTCGGAATGTCAATTATCCTTATTCATACGGCTGGAATCGGGGGTTTGCCCCTGCCTTGAGGTCAAACCTCAGCTCTTACACCTGGTCGATTCCTGCAAACCAAAAAATTTGGCTGCAAATATGTTAGGGTTTTCTTTGCTCCTTGGCCTTTTCGAGGATTTCTCTGATATAGGGAAGAATGCATATCTCCTCTCTGTCGAAAGAAGACAGAGCGCGGGCCAGGATTTCTATTCGGCGTTCGATTGTTTCGGATCGGTCAATAAAGATCTTGTAGGCCCCTTTGACTTTGCACAAACCTCCAGTGGCCAAGAAATCCGTATTTTCAAGCTTTTAGTAGACAACTTCAACACCAAGCTTCAAAGCAAGATCTTCAAGATATTCCAAAACCTTTCCGTACTCCATGTTCATCAACCAAACTTACAGCGATACTATTCATACATCAAGGATTAATTCATTATGGGATAGCTGCAAATGAGCAGAAAATGTGGCGGGTTTGACATTTTGCGATTAGTTTTAGTTATTTTACCAAGGAATGGGCAGAAGATAGATAGACTTCCCCTATAACTCTTATAGTAACAAATTACAGAGTGCTCAATGCTTCGACAAGCTCAGCACAAGTTTAACACAATAGATGGCTCATCATAGCCAGGCCAACCATCATCGAAAAGTTCACCCCGTTAAATAGTACACAATGAAAATGAGACTGTTTAGAGATGACTCTGGCTCTTTTACGACGGCAGCGTCTCCGGTGGATACACCCGCGTTGTGAAAATAGGAAGGCGGGTCGGGGATGCCACTCCAATTTCGCTGGTTGAACTGGGGGTGCCGGAAACCGGCAAGAAAAGGAAAAAAGCACCCAAAAAGGCCGCCAAAGAGGTAGCTGCAAAGAAACTGCCTGTGAAGGAAAAAGCGGCAGCTGAAGAAAAAGAGGAAAAATCACCAAAGGCGAAGAAGAGGGTTAAGGTGGAAAAAGCGAAGCCTGCCGAAAAAAGCTGCGCCAGGGAAAAAAGTCGAGAAAAAGGAGGCCGATCCGGCTAAGAAAAAGACGACCTCAAAATCCAGGAAAAAAGAAGATACCAAGGATAAAAAATAAGCTGTCCGGCATTAGGCCTAAACAGAAAAATTTAAAAGCCCCGCTCGATCGAGCGGGGCTTTTCTAAGGTTTACTTTTGATCGCGCCAAATCTCAAGCAGCGTTAAATCGTCATTTGCATTTGCCTTCCCTCTCCAATGGTTGATTAAATCTAAAAGACCTTTACCCCAAGGCGGTCCTTTTGCATCTTTAATATAGCCGACCAAGCGATCATTGCCAAATAGCTCCTTATCTTCATTCTCTGCTTCGATAACTCCATCTGAAAAAAGAAGAACCGATTCTCCAGGGGATAGTATAATTTCCTTTTTCTCGTAATGGACATCCGGTGTGACGCCTAATGATATTCCATTTATCTGAGGTAAATTTCCAATACCACTTTCAACGATCCACAAAGGCTGCAAATGGCCCCCCAGCGTAAGTTGCATTTTCCCGCTGCGTGGCCAATACCTCGCAAGAACGATCGTGGCAAAAAATCCTTCTTCGGACGTCAGGCTGTACGTGCTATTATTTATGGTTTCAAGAAGCTTGTCTACTTCGCTTTGCATCCGTGCTTCACTACGGATTTTGGTCGACAATGCAGCCATAATCAGAGCAGCAGGAACGCCTTTATCGGAAACATCGGCTACATACGCTAACAAACTGTCGTCTGGCAGAGGAATCACATCGTATAAATCGCCGCCGACATAGGTAGCAGGAATAGATACAGCCCAAATATGGCCTCCCGCTTTCAGCTCTGGAATTTTTGGCCAAAATAGAGATTGAATCTTGGTTGCAGTCTCAAGTTGAACTTTAAGCTGAGCTGACTGCTCGAGGACCGTGTCGTGTAGTGCTTTGATCCGCAGCATCGACATAACCCTGGCGACCAGTGCAGCATGATCCACGGGCTTGGTTAAGTATTCGTCGCTACCTGCCTCGAGACCGGCGACGACGTCTTTTGAATCTGCTTTGGCAGTGACCATAATGATCGGCATAAAAGGAAGAGAGGGGTCCGCTTTGAGGCGCCGGCAGACCTCAATGCCGTCCATCTTGGGCATCATTATGTCCAGCAGGATCAGGTCCGGCTGCTTGTCTCTGGCCATAGCCAGCCCCGCTTCGCCGTCAGTCGCTGCGATGATCTTGTAGTTGTGGGCTGTGAGGCGGGTCTGCAAGATGTCCAGACTTGCAGGGTTGTCCTCTACAATCAGGATCAGTGGCGGCGTTCTCATTGTTCCCCCTTGATAAAATCATCTATGGTAGAAATTCACGGATTTTCGCTAGTAGCTCACGCGGGCTAAACGGTTTCGAGACATACGCATCGCAGCCGGCCTCAAATGCCTTCACATCGTCGCCGCTCAGCGCGTAGGAGGTGACAATTACGACCGGGACCTTTTGGAGACTGGGGTTCGCCTTGATCCGGCGCGTGGCCTCGTATCCGTCTAAACCTGGGAGCTGCACGTCCATCAATATCAGGTCAGGACGATGGGTCTCTGCCGCGGTCACCCCCTCTTCCCCGGTGACCGCCTCGATCACCTCATAACCGGCGCTCATGAGGAGGTCACACATGATGCGCCGGTTATCTTCATGGTCTTCGATCACCAAAATCGTCTTGTTCATCATTCATCCCTTTGCCTCTCTGCCCGAACCGGCAGTGTGAACCGAAAAGTCGAGCCTTTTCCATGAGTGGACTCCACCCAGATGCGACCCCCGTGCATTTCGACGATCCTTTTGGCAATGGAGAGCCCGAGACCGGTTCCGCCCTTTTCCCTGGTACTGGATCCGTCGACCTGGTGAAACTCTTCGAAGATCGTCTTCTGATCGGCTTCCGAAAGCCCGGGACCTGTATCAGACACGGAGACCATAAACGTTTCGTTGGAAACGGTCGCTTCCACCCTAACTTCCCCCTCCTCGGTAAATTTGATCGCGTTTCCGAGGAGATTTAAGATCACCTGGGCAATGCGTTGTTCGTCTCCCTTACCTGTGGTCAGATCCGTAGGGACCATAACTTTCAACTCGAGTTTCTTTTCCGCTGCCAACGCCTCAACCGAGGTGATGACCGTTTGAATCACTTCCCCCATCGAATATTCATTAAGAGAAAGAGTAAGCCGACCCGCTTCGATCTTGGAAAGATCGAGAACATCATTGATCAGGCTGAGGAGATGGCGCCCATTTTTTTCCAGGCGTTCAAGAATCTCTTGGATTTTCTCCGGTACATCACCGTATATGTTGTCAAGGATCAGCTCCGTATAGCCCAGGATGGCATTCAGGGGGGTTCTAAGTTCGTGGCTCATGTTGGCAAGGAACTCAGACTTGTGCTTGTTGGCGATCTCGAGTTCGTGTCCCTTCTCCTCGATCTCGTGGAAAAGCCGCGCATTATGGATGGCGAGCACCGACTGTGCAGCAAAGGTCTGAAGCAGGTCCACGACCGGCGGGGGAAACTCGCCAGCCGCCTTGCGTCGGACGATCAGTCCGCCAATAAGTCGGTCTTCGCGCAGAAGGGGCACTGCGAGCAGGGCCCGAAAGCCTGCTTGCTGAACGTAGGAGAGGGGGTAGTCCGGCACCTTTACAAGGTCCGGAACCTGATCTGGGGCCCGTTTTATCGCGGCTTGGCCGATAACCGTTTTGTCCCCCACACGCAGCCTCGACTCACGCAACGCTTCGATAAACTCTGGGCTCACACCGTAGTTTATCCGCGGCACGAACACCCGCTCTGCTTCGTCAAGCTCGTAGATCGTTCCGGCATCGGTCTTTGAGAGCTGCACCGCGTGGCGAACAATGCTTGTGAGCACCGTCTCCAGATCGAGGGTGGAGCTGACCGTCTGGCTGACTTCGCCCAGGGCTTTCAGTTCTTCCACCGATCGAGCCAGCTCCCGGGTGCGCACTTCGACTTTCTGTTCCAAAGTACGGCTGTGCTCCTCTAATTGCTCCTTGCTCTCGCTAAGCTCTGCGAATAACTGCTTGATTGATCCTCGCATTCCATCTAGATGCTGCCCGAGTATTCCAATCTCGTCACTGCTGCTTTTATCAACAAAGGTATCTAAATCACCGTGGGCGATCAATGAAGCTGACTCCTGTAATTTCAATAAAGGGGAAGAGATATACCTTTTTGTGATGAAGATGGATGTGAGCCAAATTGCCACAATAATGAGGATTGACAATGCAATAATGCTGTAAATCTGCAAAATAGCTTGTTTTCTCACGCTTTCACGCGACATCACGATCAGAATCGTGCTGACTTTATTTTCTTTAAAGAGAATATCAGATGATTTAGAAATAAATTCCGAGCCTTTTAACAATGTCGAAGGCATCGCCGATTCAAGTTCTTGTAGCTGAAACCCAGGACGTTTTTTTTCAGCGACAATCTGATTTTCCCATGATATCTTTGTATAAACAATCGATTCATCCAAAAATAAGGCCTCAACAAAATCATTTACAACAACGTAGTCCAGATTCCATAGAGGTGTTGGCAGACTGTTCTGCGCAAACTCGATGGCGTTGTCTAACCGCGTTTCCATCTCGCGCTCGATTTTGTTGATGCCAAGAAGGATGACGACCGCAGCAAAAGTAATCAATAATAACGTAACGACACCAATCAAGGCATAACTGAAACGACGGCTGATGCTACTGACTTTAGGGGAGGTTCTTAATAAGGAGGCTTTCCGCATGGACACAATCCTTCATGATGTATTGCGCCAGCAACACGTTAGCTAGATCCTGGTTCAGTAAAGGTGTATTTCAATGTTAGTCTTCAATTTCTGGAAATGGATCATCTTCTAATTTCATATTCCATTTTTTACGAATTTGCATTATTGTTCCATCGGCTAACATTTTGTTAAAGGCATTTCTCCACTTTTGTACAATTGAATCTGACGTTTTCTTTGAAAAAGCAATCATAAGATCAATTTCCCGGAGATGGTAGACTTCCTCTATTTCATT
>Ga0209978_10000064_pt1 | contig 31036 bp, 33 predicted proteins | sample BentaG_FD_182805 | JGI IMG/M metagenome (GOLD analysis project Ga0209978, IMG submission 182805) | Deep subsurface microbial communities from South Atlantic Ocean to uncover new lineages of life (NeLLi) - Benguela_00093 metaG (SPAdes)... | ecosystem: Environmental > Aquatic > Marine > Oceanic >... | reverse complement strand
CAAGCCCTTGGTTTCAGGGTAGCGATGATTGGCAGGGTTGTGGGCTGCCCGGCACATGTGGTCAATAATATGAGACGGCGTGGGTAAATCAGGGTCACCGATAGCGAAGTTTACGATATCCTCTCCTCTAGCTTGCTTTTCAGTGATTCTCCTACTTATGTCAACAAAAAGGTATGGAGGTAATCTATCAAGTCGCTTAGCTAGTTGCATCGTTTTTTCTCCTCTATATTGGATACTCTCCGCTGAAAGCTTCTTCTACTGGACCAGTGAGCAATACCTCCCCTACTCTGTCCCAGTGTATGGTTAAAGTGCCGCCTGGGAATATTATGTCAACTTGGTTATCTATATAGCTGAGCAATCGGGCAGCTACAGCTATAGTGCAGGCACCGCTGCCGCAGGCAAGGGTTTCCCCTACGCCTCGTTCCCATACTCTAGCTTCTATCTCTCCCCTATTTAAAACTCTAGCTATTTCAAAATTTGTCTTTTGGGGGAACAAGGGATGCCTTTCCACTTTAGGCCCTATTTGGATTAGAGGGAAATTAGCTACCGGGTCTGATGTAAAGTTCACTGCATGAGGGTTACCCATTGATAAGAGCGATACTGATAGCTGATAGCTGCCAACTGTCAGTTGATAGGTGATTATTGGAGATTGCTTCGTCACTTCGTTCTTGGCAATGACAGAAGAGGAACGGCTCGTTGTGACGTCCGTTGTGAGGGTGATAGGGATTTGCTCCGGCTTGAACTCAGGTAAGCCCATGTTTACCTGCACTCGGTTGACCTTGTCTTCTGATATATAAGCTCTGGCTTTTCTTATGCCTGACAGGGTTTCTATGGCTAAACAGAGGTTGCTTCGCTTTGCTCGCAATGACACTTTATCAACTATGCTCTTTTCAATAGCATACTTGGTAAAACATCTTAGCCCGTTGCCACAGCTCTCAGCTTCAGAGCCGTCTGGATTAAACATGCGCATGTTTAAATCGGCGATATTGGAGTCCTGCACCAGTATCAAGCCATCAGCTCCTATGCCAAAGTGACGCCGACACATGATTTGAGCTAACTTTGGCCAATTCCGCTCCGCATTTCTGGCATCTACCAGAATAAAGTCATTTCCCGTAGCCTGTAATTTGGAGAACTTCATGCTAGAAAACTTCTTACTAATTTTACCACCTTTCCCCTACTTCTATCCTCAGCGACATCAAACCAGTGGATTCTTGGGTCCCTCAGGTTAAACCAGGTATATTGATGACGTGCCAGGCGATGGGTTTCAAACTTTATCTGCTCAATGGCTGCAGGCAAACTCAGTTGACCTTGAAGAAGCTGGACTATTTGCTTGTAACCTATGCCAGACATGGAAGGTAATGTAGGGCTATAACCCCTTTTTAATAATCCCTCTACTTCCTTGACCAATCCACTTTGCATCATTTTATTGACGCGGCGGCCAATTCTTCTGTATAGCTCGCCTCTTTCTAAAGTCAAACCAAGGATAAGAATGGGAAAATCTGGTGTTTCCTTGCGCCGTAGCTGTGAGGGAAGCTGTCCTGTCATTTGGTAAATCTCTAAAGCCCTTATGACGCGGCGTGTATTGCTGGGGTGGATTTTAGTTGCGGCTAGAGGGTCAATCTGCTGAAGTTGTTTATAAAGTGCATAGCTGCCTTCTTGCTTTGCTCTGGTTTCTAAATCATGTCTTAACCTGGGATTAGGTGATATTTGGGGTATCTTCCACCCTTCCACTAATGACCATACATAGAGCCCACTGCCACCTACCAGTAATGGCAATTTGCCTTTTTGCTGTATGGCTTTGATTGCCTCTGTAGCTAGTTGACAATACATAGCCAGGTTAAAGTCTTCATCAGGATCAACTATGTCAATAAGATGGTGAGCTGTCATTGCTCTTTCAGCTAAAGTGGGCTTATTGGTGCCGATATCCATATAGCGATAAACCTGTCGGCTATCAGCACTTACTATTTCTGCGGGAAAATCTTGAGCTAAACGCAGCGCGAGTTTGCTTTTGCCTACTGCTGTGGGGCCTATGATGGCAGTGAGGTGTTCCATAGATTAGAGTTTGATGGCAGCGGTTTGCTTAATGATGCTTGAAAATTCCGTGGGTTTAAGACTACTTCCACCGACTAAAGCGCCATCGATTTCTGGTTGAGAGATAAATTCAGCGATGTTATGACTGGTGACACTGCCACCATAGAGAATGCGTAAATCACGAGCTATATTCTTATTCCATAGTTTAGCTATAGTATTACGAATAAATTTAATGGTGGCTGCTGCTTGTTCGGCGCTAGCCGCCTTGCCGGTGCCAATGGCCCATAGCGGCTCATAGGCAACAACTATATTGCGTGTGGGCTTTACACTGTTTAGGCCTTGGTTTAACTGTTTGTCAATCACCTCTTCTGTCCTGCCGGCTTCATTCTCTTCAAGCTTTTCTCCAACACATAGAATAGGTTTAAGTCCATTTTCCAAAGCTGCCTTTATCTTCCTATTAACTATCCTGTCAGTTTCAGCAAAATACCTGCGACGCTCAGAATGCCCTAGAATAACGAATTCACATAACTCCCGGAGCATCAGGGGGGATACCTCACCGGTATAAGCTCCCTTGGCCTCAAAATACATATTCTGAGCGCCGAGTTTAACAGATGAACCTTTTAGCAGCTCCCGTAGTGTAACCAGGGAAACAAATGGAGGGCAAAGCACCTTTTCCACTCCCTCTATTCTATTCAGAGTGTCCAGCATATCGTGTACAAGCTTCTCAGCCTCAGGGACGGTATTATTCATTTTCCAGTTACCGGCGATGAAAGGGATGCGCATTTTAACAGCCTCTATTACTCCTTATTTGGTAAGGCTTCTACTCCAGGTAAGGGAAGGCCTTCTAGAAATCTCAAGCAGGCACCACCTCCGGTGGAGACATGAGTCATCTTATTAGTTAGTCCCATCTCCTGAACTATCTCAGCGCTGGAACCGCCACCGATAACCGTAATAGCATTGATGGTGGAGAGAAGTTTAGCTAATGACCTGGTTCCTTGGGCAAACTGAGGTATCTCATAAATTCCTAGAGGTCCATTCCACATAACGGTGCGGCATTTTCTCAGCTTATTAGAGAAAAGCTCAATGGTTTTAGGTCCAATATCTACAAGGTAGCTGCCAGATGGTATATTGGTTGCGGACACTACTTTAGTTGAAGCTTCGGCTTTAATCTCTTCAGCTACAACCACATCAAGGGGTAGCAGAAGCGGCACTTTCCATTCTTTAGCCTCCCGGAGTAGTTCCTTAGCCAGGTTCAATTTGTCTTTTTCTACTAAGGAATGCCCGGTCTCATATTCTTGTGCTTTTATAAAGGTGGCTGCCATACCACCGCCGATAAGCAGGATATCAATCCTCTTTAACATATTTTGCACCAAGCATATTTTGTCACTTACTTTAGCGCCGCCTATGAGGCAGGCAAAGGGGTGTGCTGGAGAACTCAGGAGTTTCCCCATAGTATTTAATTCCTCTTCCATCGAAAAACCAGCCACTGCTGGCAGGTATTTGGCTACACCCACAGTAGAGGCATGAACTCTGTGGGCAGCGCTGAAGGCATCATTAACGTAAACGTCAGCTAGCTGAGCTAATTCCTGGGCAAAATGGGGGTCATTTGCCTCCTCCTGGGGATGGAAGCGCACATTTTCTAAAAACAGGATATCGCCTTCCTTGGGCGCTTTCACTTCATTTTTTATCCCTTGATTCACACAGTCAGGGGCTACATTGACAGACAAACCTGTAAGCTGTGATAAACGCTTGGCTACTGGTGCTATTCGTAATTCTTCGACTACTTTGCCGCCGGGGCGATCTAGATGGGAGCAAAGAATTATCCTGGCTTTATGGTCAATAAGATACTGGATGGTAGGTAATGAGGCACGGATACGGCTATCATCGCTAATAGCACCGGTATTTGTATCCAATGGAACATTAAAATCAACTCTAACTAATACTCTTTTTCCCTCAACCTTTATATCTCTGACAGTTTTTTTTCCCATTTCCTTTTTAAGCAGTAACTGCCCACCAGCAGGAAATATGCTGTTTCCTTTAACGGAGCTTAGCTTGAAGGGAAGTTGGGGGTAAGTTCTAAGATTGCATAATTTCCAGGCAAGCTTTCACTTATGCTTATCAAAACCTCTCTATATTAACGGCTAAGGAGACATATTGTCAATAAAGCTAGTTGAAGGCTTGAAAAAGCCTCTCTATTGCAATATAATTAGCCCTTTGTTATTGAGAGTGCTAATTACTGGAGGTAACTAAATGAATTGTGTTGTTTGTGGGAATCCACTGCTTTGTAGTAGAGCTGTTTTCTACTGCACCTGTGGAGCTTTTGTTCAATGCTTATTGTTGGAAAAGCATGTATTGCAAGCCCATCAGCCGACTTTTGAAACGGGCATTGTTAATTTGAGTGATGAGTTTATAGCGAATGAGAGTGAAGAAGTAGAGGAGGCACCAAGTAAACAAGTTACTTCACCTACAGAAGGAGAACTTAAGGGGGAATAAATGCCGATTTATCAATATCAGTGTTCAAGCTGCAAATTGCGATTTGAGCTCAGGCAGAGCTTTACGGATGAACCAACGGCTGTTTGCCCTGCATGCCAGGGGGTTGCCCAGCGCCTTTTCTCACCAGTTCCCATATTGTTTAAGGGGCCAGGGTTTTACATCACTGATTCCAGGGAAGAGAGAAAAAGAGGGCTTGAGGCTAAGACAGAGGGAAAGAAGTGGGATAAAAAAGGCAAAAAATCATGAGATACTTTTCATGTTTGAAATCATTTACGTGATTATCCCATCAACGCAAGTTGACAAATAATTTTTGTTAAGTTATATTTTTACTCTAAATATATCATAACATAATGTAAGGAGGAAAGTTATGACTGTGAAGGTGGCGAAGTTGACTATTAGTGTGCCGCGTGACTTAATCGCATTGACCGATGAAATTGCAGACGAGTGGAAGGTAAGTCGTAGCAAAGTGGTTTCTACGTGTTTGCAGCGGTTTGCAGATGAGCGTTTACGTGAGAAGATGGTAGAGGGTTATAGAGTCATGGCAGAGGAAAACCTGCAATTTGCGAGAGAAGCTATGGAAATAGCACACGAGGTCTTGCCTGAGTGGAAATAATGTGGCAATGGCAATTAAGTGTAGGCGTGGGGAATTATATTGGGTAGATTGGAGTCCTGGTAGGGGTACTGAAATAATAGGCACAAGACCAGCCTTAATAATTCAAAATGATATTGGAAATGAAGTCAGCCCAACAACAATTGTTGCTAGTTGTAGTACTGCCCGAGAGAAGTCATTTCCTTTCCTCGTGCCTGTAACGGCTCAGGAGAGTGGGTTACCGAAGGATTGTAATATTAATTTGGCAACAATAATGACGATAGAAAAGTCACGACTGGGTGATAAGTGTGGTGAACTGAGTAAAGAGAAAATGGACAAAGTCGATAAAGCTCTACAAATAAGCCTAGAACTCGATGACAGGTTGCGTATTATAGAGCCATGACAAAACCGATAGACATAAAGCAAATCTCTACTACAGAGAAGAGCTTTAGCTTCGCCCTAAAGAAGGCTTGTCGCCGAATAGAAAAGCCTAAATCTTCTCCAAAACAGTCGAAAACATAGGCTTCTCATCGTTTCTGTGATTATATTTAAAGCTATACTCGTTGATATAACCTTGTAAGTGTTTCTGGCTAACAGCGTGATCAACTCCATCAATGCCACGCTTTAGCATACTCCAAAAGCCTTCTATTGTATTGGTATGAGCGTCACCAATAGCCCAAACCTCAGTAGCATGGTGTACTCTTTTATGCTTATAGCCTTCTGAATTCAGTTTGTCGTACACTGGGAATTCATCAGTATAAACCATACTCTCAGGTAGAACACGCTTCTTGATTACTGGATAGACTGTTGAACCTTTAAGATCAGGAGTTACGGTTGCGGTTATATTTCCCTCCCTTTGTACAATACCGAATACAGGGGTTTTACCTTCAGCGCCACGCCCACGCTTACCAGGTTTCTTACCACCTATGTAGGTTTCGTCTATCTCAACCTCGCCAGACATGGGTTTAGTCTTCTCTTGCAATAATGAACGGATGGCGTGAAACATGCGCCAAGCTGCTTTGTAAGTAACTCCTAATTCTCGTTGAAGTTGCTTAGCAGATATACCACAACGAGTGGAACTTGTCAGGAAGATAGCATAAAACCAGAGCTTGAGTGAGGTAACGGACTTTTCGAAGATAGTTCCTACCATTGGGTAAATATGATTACCACATCGGGCACAAGCATAACATGGCCTTTTGCTTACCTTGTGGTGTTTTGTGACCATTCCACATTGCTTGCAGAAGATACCACCCGGATAGAGATAGTTCTTTAACCATTCTAAGCAAGCATCATCATCGGGGAAATCCCTGTTGAAATTTACTATTGTGTATTTCTTCATACTCTTATTATAACAAGGGCATTACTTGTTGCCAAGGGATAATCACGATCATTTAAGAAGGTAGCTCAGCTTTAAATTGTCGCACTATAATCCGAACTCAGCCCTTTTCACTTAGTAGCAGTACTTTTTATCTCTTTAAGAGTGAGCCTATTTTGGCTGCTCTGTGATTCTCAAAAAGCGTAACCTTCCTCGAGTAACGGTGCCTATGTGGTAATCTGAGCCTATTGACTAATTAAAAAGTGTTACTATAAGAGTTGCTATAATAGAATATGGAAAGGATATAAAGAACTAATGGAACTCCAGGTTTTAAATGAAATGCCAAAGATTATTGCAGTTCAGGCTTGTGGCTATTCTGGAAGTAAGGTTCTACTGCCTCTGACAGGTTCCGGCTTGAAGTTGGTAGACGAACTTATAGATATAAGTTTGGATAAGGTGGACTAAGATGGCACCAAGCATAAGTAAGATAGGAAAGGAGATAAAGCCCTCGGCAACGCTTTCTTTAAAGGAGGAGATAAGCTCCCTGGAGGAAGAATATGGTTTTAAAATTATAGATCTCACTGCCGGACAGCCAGATACAGGCCCCACCGAGGATGTTTCGGCAGCCCTTCTTGATGGAGGCAAACTTCACAAATATGGAGCAGTACAAGGCGACCCTGAGTTAAGGGCGATATTATCAGAGCTAATAAATAAGGAAATTGGTGTAAGGTATGACTTTCGAAATATAACAATTACCGTTGGTGCAAAGGGTGGCTTAGACATATTGATGAGGGTTTTACTTGAGCCAGGAGAGAATGTGGGGATTATGACACCATTATGGGTTACCTATCCAGAATCTGTGAAATTGGCGTATGGCGTTCCCTGTTTTCTGGAGTCAGATGGGGATTTGAGACCCAATCTAGAGAAATTGCGGCGAGAGGTGGAAGATAAGAATATAAAGGTCTTGCTCTATAGCTCGCCGTGCAATCCTTCAGGTGTTGTTTATACCAGGGATGAACTAGAGGGGATAGCAAGGATTGTAAAAGAAAAAGATATATGGGTTATATCTGATGAGATTTACGCAAAATTTATTTTCGATGGCAAAAAGCACGAAAGCATATTGTCAATTGAGGGCCTGAGAAACAATGCTATATTGGTTGATGGTCCGTCTAAAAGGTTTGGTGTTCCTGGTTGGAGATTGGGGTATGTTGCTGGCCCAGGCGAAGTTATCAAAGCACTAACGAAGTTACAGGGTCATATCAGTTCTGGGGCTTCAAGGCCAGCTCAATATGCTATGCGTGTTGCTTACACCAGCCAAAAGGCAGGGAAAGCTACTGATTATATGAGACAAAGGTATGAAAGAAATAGAAATATTTTTGTCGAGGGCTTAAATGAGGTTGATGGTATTGGTTGCGTTAAACCAGAAGGGGCATTTTATGCTTTTCCTAACATCAAGAAATTTTTTGGCTGTAAATATGAATTTACTGGCAAGGAATACATGATAGGAAACTCTATAGATTTCCGGAACTTTTTGTTGAAAAAGGCACAAGTAGCTGGAGTAGAGGGAGCTCCTTTCGGAATGGATAGCCACATCAGATTTTCACTGGCCACTAAGGAAGAAAATATTGCCAATGCATTGAGTAGCATCAAACATGCTATCGAGGAATTACACTCCAGGTAGAAGCGCTAGCTTCGCTAACCACCAACTTTATCTCTTGTCCTTTTTTGTGTTACACTACGTGGGTGTCCCTGTAGCTCAGCTGGACAGAGCGGCTGCCTTCTAAGCAGCGGGTCGTGGGTTCGAATCCCTCCAGGGATGCTAATAGATAGGAGGATAATGGAAAGTCCATCGGTAAAAGAACTTCTAGAAGCGGGTGCTCACTTCGGCCACCAAACTAGCTATTGGCACCCTAAGATGGAGAAATATATCTTTACTCAGCGTGATGGGATACATATCATTGATTTAGAAAAGACAGTTGTGCTGCTAGATGAGGCATGCGCTTTTATACGGGATCTAGCAGCCAGTGGGCAAAGCATTCTCTTTGTTGGTACTAAGAGACAAGCTCAGCAAATAATAGAAGAGGAAGCTAAAAGATGTGATATGTATTATGTTAACCAAAGGTGGCTTGGAGGGATGCTAACTAATTTTGTCACTATACAAGCTAGGGTTGATTATCTAGTTCGCCTGGAAGATAGAAAGGAGAAGGGTGAATTTGATTATTTACCTAAGAAAGAAAGAGCGAAATTAGAGAAGGAAATTCGGCGTTTGAATGGGCAAGTAGGGGGTTTTAAGGAAATGACTGCTCTTCCCGGGGTTCTCTTCATTGCTGACCTTATTAAGGATAGAATTGCCTTTGCTGAAGCTAAAAAATTGGATATTCCTGTAGTAGCTATCGTAGATACTAATTGCAATCCTGATGGTGTTGATTATCCCATTCCCGCCAACGATGATGCTATTAAGACAATCAGGTTGATTTGTGCCAAAATAGCTGATGCCCTAATTGAAAGTAAAGAAACTCAAGTTTCTGAGGAAGCAGAAACAGCTAAGTTAACATCCCTGGAATCAGAAAAGCCTATCGAAATTATGGGTTCCTATACCTTTAATCCAGATGAAGAGTAGATTGAGCTTATTTAGAATGGAAGTGTCAACCGAGACCATTAAGGAAGTAAGAGATAGAACTAGTGCTGGTATACTTGAATGTAGAGATACTCTGCTAGAAACAGCTGGAGATGTAGAGAAGGCGGTTGAGATTTTGAGATGCCGTGGGCTAGCAGTTGCTGAAAAGAAAGCAGAGCGTATTACCAGTGAAGGATTAATTGAAGCTTATATTCACCATACCGGGCATGTAGGAGCATTAGTAGAGGTAAAGTGTGAAACTGACTTTGTAGCTCGCACTGATGAATTTAAGCAGCTTGCTCATAATTTAGCTATGCAAGTAGCCGCTACATCCCCCCAATTTATTACCACCGAGGAAATACCAGTAGACGCAGAATTAGACCCACAGGCAGCTTGCCTTCTTCTCCAGCCTTTTATCAAGGAACCTGATAGAACTGTAGGAGAGATTATTGCTGAAACAATAGCTAAGCTAGGCGAGAATATAAAGGTGCGTAGATTTGCCAGATTCGAGCTTGGCTGTTAATTATCTACATTTTTGTCTTTGCTGAGAATTAATCATGGTGAATGAAGCACTTATTGAGCTGAATTCAAAAATGCAAAAAGCTATTGACGGCTTGGCTCATGAATTAGCTACTATCCGTACTGGGCGAGCTAACCCTGCTCTGGTAGAGAATATTACGGTTGATTATCATGGAGCACTTATTCCAATTCAGCAGATTGCTACTGTAGTAGCACCCGAAATTAGTTTAATTGTTATTCAACCCTGGGATCGCACTTCATTATCTAGCATTGAGAAAGCTATCCTTAAATCTGATATTGGCCTTAATCCTTTAAATGACGGCAATATAATTAGAGTGACTATCCCTTCCCTTAATGAGGAACGACGCATAAAACTGGCAAAGTTAGTATCTAAAAAAGTGGAGGAACGACGCATAATATTACGTAATATGAGGCGGGATGGCATCGCAAAATTAAGGGAGATGGAGAAAAACAAAGAGATATCCCAGGATGAACTTAAGAATGCTATCAAACAGGTTGATGAAATTAGCAGTAGTTTTATAAATAAGGCAAACGACATAGGCCAGAGTAAAGAGAAGGAAATAAAGGAACTATAAACTTAGAGTTTGTGTAAAGCCTGAGCCCTGGCCCTTCTATAGCAAGCACAATAATTTCAAGAAATACCAATCTATAGTAGCTTAAAACTGATAAAATAAAGCTATGCTTAAGCAAAGAACTATCACTGCTGCTATAGGCATACCTGCCATTATTGCTGTTATTTGGTTTGGTGATCCCTGGTTCAGCCTGTTTATTGCTGCAGTAGTGCTGGCAGGCACTTTCGAGTTTTACCGCATGGCTCTTAACCCCAGACAGCCTCTAATTTACCTTGGCTTGTTGTGGTCATTGGCACTTGCCTTGAGCCCTCACTATATAGACATTTTACCCCTGATTATGGCAGCCGCTGTGGTGGCTTCCTTAATCTGCTTATTATGCTGCTCACCGCAGGGAAAAGCATTTCATAACTGGGCCTGGATAGTGGCTGGTGTGATTTATGTGGGGTGGATGCTCAGCTATTGGATTAATTTGCATGCTTTGGAGGATGGAAGGAGTTGGGTCTATTTGGCTGTGTTTACCACATTTGCCAATGACACAGGGGCTTTTTTTGTGGGAAGAACATGGGGTAAACATAAATTGGCCTCTGCTATAAGTCCAGGTAAAACTTGGGAAGGAGCGCTAGGCGGTTTATTAAGCGCTAATGTAGGTGCTATCATAATATTTCTGATTCTTGGCCATTTTTCTTCTTTGCCTCTTGGATATTGGCAAGTTATACTTCTTGCTTGCTTTGTTAGTTTCTTTGCTCAATTCGGTGACCTGGTTGAATCTTTGTGCAAGCGTAATATAGGAATAAAGGAGGCAGGCAAATTGCTGCCAGGACATGGCGGTGTTCTCGATCGCTTTGACAGTCTTATCTTTGTCGGGGCGATGGTATATTATTATGTAATATGGATGGTAGTGTAAAGAAAATAGCTGTCTTAGGTTCAACAGGTTCCATAGGCCAGCAAGCTTTGGATGTCATACGTGCTCTTAATACGAGGTTCCAGGTAATAGGCCTGGCTGGAGGTAAAAATCTTAAGCTCCTGGAGAAGCAAATTAAGGAATTTGAACCCGAGATGTTCTATTCCTCTATTAGGCCTGACTTTACTTATGAGGGAAAGTTTTTACCTATGGAGGAAATGGCTAGCCATCCTGAAGTTGACTTGGTCATTATAGCCACGTCAGGCAAAGTGGGATTAAGCTCTACATTAGCGGCCTTAAAAACAGGCAAAACAGTGGCTTTAGCTAATAAGGAGGTACTGGTGATGGCAGGCGAAATTATCACTCATGAAGCTAGCTACCATCACGGTCAAATACGGCCTGTGGATAGTGAGCATAGTGCTATCTGGCAGTGCCTGCGTGGAGAAGAAAGCAAAGCACAGAGAGTTTTTCTAACCGCCTCTGGTGGCCCCTTCTATTATTATTCCGATTCACAATTAAGCAAAGTAACAGTGGAGCAAACTCTTCAGCATCCCGTTTGGAAGATGGGTAAGAAAATAACTGTTGATTCAGCAACGCTTATGAATAAAGGATTAGAGGTTATTGAGGCTCACTGGCTTTTTACCATTCCCTTAGACAACATCAAAATCTTAGTTCATCCCCAGGGTATTGTTCATTCTATAGTGGAGTTTAAGGATGGCTCATTGAAAGCTCAGTTTAGTTTTCCTGATATGCGATTACCTATCCAATATGCCCTTTGTTATCCTGAGAGGGTGCCTGGTTCAGGGTTGCCACGTCTAGATGCGAGCAAAATTCAATCTTTAAAATTTGAGCCAGTGAACCAAAGTAGATTTCCCTGTCTTAAACTAGCGCTGGATGCTGGTAAGCAGGGTGGAACTTATCCTGCAGTGCTCTGTGCTGCCGATGAGGTGGCTGTAGAGCTCTTTCTTAATGGTCATATTAGTTTTACTGATATACCTAGAATAGTGCAGGAGACTCTGGAACAACATCAGAGTATTGCTCAGCCATGTTTGGAGGAAATTCTGGCTGCTGATGCCTGGGCAAGGGGCTACGCCAGGGGTTGGAGAGTGAGGTAAGAGATGAATATTGCCCTAATTATTGTTCTTTTTATCTTGGGGTTGTTTGTTGTAATCACACTTCATGAACTGGGGCATTTTGCTACTGCTAAACGTGCTGGGGTGAAGATAGAGGAGTTTGGCCTCGGTCTTCCACCGCGACTTTTTGGTGTGAAACGTGGTGAGACACTATATTCAATTAATGCTATACCCGCAGGGGCTTTTGTCAGGAGTGTTGGAGAAAATGACCCTACAGTACCCCGGAGCTTGGCTAGCAGAGGCTCGTGGACCAGGTTAGCAATTTATGCCGCTGGTCCATTAGTCAACATTTTTCTGGCTTTTATCTTGCTTAGTGCTTTCTTTATGCTGCCTGTAAACGTGGTGGCTGGTAGTGGGGTTATGGTGCATTCTGTAATGGAAGGTTCACCGGCGGAAGAAGCGGGCATCGAACCTGGAGATATAATTTTAGAGATGAATGGCAATCACCTTCATAGATGGGAAGATATACAGAATATGGTTAATTCAAGTGAAGAAGGTGAAGAAATAACCTTACGTCTGCAGAGGGATGGGAGCCCATACCAAACTGGTTTGCAACCGAAATTCGACCCTGCGTTAGGGCGACGGATGATGGGCATTACATTGTGTTGGAATATAGTAAGCCAGGTGAAGGAAGGTTCGCCAGCGGATAAGGCTGGTATTATGCCTGGAGATACCATTTTAGGTATCAATGAACAAGCTATATATAACAATGAGAGTATGTCTGATGCTCTGGCTTATGTTGGAGAGGGGCAAGAAGTGTCACTTCTTGTGTTCAGGGGAGAGGAAGAAGTTTTACTTAGCATGGTTAATGGATTTGATTCTGTTCAGCATATCACAGGTGCTGAATTGCACTGGGTGGGCGGGATTCATATTGAGCGAGAGCGACTTCCTGCATGGAAAGCAACTTATTTAGGAGCTAGCTACATTGTTTATATGCCACAGATGATAGTAGCCTCCATTCCGCTAATCAGAGAAGCTCCTGGCAAAGTAGTGGTAGGCCCCATAGGAGCTGGGCAATTAACTGTAGAAGTAGTGCGGTCCTTTGGTTTTAGCAATATGTTATTCATGGCTGGTATCATTAGTTTAGGGATTGCTTTATTTAATTTCTTTCCCATTCCACCCTTGGATGGAGGGGGAATGCTGGTGGCACTTATTGAAGGAGTTAGGCGAGGGAAGCGCCTTTCCTCTCATGCGTTAAAATTAGCCTATACAATAGGTACTGCTTTCTTGATTATGGTGGCGGCTGCGATTTACTTTAACGACATTCTGCGTCTAATTAGAGGCGGGAGCTTTGGATTATGAAACGCCGAATTTCCACACCCTTAAGGATTGGTGAAGTAGCAATTGGAGGCAATGCCCCAATTGCAGTGCAATCCATGGCCAAGACTGATACTCGGGATATCCCGGCCACGATAAACCAGATTAAAGAATTAGAAGAGTGTGGCTGTGAAATAGTACGACTAGCAATTCCAGACAAGGAAGCTGTGGAAAGCATCTCAGCTATAAAAAAGAGTGTTTCTTTACCCCTTGTTGCTGATATCCATTTTGACTATCGCTTAGCTTTAACTGCCCTGGAATCTGGGGTTGATGGGCTTCGTCTTAATCCAGGTACTATTCGTGATAGGAAGCAAATTGCCAGGGTAGTGGCTGCTGCCAGAGAGAGAGGGATTCCCATCCGCATTGGAGTAAATGCCGGCAGCTTGCCTCTAGATTTCGAACCTGCTATTCCCTTAGCTGACCGGATGGTCGATATGGCAGTGGAGCAGACAAAATTTATGGAGAACATGGATTTTAATTTGATTAAAGTTTCACTTAAAGCTTTCGATGTGCCTACCACGATAAGGGCTTATCAGATGATTGCTGACAAAATACCCTATCCTTTGCATTTAGGTATCACTGAAGCTGGGCTTCCTCAAGCTGGGGCTATAAGAAGTGCCATAGGCATTGGTGTGCTTCTGTATCAAGGTATTGGCGATACTATCCGTGTTTCTCTCAGTGCTCATCCTTGCGAGGAAATATCTGCCGCTTATGAAATTCTGAAAAGCCTGGGATTGCGTCAAAGAGGCCCAACACTGGTAAGTTGCCCTTCTTGTGGTCGGGCTGAAGTTGATGTTATTGCCCTGGCTGAAGCTGTAGATAAATATCTAAGAAAGGTAAGCAAGCCTATTAGGGTGGCGGTTATGGGCTGTATGGTCAATGGCCCTGGTGAGGCAAAAGATGCTGATGTAGGCATTGCCTGCGGCAAGGGCAAAGGTGCTATATTTAGAAAAGGGAAAGTGATAAAGACGGTGAGCGAAGAAAGCTTATTGAAAGTTTTAATAGCAGAGATAAAAAAGATTGCCTAGGCCTTTGGGTGTGGCATAAGATAAGAGAGGATCCCTAAGCGCTTAAGAAAAAAATTATAAGGGGGTAAAACAAAAAATGGAAGAATATCCAGTAACTATGAGCGTTGAATATAAAGAAAGACTTTCCCGGCTGACTACTTTTTTTAGGCATTTTATGGTGATACCCCACGGTATATGTTTATATGGTATTGGTATTGCTGCGACGATTGTTGTTTTCATTTCCTGGTGGGCAATTTTATTTACTGCTAGATATCCGAAGTGGGCGTTCGAGTTCGTTAGTGGTTATCTTCGTTGGTACACAAGAGTGGGTGGCTATTCTCTTTTACTAACCGATAGATATCCACCATTCAGTTTCCACTAATCCCTTAAGCTCAGGAGTTCGCTTTTTAAAAAATGCGTTTTTCTAAACTGTTTGGCAAGACTTTACGGGAAACACCAACAGAAGCTGAAAGTATAAGCCATCAGCTATTGCTTAGAACGACTATGGTATCGCAGATAGCTGCTGGGGTGTATTCTTATTTACCCCTGGGTTGGCGAATACTCAGGGGAATGGAGCAAATAATCAGAGAGGAAATGAACGAAGCGGGTGGGCAGGAAGTAATGCTGCCAGTGTTGCAGCCTTTTGAGCTGTGGCAGCGGTCAGGACGCTATATTTCCTTTGGCCAGTCTCTGTTTACATTGACTGACAGAAAGGAGCATAAGTTAGCTTTAGGGCCTACTCACGAAGAGGTTATCGCTGAGCTTGTTCATCGTTATGTGCAGAGCTACCGTGATTTACCTTTGCTTCTGTATCAGATACAGACAAAGTTTCGTGATGAGCCTCGTCCTCGCGGTGGGTTGTTGAGAGTCCGCGAATTTATTATGAAAGACCTGTATAGCTTTGATGTGGATGAAGCTGGCCTGGATGAAAGCTATAAAAAAATGAGTCAGGCTTACAAAAATATTTATGCACGGCTGGGTTTGCCCACTTTGATGGTGGAAGCTGACAGTGGCGCTATAGGTGGCAAAGAATCTCATGAATTCATGCTCATTACTGAATCTGGTGAAGATGAGATTATTTATTGTTCCAATTGTGGCTATGCTGCCAATAGGGAGAAGGCTAAATTTGCGAAAACAAAGGTAAACACTGAAACTCCACTGCCTTTGGGGGAGATTGCTACACCAGGTACGGAAACCATAGAGGAAGTGGCTAATTTTGTTGATGTGTCAGCAAGCCAAACGCTTAAAGCGGTATTCTACTCCGCTGATGGCGAATTCACCTTCGTTGTTATACGAGGCGATTTAGAAGTGAACGAAACAAAGCTAAGAAATGCGTTGAGGTGTTCTAAGCTTAGTTTGGCTACAGAAAGTGAAGTAGCCACAGCTGGCTTGGTAGCTGGTTTTGCTTCACCCATAGGTATAAAAGGTGTCAAGGTTGTTGCCGATGACTCTGTGACCTTGGGCTCTAACTTCATCGCTGGAGCCAATAAACCGGGATATCACTTTAGAAATGTTAATTACCCTAGAGATTTTCAGGCTGACCTTATGACTGATATTGCCTTGGCTCACTCTGGCTATAGTTGTTCTAAGTGTGGCAGTGAATTATCTGCTGCTTATGGTATTGAAGTAGGGCACATATTTAAGTTGGGCACCTTTATCAGCGAAAAAATGGAGGCGTTTTTCCTGAATGCAGAAGGTGTATCCAAACCCATTGTTATGGGCAGCTATGGCATTGGATTAGGGCGTTTATTGGCAGCGATGGTAGAACAAAACCACGATGATAAAGGCACCATCTGGCCGCTATCTATTGCTCCCTATCAAGTTTATCTTTGTCCTCTAGTTTTAGATAATCCTGAAGTCGCCTCTGTGGTGGAAAAAGTGTATCAAGAGTTAGAAGAAGAAGGTATCGAAGTTCTCTACGATGACCGAAATGAATCTGCTGGAATTAAATTTAATGATGCTGACCTCTTGGGAATCCCTCTGCGGTTGACTCTATCACCACGCACACTGAAAAGCCAAAGTATAGAGGCGAAGTGGCGTACAGAGGAAGAAACTCAACTTTTGCCTCTAGGTAATGTCGCGGAGGAGGTTAAAACGCTGCTGGGAGAGAGATTAGCCTCGCAAGGTTGCACCTAATTTTCGGTGTAGTCTATCCAGCATTCGTTGTTGGGTTTTGTCAACTTCCGTGTCAGTTAAAGTGCGATCAGGTGACTGGTAGATAACCCTTAGAGCAAAGGATTTTTTACCTTCAGGTATTTGCTCACCATGGTAAAAATCAAAGAGAGCGACCTCTCTCACTAAGGGGAAACCTTTAATAATATCTTCCACTTGCTGGTAGCTTACCTGCTTATCTATTAGCAACGCAATATCTCTAGTTGTACTGGGAAAGCGTAGAATAGGCTGATATTTTCTTAACCCAGTTGCCTTGCCTAGTAACTTCTCCACATCCATTTCAATAAGGCAAACAATGCTGGAAAGTTCGAAGGCTTGTGCTACCTTGGGGTGTAAATCACCTATAACACCAATTTTGCCATTATCAACGCTTATATTAGCGCTTCTCCCGGGGAATAGGCTTTCATCATTGCTGGGCTCGAAGGTCGCTTTAAGCCTTAATTGTTTTAGTAGCTTTTCTAGCACTCCTTTAGCCTCGAAGAAACCAAGTGGTTCTTTATTCCTATGCCAGGATAGTTCTCCTCTTGGGCCGCTGAATATTGCGCAAAGCATTTCTTTCTCTTGGGGTAGTTCCTTTCCCTGCGGTAAGAAAATCTTGCCAATTTCAAATAGTCTTATATCAGCCTCCTCATGTTTCTGGTTGTTTGCCAAGGTAGTTAAAAGGCTAGCGCGCAAAGTAGTACGCAAATACTCCTGTTCACTGCTCATAGGATTAGTTACCTTTAAAGGTGTAATGTTTATCTCAAGCTTTGGAGAAAGTCTTTGTAACTTCTCTAAGCTAATTAGAGAATAGGTTAATATTTCTTGGAAACCACAACTGGTGAGAATATCTCGCAATTTTTGTTTAAACTCAAGCTCTGGAGTTGGTTTTTGTGGAGGGAGGGGGGAGCTAAGCCTGGTAATAGGAACTTTGTCATAGCCAATGATACGAACTACTTCCTCTGCCAGGTCAGCACTAGATTTAATGTCGCTACGCCAATAAGGAGTAGTTACAAAAATTTGCGAGTCTGCATCGGTAAGCCGACATTTGAAACCCAGGGATTGTAATACCTTGGTTATCTGGTTAATGTTTAGCTCTAAGCCCGAAAGTCGTTTTACTTCCTCAACAGAAAGCAATATACCCTTTGGTTTTGATTTCCCAGGGTAAACATCTATTATTCCCCTGGCTACTTTACCACCAGCAAGCTCGCGTAGTAATTGAGTGGCTTGCTTCAATGCTACTAAGGGCAGACCTGGGCTTAATCCCTTGTCAAAGCGAATAGAAGCTTCACTTTGTAAATTGAGATAATTACAGCCTTGCCGAATTATAGCCTGGTTGAAATTTGCCGATTCCAATAGGATAGTATCGGTTTCGCCTGTAACCTCGGCGTCCAGTCCACCCATAATACCGGCAATAGCTATAGCTCTTTCTTTGTCAGCAATGACCAGAGTGTCTGGATTAAGAACATGCTCTATTCCATCAAGAGTGGTTATAGTTTCACTATTTCCGCCCCGGCGAACAACAATTTGTTTGCCCTTGAGTTTAGAATAATCAAAGGCGTGAAGAGGTTGTCCATGTTCCAGCATCACATAGTTAGTAACATCAACAACATTGTTAATAGGGCGCATGCCGTAGCTAATTAGCCGTTGCTGCAGCCAGATGGGGGAAGGTCCGATTTTAATCTCTGTAATTAAACTAGCACAATATCTGGGACATAGATTCGGCTCAACGATGTTAATGGAGATAAAGGAATCTATGGGTTTTCCCATTTCCTCATAGTGGGTTTTGGGTAGATGGGTTGTTTTACCAGTCAAAGCGGCGATTTCTCTGGCAATGCCTATGATACATAAACAATCTGGGCGGTTGGGTGTTATATCCAGGTTGAAAATTACATCACCCAGATAATCGCTAAGGGGCATGCCTACAGTAGCTTCTGATGGCAGGACTATAATCTCTTCATGGTTGCTGGAGATTCCTAGTTCCTTCTCAGAGCAAACCATGCCCTCTGAAAGGATGCCACGGATTCTAGCTGGCTTTAGGGTCATAGGCTTTCCGGTATAACCATCTATAAGGCGGGCTCCCACATGGGCGAAAGGCACTTTCTGCCCCAGGTTAACATTGGGAGCGCCACAAACTACGGTAATTTGCCGGGTATCAAGATCAACAGTGACTAGCCTTAATCGGTCAGCATTGGGGTGAGAAGTTATACCTGTTATTTCTCCTATCACCATATTATCCCAAGTGCCGCCTATAGTTTGTATACCCTGAACTTCTATACCAGCCATAGTTAGCCTCTCAGCTAGCTTTTTGGGGTTAAGTTTTATGTCAACATATTCGCTCAGCCATCTAAGAGAAGTTTTCATAATTATTAACCTCTAAAAATTAAAATTGCCTTAAGAACCTGAGATCGTTGCTGTAAAAGAGCCTTATATCATTGATGCCGTAACGGAGCATGGGAATTCGCTCTACACCCATGCCGAAGGCAAACCCACTGTAGACCCTGGGATCAATACCAACGCGTTTAAGAACATCAGGATGCACCATGCCAGCACCTAATATCTCAAGCCAACCACTGTGGCCACATAATCGGCAGCCAGCACCACCACAGGTTAAGCACTCAATGGCTACTTCCACTCCAGGCTCAACGAAAGGGAAATAGTCGCATCTGAAACGCACCTTCCTTTCTTCACTAAAAAGACAATGACATAATTCAAACAAAGTGCCCTTCAAATCAGCTAAAGTAATGTTTTTATCTATAGCTAGCCCTTCAATTTGGTAGAACATGGATTCATGAGTAGCATCAGTCGCCTCGTAGCGGTAGGTTCGCCCTGGCACTATCACTCTTATTGGCGGGCGCTCTTTCTCCATAACTCTTATCTGCATTGGGGAGGTATGTGTGCGTAAAAGCCTAGCCTCTTTATCCCTGTTGTGGTCTATCCATAGAGTGGCGAACATATCCCGTGCAGGATGCCATTGAGGGATGTTCAGAGCTTCGAAATTGTAGTAATCCCGCTCTACGTCGGGTCCTTCAATCACTTGGAACCCCATGCGGGTGAAAATAGTGCAAATTTCCTCTAGTGTTTGAGTAATGGGATGGAGTCGACCAATGGGAACAGGTCGACCAGGTAAGGTAATATCCAGAGTTTCTTGCTCCAGGGAAGAAGCTAAATGAGTTTCCTGCAGTAACTTTTTCTTTTCAGCCAAGCCTGTTTTTAAAGTTAACTTAACTTCATTGGCGCAGGTGCCTGCTTTTCGCCGTTCCTCTAAGGATAAGCTAGCTAGGGAACGTAAGATTTGAGTTAACTTACTTTTCTTGCCTAGGTAATGGACTCGCCATAGCTCGAGTTCCTTAAGTTCGCTAACTTGACTTAATTCAGTAAGAGCTTCTAGATGAAGTTCTTTAAGCTGTCTTAGCATTTGTGTTTTTGGAGGTAATAGAAGTTAATAATTTAGTGAAGCCTTCAGGATCTTTAATTGCCATCTCGGATAGCACCTTGCGGTTTATTTCTACATTCGCTTTGTTTAATCTTGCCATAAATTGGCTATAGGAGAGTCCTTGTCCCCGTGCCGCAGCGTTAATGCGAGCAATCCATAACTTTCTGAAATCACCTTTCCGTTCCCGACGGTGACAGTAGGCATAGTCTAAGCTATGAAGCATAGATTCATGAGCTCGTCTGTACAGATTGTGCTTTGTGGCACGGTGTCCTTTGGTTAGCTCAAGCACTTTTTTATGGCGTCTATGAGTGACTTTTCCGCTTTTAGCTCGGGGCAAAATTATCCTCCTTTCAAGCCTTACTTGTAAGGTAAAAGCCTTCTTATTCGTTTCTTGTCTACCGGTGAAGTTGGTATAAGTTTACTATAAAGGCGCTTGGTTCTAGGAGGCTTTTTCCGTCTTAAGTGGCTTTTGCCGCATTTAGTGCGTATGAGTTTGCCAGTACCTGTTATATGGAAGCGGTTCTTCGCTCCTTTATGAGTCTTTAACTTTGGCATTTGATTTCACCTTTGTAGATTTTTTAGCAGATGAGGCGGAGAGAGTTAAAGCTATAGTCCTTCGGTCTTTGGTAGGGTGATTGCCTACCACCGCGTCATCTTTCAAAGTCTCGGCCACCTTTTTTAGTATTTTCCAGCCTAGTTCTGGGTAAATAATCTCACGCCCTCTAAATCTTACTAACAGCTTTACTTTATTACCTTCACCCAGCAGTTTTCTAACCGCTCTAATCTTGGCTTGTAAATCATGTTCCTCAATTTTTGGTCTAAAGCGAATCTCTTTAAGTAAGCCAACTTTTTGGCCCTTTTTTGCCTTCCGTTCTTTTTTAGTCTGCTCATACTTGTATTTTCCGTAATCGAGAAGCCGACATACTGGAGGGGTGGCTGTTGACGCTACTTCTACTAAGTCAAGGCCTTGCTCCCGGGCAATCTCTAATGCTTGCAGCCGAGGCAGTATGCCCAGTTGCTCTCCTCTCTCGCCTATGAGTCTAACTTCTCTAGCTCTGATTCCTTGGTTAACTGCTATATGTTTAACTATAGTCGTTCCACTCTCCAAAACTTAGGATTTAGCCTCTACGGCTCTTTTTACCCGTGCCTTAATCTGAGGTAAAGTTTCTAAGCCTATATCTTCACCACTTCTTAAGCGAAGCGATACACTAGATGAAACTATTTCCTTGTCACCAACTATGAGCATATATGGAATCTTTTGCAACTGAGCCTCTCTTATTTTCAGGTTCATTCTCTCGGGGCGGTCATCAACTTCGGTACGAACGCCCTCTTCTTTAAGCTCACTTCCTATTTGGCGTGCATAATCAATGTGGCGGTCCGCTATAGGGATTATTATGGTTTGAACTGGTGATAACCACAGGGGGAAAGCACCACCATAATGCTCGATTAGACAAGCTAAAAAGCGTTCCATACTACCTAAAACTGTACGGTGTATCATTATTACATTATGCTCCAATCCATCTTCACCAATGTAGCAGACATTAAAGCGTTCTGGCAAGTTAAAATCAACTTGGATGGTAGGTCCTTGCCAGTCATGTCCCAAAGCATCTCTAAGCTTAATATCGATCTTGGGTCCGTAGAAAACTCCTTCACCGGGGTCTAGCTCGTAGGGCAGTTTTAATTCCTGCAAAACATGCTTTAAGGATTTTGTAGCTTGCTCCCACATCTGTATAGTGCCAGCGTATTTTTCTGGGCGCGTGGACAATAGCATTTCATAGTCAGCGAAGCCGAAAGTGGACATCATGAACTGTGCTAGCTTTATAACTCCTATCACTTCTTCTTCAAGTTGGTCAAGACGACAGAAAATATGAGCATCATCTTGAGTGAATCCTCTTACTCTGGCTAAGCCATGTAATACACCAGTTCGCTCATACCTATATACTGTACCTAATTCTGCATACCTTAGAGGTAAATCACGATAGCTGCGTAAGCGGCTCTTAAAAATTAGGATATGTCCCAAGCAATTCATAGGCTTTATTATGTATTGTTGTCCTTCCACTTCCATCGGTGGATATAAGTAATTTTGATAGAAGTCCCAATGGCCACTGGTTTTCCACAAATCTAGCTTGGCAATATGAGGAGTATAAACAATATCGTAATCGCGCTTAATGTGTTCTGCCCTCCAGAAATCCTCGATAATTTGCCGTATCAAGGCGCCCTTGGGATGCCAGCAAATCAAACCAGGGCCAATTCCCTCGTGAATACTGAAAAGGTCAAGCTCCTTGCCCAATTTTCTATGGTCGCGTTTGGCAGCTTCAGCCCGACGAGATAAATAATCCTCGAGTTCCTTTTGGCTATCAAAAGCCACACCATAAATTCTCTGCAGCATAGGCCTCTTCTCATCGCCTCTCCAGTATGCTCCAGCTATGTGAGTGAGTTTGAAAGCTTTTATTTTGCCTGTAGAAGTTACATGGGAGCCACGACATAAATCGGTGAAGGAGCCTTGTTTATAGATAGTCACTGTAGTGTCGGGAAGCTCATCAATAAGCTCCAATTTGTAAGGCTGAGCGGCGAAGAGGTGGCGTGCTGCCTTCTTGCTAAGTTCCTCCTTAGTGAAAGGCAAATTGGCATTAATAATCTCCTTCATTTTGTTTTCAATTGTAGGCAAGTCCTCTTGCGTTAGTGGGCGTGGTAACTCAAAATCGTAATAAAAACCACTCTCAATAGTTGGCCCTATTCCAAATTTAGCTTGGGGGAAAAGGACTTGCACTGCTTGAGCCATGACATGAGCAGCGGAATGACGCATTTTCCCCAATTTTTCCTCCGGATTCATTTTAGGTTTTGCCCTCACACCTGAATCGAAAATCTCGCGCCTAAAGCAAAAAACATTGTAAGAGTGGATTTCCTCGAAAGTTCAAGATGTGACAAGTTACTGGCTGTTACTTCCTAAATATTTTAGTTTTCTTTTTGGAATGGCTAACAATTGACATAGGTAACGTTTCCTGAGAAAACGACTAAAATCCATAACAGTGGCTTCATTCGCATACATTTAATCTTACTATCTCGCTAAACATGGGCGATACTGGATTTGAACCAGTGACCTCTGCGATGTCAACGCAGCGCTCTAACCGCTGAGCTAACCGCCCTTTTTGGCGATTGTAGCAGACATATCTACGTAGGTCAAGAAAATTGTATTTGTTCATATGATTATGGACACATTATCTTCTTACTTGTTATTGCAAGCGAAGCGAAGCAACCTATCTGAACTAGCCCACAGTGGCATATGATGTAATAAAGCTACTCTCGTTATATAATAGGTTGGAATGGTTAAAAGAGCTTTCAAAATCATTAACCACACTGCTGATGTTGGTATTATTGCTTATGGAGCTGATATTAAACAGCTCTTTTCCAATGCTGCTTTAGCCTTGTTTAGCTTGATCACTGAGCCGGAAAGCATTAAAGAAAAGATAAAACGCCGCATAGAGATAATTAGTGAAGACAAAGATAGCTTACTAGTAGAATGGCTTAACGAGCTTATTTATCTCTTTGATGCTGAACATCTGCTGTTTAAGAGATTTGATATTGAAAATTTGAGCGGTAGCCAGCTTAAGGCTGTGTGTTATGGAGAAAAGCTTGACCCTCTAAAACATAAGATAAAAATGGAAGTAAAAGCAGCCACATACCATATGTTAAAAATAAACAGAGATAGCAATGGCTACGAAGTGCAAATAATCTTCGATGTTTAAGGAGTTAAGATATGTCAAAGTGGCAGGGACAACTTGTTAAGATAGATAATTACCATTGGCAGATTCCTCAGGATTATAAAGATGGCATGAGAGTTCCTGGCTTAATCTATGCTAGCGAGGAAATGCTGGAGTCCATACATGAGGAGCAAACACCAGAACAAGTTGCCAATGTAGCCTTCCTTCCTGGAATAGTTAAATTCTCTATGGCTATGCCGGACATCCATTGGGGTTATGGTTTTCCTATAGGTGGAGTCGCTGCTATGAGTATTAAAGATGGTGTAATTTCACCAGGCGGTGTGGGTTATGATATTAATTGTGGTGTAAGACTATTATGTACTAACCTCAGCGAAGCCGAAGTGAGGCTTAAGATTAAACAACTCGTTGGTGAGTTATTCGCTAGTGTGCCATCCGGTTTGGGTTCTGAAGGAAAGATTAAGGTAAGCCAGAAGGAAATGTTAGAAATAATGATTGAAGGAGCTCATTGGGCTGTGAGACATGGTTTTGGTTTTAAAGAGGATTTAGATGTTACTGAGGAGAGTGGGTGTATTGAAGGTGCTGATGCCAGTAAGATAAGTGATAAAGCAGTAAAAAGAGGCATGCCTCAGATAGGTACATTAGGCTCGGGAAATCATTTCCTCGAAGTTCAAGTAGTAAAGGAGATCTTTGAACCTAATATAGCCAGCGTTATGGGCATTCACAGAGTAGGCCAGGTACTGGCTTTAATTCACACCGGCTCTCGGGGTTTTGGACATCAGGTGTGCACTGACCATCTGCGTGTGATGGAAGAAGCAGTATCAAGGTACGGAATAAAGCTCCCTGATCGCCAACTTGCCTGTGCTCCCATAGACTCGAAAGAGGGAAGGGATTATTTGGCCGCTATGGCATGCGCTGCCAATTATGCTTGGTGTAACCGACAATGTATTGTCCACTGGGTTAGGGAGAGTTTCTCCAAAATCTTCCATAAAAGCCTTGATGAGCTTGGCATGAAGCAGATTTACGATGTGACTCATAACATTGCCAAGATTGAAGAACATAAAGTGGATGGCCAGAAACTTAAAGTTTGTGTGCATCGCAAGGGAGCTACCAGGGCTTTTCCACCTGGACATAAGGATATTCCGCAGAGGTATAAGGAGATAGGGCAGCCTGTGCTTATCCCAGGAGATATGGGCCGCTACTCTTTTATTGCCGTAGGCACTCAGAAGGCCATGGAGGAAAGTTTTGGTTCTACCTGTCATGGTGCTGGTAGAGCATTGAGTCGCCATGCTGCTAGGCGAAGCTTAAGAGGTAAAGATGTGGCTCAAGATTTAGAAAACAGAGGGATTACTGTTAAAACAGGAAGTATATCATCCTTGGCGGAAGAAGCATCTCAGGCTTATAAGGATGTTACTGAGGTAATAGAGGTTTGTCATCAAGCGGGTATTTCTAGGAAAGTAGCCCTAGCTGCCCCGTTAGGTGTTATCAAAGGTTAGTGAGATGGTACTGCGAAAAAGGCGAGGTAATCTAATTCAAATAAAACTCCCTCCTCCGAGATTGAAGAGCAAAGTTTCACTAGAAGAAACTATAGCTAAGCGCAGGTCAATTCGAAGATATCGTGCAGGGCCACTAACTCTGTTGCAATTAAGCCAAATACTTTGGTCTGCTCAAGGTATTACTGGGGCAGGAAAACTCAGAGCAGCACCTAGCGCTGGAGCTACTTATCCATTGGAAGTTTTCGCTTTTGTAGGCAAAGAGGGTGTTATCGCGAGCGAAGCGAAGCAAGCTAAGGCGAAACTGCAACCGGGCATTTACCACTATGATGTAGATAGCCATTCCCTGCTTTTACATCAGCCGGGCGATTTAAGGGAAAAGTTAGCCGAAGCTGCTCTGGATCAAGGGCTTATTGCTAATGCCCCTGTAGATATTGTTATTTGTGCTCTTTACACCAGAACTTCTTATAGATATGGCAGGCGTGGTGAAAGATATGTTCACATGGAGGTAGGGCATGTAGGAGAAAACATTCACCTTCAAGCTGTTGCTCTAGGACTAGCTACAGTGGAAGTAGGCGCATTCAATGATGAAATGGTAAGAAAAGTTCTAGGTTTGGAGGATCAGATTAAACCTCTGTATATCATGCCTATTGGTGGAGCACTGTAAAGGAGTTAAAAATTATTTTTTGTCAGCTTGTTTCACCAGCCAATATTCTATACTATCGGCCAAAGCTAGCCAGCTGGCCTCAATGATATTAGTTGAGCTGCCTACGGTTCTCCAGTGCTCTTTGCCATCGCTAGATTCAATGAACACCCGCACCTGTGAGGCGGTGCCAGCGGTTTCTTCGAGTATACGCACCTTGTAATCAGTGAGCTCCACAGCAGTCAGATGGGGGTAGAATTGAATTAAAGCTTTGCGTAAAGCCTGGTCAAGCGCATTTACTGGACCATCACCTTCAGCAGCGGTATGTACTATTTTATTATCTACTTTCACCTTGATGGTAGCCTCTGATAGTGGCTCTTTTTTATTTCCACTACTAGGAGGGCGGCGACGTTTCTCTACTATCACCATAAAATCAACTAGCTCAAAGGGTGGTTGGTAATGAGGTTGGGCACGGTAAAGCAATAAATCGAACGATGCCTCAGCACTGCCATATTGAAAACCTTGCTTTTCATGCAACTTAATTTGGCTCAGTATTTTTTTGACTTCCTCATCTCTGGGGAGAGGCAATCCACGCTCCTTAGCTTTGTAGATAATACTGCCTCTCCCAGCTAATTCAGAGATGATGACATGAGGGCGATTACCTACTGACCCAGGATTTATATGTTGGTAACTACCCCCCCATTTTGTTAAACCAGAAACGTGTATTCCTCCTTTGTGCGTAAAGGCATTAGCACCTACATAAGGGAGTCGATCGTAAGGAGGCAAGTTAGCTATCTCGGATACATAGCGCGAAACATTGCTAAGCTTGGCTAATTGCTCATCAGTAATACAGGCAATATTCATCTTAAGTTTTAGGGTGGGAATGATAGAACAAAGATTGGCGTTGCCACAGCGTTCGCCATAGCCGTTAATGGTCCCTTGAATTTGATTAACGCCTGCGTGGATAGCGGCTAAAGAGTTAGCTACAGCAAGTTCAGCATCGTTGTGGGCGTGAATACCTAGAGGAATAGAGATCACTTTTCGAACAGCTTCGACTGATTCTACTATTTGCTGGGGTAAAGTGCCCCCATTAGTATCACAAAGGATAATACATTCAGCGCCAGCTTTAGCAGCACCTGCTACTACTGCAAGACTATATTCAGGGCTTGTTTTATAACCATCAAAGAAATGCTCAGCATCGAAAAAAACTCTGAGTCTATTTGAATTAAGGTAACTTATGGAGTCTGTGATCATACTAAGATTTTCTTCCAATGTAGTTTCCAGAACCTGGGTTACTTGCTTATCCCAGCCCTTGCCTACAATGGTAACCACCTTAGTTTTAGCCTCTAACAGAGCTTTAAGGTTAGCATCTTCTTCTACCTTACAATTTGAGTGCCTGGTGCTGCCAAAAGCAACCATTGTAGCGTGATTTAAATTCAATTTCCGTGCCTGGATAAAGAATTCAGTATCTTTGGGGTTAGAGCCAGGCCAGCCACCTTCAATGAAGTCAATGCCTAGCTCATCTAATTTCTGAGCAATCTTCAATTTATCCTCAACGGAAAAGGAAATCCCCTCCTGTTGGGTTCCGTCCCTTAAAGTTGTGTCATAAAGCTGTATTATAGACATTTCACCCTTCGGGCAATCAGTTCACCCATCTCCTTCGTCCCTACCTTAATTTTACCTTCCGACATTATATCGTATGTTCTATAATCCTGCTCTAAAGTAGCAAGGACAGCATTTTCTATAGCTTGAGCTTCAGCTCCTAATTCAAAGGAATAGCGAAGCATCATGGCTACACTTAATATGGTGGCGATAGGATTAGCCATGTTTTGCCCTGCTCGCCGTGGGGCACTGCCATGAATTGGTTCGTATAAACCAAAGGTTTCCCCTTTAGGGAGACCAGCTAAACTAGCTGAAGGCAACATACCCATAGAACCTGCCAGCATTGAGGCCTCGTCGGTAAGGATATCACCAAACATATTTTCGGTGACTAAAACATCAAATTCACTAGGATGCTGGATAAGTCGCATAGCGCAGGCATCGACTAGCATGTGCTCCAATTCAACATCAGGATAATCAGCGGAAATTTCCATGGCAATCTGCCGCCATAACCGCGAGGACTGGAGAACATTCGCTTTATCAACTGAGGTTAGTTTTTTAGACCTAGTGCGAGCTAATTCAAAGCCAACCTGCAGTATGCGCTTAATCTCCGCTTCAGAGTAAGCCATGGTATCAACAGCTTGCCTTCCCTTTGAGCTTTGCCACTGCTTTTTAGGCTGACCAAAATAAAGCCCGCCAGTGAGTTCCCTTACTATGACTAAATCAACTCCTTCAATTATCTCTGGTTTGAGAGAGGTGGAGTTAATCAGCATAGGTAAAACTTTTACTGGGCGCAGATTAGCAAATAGCCCTAATTCCCTTCTTAGAGCTAAGAGCCCGTCTTCTGGATGGACCTTGGCTTTGGGGTCGTCCCATTTTGGCCCGCCGACAGCGCCAAGCAATACAGCATCACATCGTTTGCACATATTTAATGTTTCTTCGCTGAAGGCTGTACCTAGAGTATCTATGGCAATGCCGCCTGCTAAACCTTGGTGTAAGTGAAAGCTATGTCCGAATTTGTCACCTACAGCCTGTAAAACTTTTGTTGCCTCAGCTATAACCTCAGGGCCAACACCATCGCCAGGTAAAACCGCTATATTAAATTCCATATCTATTCCTTCTTTAACCTACTTTTGGTATACCCGATTAGCCCTCCAGCATTGATAATACTCATCATAAATTCAGGGTAAGAATTAGCCATGAATGTCTTATGTTTGGAGATGTTCTCAATTTCCCCGGTGGTCAAATCTACTTCTAGTGTGTCACCAGGTTCTACATCCGCTGCTGTCTCAGTGCATTCTAGGAGAGGCAACCCAATATTAATAGCATTACGGAAAAAGATGCGGGCAAAACTTTGGGCGATAATACAAGAAATACCACATGCTTTAATAGCTAGAGGAGCATGTTCACGAGAGGAGCCACAGCCAAAATTGGTAGTAGCAACCATGATATCTCCGGGCTTAACTTTAGTAGCAAACTCGGGGTCAATATCTTCCATACAGTGCTTGGCTAAGCCACCGGGTTCAGAAACATTAAGGTAGCGTGCTGGGATAATGACATCTGTATTGACATCGGTGCCAAATTTATGAACCTTACCCTTTAGCTTCAACTGCTCACTCCCCTTCTTGAGTATAAAATCGAATAGGTTAGGGATACTTTAAATGTAAATAGAACCTCCCAAATCTCTTCACTGCTAGCTTAATATACACTCTATTTTTGCTTTTTGGGGGAAACTTATCAAGGAAACTTTGAATTTAGTATCTCTTCAGGGCTGGCGATTTTGCCTAAAACAGCGCTGGCGGCGGCTACAGCCGGCCCAGCCAAATAAACTTCAGACTGGGGGCTTCCCATCCTACCGACAAAATTGCGGTTGGTGGTAGATAAGCAGCGCTCGCCGGCAGCCAGAACTCCCATGTGGCCGCCCAGGCAGGGCCCACAAGTAGGAGTGCTCACTGCAGCTCCAGCTTTTATAAAAATTTCTATTAATCCCTCCCTTAACGCATCAAGATAAATCTTCTGTGTGCCTGGAATAATAATACATCTAATTTCTGGATGTATTTGCCTTTCTTTGAGGAGTTTAGCTGTCACTCTCAAATCGCTAAGGCGGCCATTGGTACAACTGCCAATTACTACCTGATCTAGTTTTATGTCACCTACCTGGCTTATGGGTTTAGTATTAGAAGGAATATGGGGGAAAGCCACCTGAGGCTCGATTTTTGATACCTCATATTCAATGACCTTAGCGTATTCAGCGTCTTTACATTGAGATTGCTTCGTCGCTAACGCTCCTCGCAATGGCATGGGAAATGGCTGGCAATGATGAGGGGTGGCGTGCTCCTTTATATATTCTTCAGTATTATCATCTACATTAAAGATGCCCGCTTTAGCTCCAGCTTCAATTGCCATATTTGCCATAGTGAAGCGCCCATCTACTGATAGCTCATTAATTGCCTCGCCAGTGAATTCCATAACTGCGTAAAGAGCACCATCTACACCAATATCGCCAATGGTGTAGAGGATGAGGTCCTTACCACTAACCCATTTGGGTAACTTGCCGTGATAAACAAATTTAGTCGTTGGGGGCACCTTCATCCATATCTCCCCTGTGGCCATAGCTACGGCGATATCAGTTGAGCCCATACCGGTAGCGAAAGCGCCTAAAGCACCATAGGTGCAGGTGTGAGAGTCAGCGCCAATGATAACCTGGCCAGGTAAAACGAAGCCTTGCTCAGGTAAAAGCACATGCTCTATCCCCATTCGGCCTATCTCGAAGTAAAGTATTCCTCGTTCCCTAGCAAATTCTCGCATAAACTTTGCTTGTTCAGCCGATTGTATATCTTTGTTGGGGCAAAAGTGGTCAGGAACCATGATTACTTTTTCAGGGTCGAAAACTTTAGATATCCCTAGCTTACGGAATTCCTTAATAGCTAAGGGGGCTGTTATGTCATTAGACAGGACTAAGTCAACTTTGACGTTTATAAATTCGCCAGGTTTAACTTTTTCTTTGCCACTATGGGCTGCCAGGATTTTCTCAGCTAAGGTCAAAATTTCACTCCTAGCCACGAATTTTAGGTATCATTAAAACACCTATGGTGATGAGAGCCGTGATGACGGAAATCAGATACAGCCCAGCGCCAGCAGCTAAACCTATGGCAGCAATAACCCAGATGCTTGTTGCGGTGGTTATTCCTTCTATTCCTTCTTCACCGCGAAAGATGACTCCAGCGCCGATGAAGCCAATGCCAACTACTACCCCAGCGGCAACTCGTGAAGGGTCAACCGCGCCGCTGAAGCCATAAATAGAAGCTATAGTAAAGAGGGCTGCTCCCGAGCTGACCAAAATATAAGTGCGTAGCCCTGCTGTTTTGCCAGCCCGCTCACGCTGATAACCAATACCTGCTCCTAAGGCAACAGCTAGAAGCAAACGTAATAACATCTCTAGCCATGGACTCAATTAAGCTTTCCCCTTTTCAGCCGCTT
>Ga0209978_10000063_pt1 | contig 31371 bp, 33 predicted proteins | sample BentaG_FD_182805 | JGI IMG/M metagenome (GOLD analysis project Ga0209978, IMG submission 182805) | Deep subsurface microbial communities from South Atlantic Ocean to uncover new lineages of life (NeLLi) - Benguela_00093 metaG (SPAdes)... | ecosystem: Environmental > Aquatic > Marine > Oceanic >... | reverse complement strand
TATGGCCCAAGAATTCGATTGAATTCAGTAATAACAAGCATACAGCTGGAGCCGGATCCCATTATCGGAGAAAAGTTATGCGCAAGAGAGTGTGCATTGTGTCTGGAGGCATGCGCATTGTGTGTCGATAACCCCAGTACAAATATCCTGGCACCCAAAGAGAATCTGAATTGGAATGAAATATGGTTAGACCCGCCTTCTGTTACAGATAAGCACGCATGCGCCTCCGGGAGGTGTGCGGGAGAATGTATTAGGGTATGCCCAGTGGGCAGCAAGAGAACACATACAAGCCAGGGGAAAGAGAAGAGCTCAAGATAGCTGGTATTAGCTATGGTTTCATGTCTCCATGAGTTAGTGTCCTTAACGAAATTGGCATAATCAATTAATGAGAACTTGGGCAACTCAAATAGATCCATGAAGCCTTGCGGGTGTACTTTATGACGGTTTGTGCCGCCCAACATGTTGTATACTGTCTGAGGGTCGAGTAGGAAACACTACGTTTAATACCGAGGGCAGATAGTGGTACATCGATACCCCGATCTGAGGGTGCGTGAAGTCACAGTTAAGTCGATAATGTCGCCGTCAAAGCTGGCCACCTACTGCTTGAACCCATATGCTGGATGCCAGCATGGTTGCATCTATTGCTATGCCCGTTTTGCTACTCGTTTCTCTCACCCGAAAGAGGAATGGGGTAGTTTTGTAGATGTGAGAATTAATGCCCGACAATTGATTGAAAAAGAGGCAGCGCGGAAACGACCTGGAAGAGTGTTTATCAGCTCGGTGTCAGATGGCTGGCAGCCTCTGGAAGAAAAGTATCGCCTCACACGTCAATGCCTCGAGATTCTGCTACAGCACAACTACGCAATTTTTGCTCAAACCAAGAGTGCACTGGTCGAGCGTGACTTTGATCTGTTTAAGGGTCATCCTGATGTTGAGTTAGGCATGACGCTAACCACGATTGACCCCAAAGTAGCAGCTCTATTTGAGCCTGAGGCATCTACTCCTCGTGAGAGAATAGAGGTACTGAACAGAGCAAATGAACTTGGCATTCACACGTTTGTTTTTCTGGGGCCACTACTGCCCTACATATCGGATAGGGGTAAAGGTCTAGAGGATCTCTTAGACACTGTGACAAAGATAAACCCGAATTACTTCTTGGTAGACCGCCTGAATCCACGCTATGGGATCTGGGCAACTGTTTCCGCGACCCTGGCCGAGCATAATCCCAAACTGGTCCCGGAGTATAGAAAGATACTGTACGATAGAGAAATACGTGAATGGTACAGCCGTGAGCTGCGCCAGAGGATTGGCGCAGAAGCACAGCGGCGGGGCTTGACTAGTAAGATGCGCCTGTGCTTTTGAGTCTGCGTCGTTAATGACATTCATGACAGCTATGGAGTCAATGGATAACAATTGCTTAGTTATTACCTCATTGCACGACCTACCGTTTTGTGTAACGCGCCGAATTATCATTCCACCGAGTTTGAATCGACTTCTAAACAAAACTGACTTTTGGTCAATGATACTCCCCATATAAAAGGATGCAACGAAATATTTTCACCGGAAACGTTGAGGGCCACCCTCATGATGGCCCTCAAAGATAAAGCATTGACAGTGAGATTGTAGCAGAATAGACTTCATTTTGTTGGCACAAATTACCAAGCCTCGGTTAATAGTCTGCAGGAGTTATGAAATGAAAATAGAAGAAAGGAAAACAAAAACAACCCACACAAGAAAGCAGTTCATTAAAAAAGCCGGATTAGTAACCGTCGCAGTGATTCTTGGATGTATTACGCTGCTAGCAGGGTGTAGGTTTCTGGAACCTGAAGGGGGAAAAACACCCGAGCAGCCGGTTATTCCAAGCGCTACTCCTCCGGTTAACATATCACGTATAGCTAGCTTAACTGAGGTATCAGTTGCAGTAAGAACAGAAAAGGAACAACTCGCGTTGTTCGAAGCGGAACTCAGGCAATTTCAGCGTGAAATGGATGAGCTTGATTCCATCTTGGCTCAGTATAGTCGTTCAAATGAACTATCGGAGGAACTTTCCCTAAAGTTGCAGATGGCCATGGACAGGAGGGCTAAATTTATCTCAATCCTCAGTGAAATAATGAAAAAGATATCCTCAACACAGGATATCCTTGCGCAGAATTTGAAATGAACTACTCCTTAACACTTTTAACTGCCATTAGGCTTTCTATGATATACTGATGGCGATGTTATATATGGGGAGGTACAGCTATGAAAGAATCTACTCGTTTGATTGCCTTCATACTACTGATAATAGGGACTATTGGACTTCTGATTAATGAGCTTATCTTCGATTGGGGGAGATGTGCCACCCTGACATTTGCCATAATAAATGTTGTAGGGCTGGCTTCTTTAGCTTTCGCATATTTTACTAAGAAGAAGGCTCAATAGAATCGCTCTTTTTTGCTCCCTGACAATTGCCCGTTTTGTTACGCGAAATGCAACAGAAGTCCAGAGTGTTACCTACCAGTTGCCGCTTGGGAACTTTAATTGCTAAAGTTATTGGCAATAGTAGCGGCTGGGTCAAATGCTGAGGCTGAAAGCCAGTTCAAAAGTTCTACCTATTGATACCCTATCTCCACCATTTATTTAGCCTTGGATCTTAGAGTGAGATATTTTAGTAACGCACGGCGTGTTTTTGGTATTTAATTGAACAAAACAGGCTTTTGTTACTTGTGCTGAACATTTTGGACTATTGTACACCATCTATGTTCGTATATACGATTACTTTTCTTCGTCCTTCAATTTCGATATGCTGACGGAGTTAGCCTCCTCAATTTTGCCGTACTTCATGACCTGGCCGATTAAGTCTTTGCTCCAGAGACCATCTTTCACGATGTGGGTGAGGGATGTCGTATCGAGCTGGGAAACCTCCGCCCATTTGCCTGCCTGTTTAATTACGTCTTCCAATCCCTGGTGCTCTGTATCACGCTTGCCCGGGAATTTTAGCTTCTGATCAAATTTGACTCTTGCTTTATAATCGCTGCCTTTTATGAGCTCGACCTCCTCTCTCCGGGCATAATCAAGCATTGCCTCCCTTACCTTCTCCATCTCGTCTTTTATCCTTGCCCCCTCATCTTTGAGTTCCACATATTTATTGACCAGCACGACACCTGGCTCATTGAGGTATTCATTTACAGGGAGAGCTTCCACCTTAAAGAAGTGCTTTCTCAGTGGACAAAGGTCAGGATACTCGCACCAATCACACAAGGGAGATTCCTTGGGTGGGAAGTCCTGAGCAGACCCTATCTCATCGATTAATCTCTTAGTATCTTGAACCAAGTTTGAAATGGCTTCAGGGGTGCGATAGGAAACCAGTTCCATGTCAAAGGCAAGGTAGTGCCAGATAAGCCTGACATTCTCAATATCGGGCCACTTTTTCTGAATGCCGATCTGGTATAAAGCGAGCTGCCTGTCATTATCTGCGTCTTCCTGGCTCGGAAGATAAGCCGAGGTTTTATAGTCGCGAATTTCATAGACACCATCTTTATCCCGCGACAGGCGGTCTACGTAACCTGTCATCCTGTATTTGCTCTCATCATCTAGAGCAAAATTAAGACCCATCTCGGTTCCTATGGTCACATCTGAGTCAAATGGCGAATAGCGCTGATAATATGTCTCAATCATCTTCCTTCCGAGACCTTGGTAATGCTGTTGGCTGAGGTCTTTCTTGGTGATTACTATTGAGTCATGCCAGTTCTGCCGCCAGAGCTTGTCATAGTATGAATGCAAGTCGCTTAAGGTGTTAAGTTTAGTAAGCCTGATGTCGTTATAGCACCTCTTCAGGGTCTCATGAACCATTGTCCCCAGGAAGGCTTCGACCCCTTCAACGTCCCGCTTAATCCTGTCCCGGTATCGAAGCTTATACTTCAAGGGGCACTCTTCATACATACTTAGCTGCGAATGTGAATAGATTGGCATGGTGTCGTTCCTCCTTGGCCTGCCTAAGCTTGGCCTCTAACCAACCTCTCTCTCAAAGCCTTTAAATTCACCACATCCTCCTTGTTATATTGTAACAGCAAAGCCAAGGCATTTTGGTCGCCATCATTCTGGTACTTCCACCAGAGCATTACTGCCCCCAATCCGCCGATGCCCTCTAGCTGCCGGAAGATACCCAATTGCTGCTCGACAGCCTTGAAACCGCCATATAAGTTGTTTCTCCAACAGTCATACATCAGGTCGTGATGGTGAAGTTTAGCTTCAAGGTCTATTCCAAGGGAAGAATCAATGAAAGGAAGGTCAAATCTGCTGCCGTTATAGGTATAGATTGTATTTACGCCTTCTAAGGCCTTAAGAAGGTTGTCTATGGTCACCTGTTCGCCCACCAATTGAATGAGTTTATCATCTTCGCTATTGCACAGGTAAATACCGATTACGGTGATACAGTCATAGAAGCGAGATAAGCCAGTGGTCTCTATGTCAAGATAGGCGTCAGTCAAGTGCTTCATAGCTTGCATTGTAGCATATGCCTGTGACAGCTAGATTGTCACGGATGCTATTTTCCCTGGTAAATATCCAATATGGCTCTGGCAGTTTCAACTATTTCCTGGCGGAGTTTCTCTGGCTCCAGCACCTTTACTTTCTCTCCCCAGCTCCACCATTTATTTAGCCTTGGATCTTAGAGTGAGATATTTTAGTAACGCCGGCGTGTTTTTGGTATTTAATTGAACAAAACAGGCTTTTGTTACTTAGACTGAACATTTTGGGCGATTGTTACAAGAAGTAACAAAACAGGCGTATGTGCAGCTTACATGCGGACGGATTTTAGGATGAATACACTCAAGCGACTCTATCCAGAGCTTTCCTGATATGGTTACACCCTCGCCATTTTCCCACCCTGCTGGTCATTAAGTTTAAACTAGTCCTATATTTCCGGTATCAGCCCAACTCTGCCCATCGCTCCAGAGTGTGCGACGAGGGCAGTTCACATTTTTTAGTTTCTGTAATCCAGATATACTCGTTGACAAGCGCAAGCACTGTCGACTTTGGCCGCCCTAATTGTTTGGGCAAATCGTCAATTTGGAAGCCTTTGTCCCTGCAGAGGATCCCGATGTGGGAGGTTATCTTTCTGATTCGTTTCAGGTACCTGAAATACGATGTGGGGCTACCACCACATTTGAAGCTAGCCCGCATTGCTCTATCCCAGGGCATAAGTGCTTTCGGCCTGATTGCGAAGAGGATCTTAGAAGCTGCGGTTGTACCGATATGAACCTCCAATTTCCTCCCGTCGTGAATACGCCAAGCCCCCGTACTGTCCTTAAGAGAACCATATGCATTGGCCGCTACTTCCAATTCATTTTCCCCCAGATCCCAGATTGGTTTCTCATTTGGAAACAAGTAAGCGCCATCTGCCTGGTACCAGTTCAAGATACTGGATGATGCGGCCTCATGGTAATCCTTCGAAAGATGTCTGCACCCCCAATCATTTAACCATTTCATGAGAGAAATGCGATGCGCGGGATTGGTCAGGTCTATACTGTCGCCCGTAGCCTTGTTCAGAAGGCTAAGCGAACCGTTGAAAGGTGTAAGGGAATCATACATGGTGCTTGCAAGAGCCAACTTGCATAGTGTCACATTCTCGCAATTCATCAACCAGGAACCTCCTGCTATTGTATCAAAAGCATCATAAAGTACGCGCTTGGTGCTGTCAATAACCACATGAAGCCTATCTGCACAATCCGCCCAATTGTTTAATAATGCACAATTATTACCCAATGCCACAGCGCAGGCTGTGTCAATTCTAACTCAGATATATTTTTACTATTTGCCATCCTCCAACAGTGGCTATTCTATAAGGGATGAATGACAAGAGCAAGCCACCACAAACGCCCTCTCCACAACTTGAGGTAGAATATACTAACTAAGGTATCACCTGGTAGGCGATAGATTGTGGCAACCGCAGCATACAATTGATGGATAATCAGGCAAAGTAGTGGCGGGGTTTATCCCCGCCTAGGAGGGGACGTGGCCTGGGGTCAAGCGCAACCCATTGCAACTCGCTAAAACTTATCTTATAATGCCTGTAATGAGACAAGGAGGTGAAAGATGAGTAATCTCGCTATATTTTTGGGGTTGTTCACCGGACTATGGTTAGTGGTCTGGGTTGGGGCGTATATCTGGATGGCGCTATGCTTGCAAATCATAGCCAGGAAGACCGATACACCAAATACATGGTTGGCATGGATCCCAATAGCCAATATCTACCTCATGTGTAAAGTAGCGGGTAAGCCCGGCTGGTGGACCGTTCTCTTCTTCATTCCATTTGCGAATATAGTATTTGCGATTCTGGTCTGGATGAAGATAGCCGAAGTTCGCAACCAACCAAGCTGGCTGGGAATACTGATAATAGTGCCAATCGGAAACTTTGTAGTACCTGGCATACTGGCTTTCAGAAACTAACACTACCAGATATTCCTCTACCAGCTAGCAGCGGGGTTTATCCCCGCCTTACGGGTGGCGTGGTGCCCAGGACATGCTATACAGTTTTTGAACTATCCTGGAGCCATCAGCTACGAACCATAAACTACTTGCTGCTTGACAACTCTATCATACTGTCGCATAATCATATATACGGCTATACGGTGAGGTGACCCGATGAAAAAGATGACTGTAGTTTTCGATGATGATGCCCTTTATACCACAGTGAAGGTAGAGGCAGCCAGGCGTAATCAACCAGTGAAGAAACTTATCAGCCAGGCACTAACGGAGTGGCTGGAGGCTCAAGAAGATGCTGAGCTTCTGTCTGAAATAGAGGCAGCTCGGGCTGAGTGGCAGCAGAAGGGAGGCATAGAGGCCAGCGAGTTCTTCGCCAGGCTTAAAAGCTGAGACCAAAACAGATGCCCTATAGGGTAGAGGTTTCACCACCGGCAGCAAAAGACCTCAAACACCTGCCCCTTCAGATCTGCCAGAGGTTGGAACAGGACATACTTGCTCTGGCTGATAACCCTTACCCTGATGGAGTGCGTAAAATTCAAGGAGCAGAGAGAGCCTATCGCATCAGGGTAGGAAGCTACCGAATCGTTTATGAGGTCTATAGAGAGCAAAAGGTGATAGTAATACTACGAGTGGCTCGTCGTAGCAAAAGCACCTACAAAGGAACCTAACTCATAATCTACCGCTGTATGTTACACGCTACATGCCTTCGGAGAGCGGTCGGGAGGGTGTAAAACCCTCCCCTACGTTCCAGTTGTAGTGGCGCTTGCATAAGGGTGATATGGAAAAATGGCGCAGTAGAAGAACAAAGAACCAAAAATGAATACATTTGCTAAAAGTATATTAAATTATTTCGCCACACACACTGAAACAAGATTTCGATTCCAAAGAAAAAGACCAAAGTAAAAAAGATGTATTAAATGATCTTCTGGAAGAGAAGTTCAGGGCAAGTAGGTAATGGACAAAAGTGGCATACTTCTTAATAAACAAGATTTACGGGAAGAAAAACTTGACATTTTGAGGGGTCCCTTGTATATTATAAATAACAAACCCGCCACGCCTCTTAGTCTTCGGGCTAATGCGCATTTTGGGCGGGTATTTTTTTGTATCTCCCCCAAAAAGGAAGGCTGTCATGGAAATATATAGCAAACAGCCTTTACCTTATTCAGAACAATTAGATTTACTTGCTAGCCGTGGTCTTATTATAGTTGATAGGGTAAATGCTGGGAGTTTTTTAAGGCAAGTTCATTATTACCGTTTGAGCGCCTATTGTTTACCATTTGAGATAGCCCGCCATAAATTCAAGCCCGATGTGACATTCGAACAAATTCAACAGCTTTATGAATTTGATAGACAGCTGCGTTCTTTGATTGATGAAGCACTTGAGGTGATAGAGATTTCTTTCCGTTCAGCAGTTTCCTATTACCTTGCACAAAAGTACGGGCGATATGCACATGAAGAACCTGGGAGGTTTTACAGTAGGCTCGACCACTCAGAGTGGATTTCAAAAATTCACGAGGAGGCGGAGCGTTCAAAAGAAACATTTATCGATCATTATAGAAGTAAGTACGAAGGTTTTCCTCGGCTTCCTATCTGGATAGCAGTTGAAGTTATGTCATTTAGTTCTTTATCAATGCTTTATCACAATTTACTGCGTGAAGAGCAAATCGGGTTAGCGCAGGCTGTGGGTTTTCCTTCAAAGATTTTATCATCATGGTTACATACTTTCACTTATGTTCGTAATATTTGTGCACACCACAAACGCCTTTGGAACCGAGAACTTGCGATTGCCATAATTGTACCCAAGCATAAGAAATGGGAGGATATTAAAGCGAAGCGGATAGGTTCTGTTATGTTCGCTATTATGGGCTACCTGAAAAACCTGCCTTCAGCTAATTCCATTGAAGATATTTGGCGCGCTAAAATGGAAGTTCTTTTACTGCAAGAGCCAAAGGTTTGCCAATTCTATGAAGAGATTGGCTTGCCAGAGGATTTCAAAACGCATCCCTTATGGAAGAAAAATGAGGCATAGGAGTTAACCATGGCGCAGATAAATTTGACAGACGAAGAAATTCAAAAGATTATTGAGTGCCTTGATGCAGGAGTAGAAATACCCGAAGAGCTTTTACCAAAGCTCTCACCTGGCTTTTTTGAGAAGTTGCGGGCGGCTGGGAAATTTGATTATAAGGAGTTGGATAAATATAGGATTCCGACGATTGAATATGCAGGGAAACGGTCTGAATCCGTTATTTTAGCCCAGGCAGCCAGGCTGAAAGCCAGTTTAAAGGTTCTACCTATTGATACCCCAGCTCCATTCAGGTGAACAACGGGCGGAGATTCTGCCCCCCTCTTTGAGTTTTTGTGGGACTAAACAGACAGAGCATTTGCTGCATACCTCTGTTGCTTTACAACAAAGAGAAGCAGCCTGCCCTCCAATTGCTGTTTCCTGCGCTATTAAGTGTACTCTGACGCCGCTGTTAGCTAATTCTAGCGCTGAAGCTATGCCACTTATACCACCACCAATAACTACAGCAGATTTATTCATTTGGTAAAGCCAGAAAGTTTACATGATTTTAAGGGTTTTCACAAGTACGGGGAGTGTGGTTATTTTCAGAAATTTAGCTATAAAGTGAGGCAATTATAATAAACCAGGATAAGGATATTTGATTCCTGAATAGCTTCCCGGATCAATATAGTGGCAAAGGGAAAAGGTGCTGAGCTATAATTAGACTCGTGATTTCAGTTGAGGAAGCCTTGGAGAAGATTCTGAGCTGTGTTACAGTTCTGGACCCAGAAGAGAAACCTATCCTGGATTGTTCAGGTCAGGTTCTGGCTGAAGATATCTATTCTACCATTGATATTCCTCCATTAGATAATTCTGCGATGGATGGCTTTGCCGTAAGGGCTGAAGATACAATAGGCGCAGGTGAGTCATCACCAAAACTTCTTACTGTCATCAATGAAGTTGCTGCTGGCTCTTTAGCTAACAGGGAAGTCGAACCGGGAACAGCAATTCGCATTATGACCGGAGCGCCATTGCCTGAAGGGGCTGATACCGTGGTGCGATTCGAGGATACTGATGAAATGGCTCGAAAGGCATCGGGGAGTAACTTGTCTCAGATTGGCATATTGCGTCAGGCGGAGGAAGGCTTGAACGTTCGATATAGGGGAGAGGATATTGCTGAGGATGCGCTAATTTTACAGAAAGGAACTCTACTGCGCCCCTCAGAAATAGGCGTTTTAGCTTCCTTGGGGCGTTCCACCGCTCTGGTTATTCGTCGTCCAGTGGTTTCAATTTTGGCCACTGGTGATGAGCTTGTAAGTGTTGGGCAACCATTGCCTCGAGGTAAGATTTATAACAGTAATTCTTATTCTGTTGCTGCCCAGGTTCTGCGTTATGGTGGAATCCCTGAAGTTCTGGGCATAGGAGGTGATTCAGTTTGCTCTCTCAACGAGAAACTGGATGAGGGATTTGATTCAGATATGATTATTACCTCTGGTGGTGTATCTCTGGGAGATTATGATGTGGTGAAGGATGTTTTAGCCAAGCGTGGAGAAATTGCCCTTTGGGCAGTATGTATGAAGCCTGGGAAACCATCTGCTTTTGGTGTGATTAAAAATGGGGATAGAAAGGTGCCTCATTTAGGTTTGCCAGGCAATCCTGTTAGCTCTATGGTTACCTTTGAGCAATTCGCTCGGCCCGCTATCCTGAAAATGATGGGAAAGAAAAATTTGGCCAAACCATGTGTTCAGGCGATTATTGAAAATGACGTAAAGAATAGCGATGGGCGTCGTATATACGCCAGGGCGATGGTTGTGAGACGTGGTGACCAGTATTATGCTCGTCTTACCGGGCCACAGGGTTCAGGAATCCTTACCTCAATGACGAAGGCGAATGGTCTGGCTATTATTCCTGAAAATACGGAAGGAGTTAGGGCTGGGGATATGGTTAAGGTGCAGATGCTGGATTGGAGCGAGGAAATGCCATCGCAGCTTTGAACCCCTTTGTTTTTCATCCTGAGCGTGGCGAAGGGTCTCACACTGCTCAGGGTAAATTTCGTGAAGGGCGCAGTTTCAAAGGGAGGATTAGAAAATGTTACCAGTTGTTTCTATTGTAGGTAAATCAGGAGCCGGCAAGACTGTACTTGTTGAGAACTTGGTTGTAGAGTTCAAAAAACGAGGATATCGGGTGGCTACTGTGAAGCATAGCCCCGGAGGAATGGATATAGACAGACCAGGGAAAGATAGCTGGAAATTTGCCGAAGCGGGCAGCGATGCTGTGGTTGTCAGTTCACCTGATAAGCTTGTTCTTGTCAAAAAGGTAGAGCATGATTCTAACATTGAAGAAATTTCAAGGGTTATTGGCAGTGATTTTGATCTTGTAATAGCCGAGGGATTCAAAAAAGGCAAAGCTCCTAAAATCGAAGTGCATAGAAGGGAGTTGGGAGAGGATTTAGTGTGCCCGGCTAAAGCACTCTCCGCTATAGTTGGTGATGAGCCACTGGACGCAGATGTGCCCCAGTTTTCGCTAAATGAAACTAAGGCGGTAGCCGATTTCATAGAAAAGGAATTTATCTTTCAAACTGAAGGTGACGCCTCCCTTTTTATCAATGGCAAAAAGGTTCCTATAAAGTTCTTTGTAAAGGATATTATTGTTAAAGTCTTGTTGGCTATGGTTTCGACATTGAAGGGCGTCGAGGAAGTAAAAAGCCTCGATATTTCGATAAGGAATAAGCTTAACAGATGACGGATATTATATTTAAGGTAGGGATATTAACCGTTAGCGATAAAGGTTGGCGTGGCGAACGTGGGGATAGAAGTGGTGAGGTTCTTCGCGAGACGCTTTCTGGAATAGATGCTCATATCATAAACTATGATATTGTCCCTGACGAGAAAAAGCTTATCGCTGAGAAGCTGATTAAGTGGGCGGATGAAGGTAAGGTGGATGTAATTATTACCACAGGTGGCACTGGCCTTAGTCCCAGGGATGTTACTCCCGAGGCAACCCTCTCAGTGGTGGATAGAGTTGCCCCTGGTTTTGCTGAAACAATGAGGGCTGAGAGTCTTAAAAAAACACCTCACGCTATGTTGAGTAGAGCAGTTAGCGGCATTCGTGGAAGCTGTTTAATTATCAACTTGCCTGGTAGCCCCAAAGGGGCTCGTGAGTGCCTGGAGTCAATATTGCCAGCTCTTCCTCATGCTGTGGAAACACTCAGAGGCCAAGGGGGCGAGTGCGCCACTCCCGAGTAATCTCCACGATAGTACGCGTTTGTCTGTGTATGGAGATGTTGGTTTTGGCTAGATAGGAGCACCACGATGGAAGAAGTTGAAAAAGTAACGGTAACTGGTGTTAGCCCTGAGGAAAAAATCACAGAGAATAAATGCATAATCCGTGAAATCCCTTTCACTATTGTAGTCAATGGAAAAGAACTGGCTACGCTGCAGTGTACTCCTTCAGGCCTGCAATATCTGACTGCAGGTTTTCTGGCTTCCGAGGGAGTGCTGAAGCGGAAAGAAGAGATAAAGCGGGTGATTCTGGATGAGAAAGACTTTCATGTTCGGATATACGTCGAGGCTGATGTTGATGTCCAAACTTTGGCTCCTCGGAAGTTGATTGCCTCTGCTGGAGTTTCCTTCTATCGAAGTGGGGATGGAAAAATTATGCCTCATATAGAGTCACAGCTTCGTGTCTCCAGAGATAAAATCTTTTATCTGACGCAGCAATTTCAAACAATGTCTTCTCTCTATAAGCGGACGCGTGGGAACCATTCCGCTGCTTTATGCAGTGTGGAGGGGACTATTATAGCTTTCGCCGAGGACATTGGCAGGCATAATGCTGTGGATAAAGTCCTGGGGGAATGCCTGCTCAAAGGAATCTCAGTGGGAGACAAAATTCTCATGACAAGTGGCAGGATTTCTGTAGAAATTTTGACTAAAGCAGCCAGGCGTGGGGTTCCCATTATAGTCTCCTGTGGGGCACCCACCAGCTTGGCTGTAAGCCTAGCTAAGAACATTGGCATGACAATTGTTTGCTTTGCCCGGGAGCAATATATGGCTATCTTTGCCGGCGACCAGCGAGTTACGTAACAATTTCCCCTGTGCCACTGTGAACGGCGTTTCCCCCTTTGTCATTGCGAGGAGCGCAGCGACGAAGCAATCTCCACACTCTACACCCGGGGTGAGGGTGTTGAGCGGCGTCTCGGGTCTGTGATATGATATCCTCCAGATTACAAAAATATTAGCTCTCTCCGAGTTGCTACGCCTAAGGAGTAATCTATGGTGAGCAATCGGCAGGTTAAGAGCCTCGAGGGTATAAGTAGAAATGCTTGTGCCTCCCGTGCTTGGAAAGGAGATGAGATGAGTTTTGGTCGTTATGCTATAGAATCCTGCTTAGCCAGGTGCTGTTTTTATATCTCTTACCCATTCTTATTATTAATAACTCCCTGCAATTCTATTTTTCCTATTGCCTTGTTCGAGAAGAGGCTATCCTTGGGTATAGACCATGAGACCAGAGCAAATTGGATAGACACTGTCGGATGGCTATGGCCCTGCGGCAATGAACAATCCATTTAAAGAGGAGAAGCATGAACAAAATAAGTATTCGAAGAAAACTGGATAGCATGAGCATAGTGTTTATTACGTTGGGCACACTTCTCTTGCTCTTTATTTTTGTTCCCCCGCTTAAAACAATATTCTCTTCTTCCCCCGAGACACTATGGAATACGTTGCTTGAAAAGGACGTTTATTCCTCCATTCTGCTTACTATCTCCGCTGCTTTAATAGCTACCCTGGTAGGGCTCTTTCTTGGAGTTCCCCTGGCTTATCTTCTGGCTCGGCATCAATTTAGAGGGAAGAGGTTTATAGAGGCGATCATCGATGTGCCTATCGTAATTCCTCATTCGGCAGTCGGCGTTGCTCTTCTGTTTGTCTTTGGGGCTAATTTTCTTTGTGGCAAAATTTTTCACAGCATAGGCATCGATTTCTTTAGGAGTTTGGCTGGGGTAGTCATCGCTATGATGTTTGTCAGTATCCCCTTTCTTATTGATTCAGCTAAGGAAGGCTTCAAAGCTGTAGATGTGAGGTTGGAGAAAGTAGCTCGGACTTTAGGTGCTTCACCATGGAGGGCATTTTTCCAGATTTCCTTGCCTTTAGCCTGGAAGAGCATTTTCTCAGGCTTGGTGCTGATGTGGGCTCGGGGTTTGAGCGAGTTTGGGGCTATAGTTATTCTGGCTTATTACGCCTCATTTCTGGGATGGAATACAAAGGTGCTTCCTGTTCTGGTCGCCGACCGCTTTGACTTAGGGTTAGATTACACTCGGCCGGTAGCTGCTTTAGCAATCCTTATCTCCCTTATTGTTTTTGTTGCCCTCAGGTCGATAGCCTATAAAGGTGAAAAAGCATGATTGCCATAAAGAACCTGAAAGTAGATTTAGGCGATTTCCTACTTCGAGATATTAACCTCGATATTGACTCGGGTGAATATTTTATTGTCCTCGGTCCTACAGGTGCTGGGAAAACTGTCCTCCTGGAGGCTATGGCTGGACTCTATCCAGTCCTTGCCGGGGAAGTCTGGATTGATGGCAGGGAAATCACCCGCCTCAATCCAGAAAAAAGGGGGATTGGTATTGTTTATCAGGATCAGGTTCTTTTCCCTCACCTTACAGTGGAGGAAAATATTGCCTTTGGGCTTAAGTCGAGGAAGTGCCCCAAAAGAGAGGTGAAAGCAAAGGTAGATACTATGGCAGAGATAATGGGAATTTCACATCTGCTTAGGAGAAACTCCGCTACCTTGAGCGGAGGAGAGAAGCAAAAGGTAGCTCTGGCTCGAGCGCTTGTTACCGAACCCAGGGCGCTTTTGCTCGATGAACCCTTAAGCGCTCTGGACCCTGAAAGTAAGGAAAAGATGCAGCGGGAACTAAGAGAGATACATCGTCGAATTAAAGTTACCATCATTCATGTCACCCATGACTTTGAAGAGGCGGTGACCCTGGGGCATAGAGTTGCTGTGTTGAACGATGGCTCAATAGTTCAAGTAGGAACTATTGAGGAGTTTCTACGCCATCCAAGTTCAGAATTCGTGGCTCGTTTTGCTCTCTCACGAAATATCTTCACCGGTCGGGCTGAGAATAGTTTTGTGGATATCGGCGGAGTGAAACTCAGAACGATAACAAAATCCAGGGGGGTAGTGCGTCTTTCTCTTCGCCCTGAAGATATCCTTATCTCTAAGGAGCCGCTCCAGTCTACAGCTAGAAACTCATTTCAGGGCGTAATCAGTGATATTACTGATAAAGGCTCAATTGTTTATATCACAGTAACTCTACCGCCAGATTTCGTATGCCTTATCACTCGTCAGGCATTTGAGGAACTGGGGCTGAGAAGGGGGGCGAGAGTATGGGTCACGTTTAAGGCTTCAGCAATTCATGTTTTTTAGAAAAAAAAGGAGATTCTAAATGAAAAGTGTAGTTGCAAAGATAGTTCCAATAATTATGGCCTTAACTCTAATCGTGACTGCCTTCGGTTGTGCTCCTGAAGGTGGAGCAGTTTCGGCAGGGAAAACGCTGGTCATTTCTCATGCCGGGAGTTTGAAAGTACCATTTGAGGATTTGAAAACTGAGTTTGAACAATCCCACCCCGGTGTCGATATCGTACTTGAATCAGGGGGGAGTAATACCATAATAAGCAGGGCAATTACGCAGGAACTGGCTGGGGAGCTTTCTCCAGATATAATTACCTCCGCTGACTATAATCTTATCCCCAATAGGTTGTATCAGAATGGTTATGCCAATTGGTATATTGCCTTTGCCAGAAATAAGATGGTGCTGTGTTATCGTGATGGCGCGCCTGGTTCTGAAGATATAGTGGGTCATACCCGTACCTGGTATGATGTGCTTAGAAATGACCCGGTGAAATATGGGCACAGTAATCCTGATGATGACCCTTGCGGCTATAGGACACTAATGGTAATTCAATTAGCTCAGAGGTATTACTGTGATAATGCTGCTGGATTTGGATTAACTCCTGATACTAATGCTGGGGGACTGTATGATGTGCTCATTCCGGGCAAGGAGCATGAACGAGGCAGAGAAGGTGGCATCAGCGAAAATAGACCTGGTGGCAGCGAAGAAATAGTGAGTAAAAAGTCGGTTGACTTGATTATTGCCCTTCAGACGGGAGATCTGGATTATGCCTTTGAATATCGCTCTGTGGCAGTGCAGCACGGGTTACATTTCATCGAGCTTGATGACCACGTCAATCTCTCTAAGACGAATGTAGAAGTTCCCGGAGTGGAAGATTTTTATAATGAAGCATCCATAGAAATTATCACTGAGCCTGGCCCTCCAATCACTTATAATGCTAAGCGTGGTGGGGCTATTGTGTACGGCATTACCATACCTCTGCATGCGGAAAATAAAGAGCTTGCCGCGGAGTTTATTAAGTTGCTTCTCTCTGAAACAGGGAAAAATATAATGGAGATGGAAAATGGTCAGCCATTTATCAATCCAGTAATATGTGACCACCCTGAAAATCTGCCTGCTCTGTTAAAGGAATCATGAGCATCTTCGATGATTTAATTTCCAGTTTAGGTGAAGATAGCGTAGTTCGGGAGGTATATACCTGTGTTTTCTGGACTGCAGTTATGAGCAGAAATTGTGGACTTGCCTCTACTTTTCATGAGGAGCATCCATATCATGGGGTAGTAGGAGGAGTGGGGGATTTAAGAGGCAAGTCGGCACTGGAACTATCAGAATATGTTAGGTCAGATAATCTTGTGGAAGCATCTATTGGAATGGCAACTATTAACTCGCTGATACATGTGGATGAAGCCAGGTGTGCAGAAGAGAACGCCTTTGATGTGCTGGTAAGGAAGGGGAGGGGCAGAAACATAGCTATAGTAGGCCATTTCCCCTGGGTGCCAGAGCTTCGGAAGGTAGCCAGGAAGCTTTGGGTTGTAGAGCAAAGGCCTCGGGAAGGAGATTTGCCAGCAGAGGCAGCAGAAGATGTGCTGCCTCAGGCTGATGTGGTTGGCATCACCGGGACTTCATTTATAAATCATACTATAGAAAAGCTGTTGGCATTAAGTAAGCACAGCTTCACTCTTATGATAGGACCTACCAGTCCTTTGTCGCCAATTCTGTTTGATTATGGTGTAGATGTTATTGCTGGAGTAAAGGTAATTGAGCCGGAGAAGACAATTCGCTCTATTACAGAAGGCGCTATCTTTAGGCAGGTGAGAGGCGTAAGACTTGTGACTATGATTAAAGGAAACATCAAGTAAATGACTGAACTTTTTGATTCTTTCCAGCGCCATATAAGCTATCTCAGAATTTCTGTCACCGACCGGTGTAACTTGCGCTGTATTTACTGCATGCCGCTCAAAGGCATTCCACTGGTGGCACATAGCGAGATCCTTTCTTATGAGGAAATCTCAACCGTGGCTCAGATGGGAGCAGAACTGGGTGTCAGCAAGATAAGGCTTACCGGAGGTGAGCCTCTGGTAAGAATGGAACTGCCCAGGCTGGTTCAAATGCTCTCGCAGATAAAAGGAATTGATGAGGTATCTTTGACTACAAATGGAACGCTTCTTAAGGAGGAATATGCTCTGGAACTTAAGCAAGCCGGTTTATCCCGGGTCAACATAAGTTTGGACACGCTCAGGGCTAATAGATTTCGACACATTACCCGTCTGGGGGAATTGGAAGATGCTCTTGATGGCATCGAAGCAGCGGAGGACGTTGGTCTTCACCCAGTCAAAATAAATATGGTGGTCATGAGAGGGATAAACGATGACGAGGTACTGGATTTTGCTAATATGACGTATAAAGAAGGGTGGCATGTCCGCTTCATCGAGCTCATGCCCCTTGCCGATGTAACGGGAATTGTACCATCAAGTGAGATACGACAGCACATCGCATCACTTGGCACACTTAAACCATGTTCACCTATCACTGGCAATGGACCAGCTAGATATTATCGTTTACCTGGAGCCAGGGGCACTATAGGCCTTATTAGTCCCATTAGCGAGCATTTTTGCTCCAGCTGTAACCGTATGCGGCTTACTTCAGATGGCAAGCTACGTCCTTGCCTCTTATCAGATAGTGCAATTGACTTAAGGGGCACACTGCGCCAGAATTTCTCGTTGCAGGAGCTAAAGCGCTTAATTTTAAAGGCGGTTGCTTCTAAACCGGAGCGCCATCACCTGGCAGAGGGGATTGCGCCAGTGAAGCAAAATATGTCTCAAATTGGAGGTTAAAAATGTCAGAATCGATAGAGCGGGTTCGTATGATAGATGTCACCAAGAAGGCGGAAACGGAACGAGAAGCAGTGGCAAAAGGTAAGGTGAGGATGAAGTCTGCCACATTGGAACTTATCCGCCGCGGTGAAATAGCAAAAGGGGATGTACTAAGCGTAGCACAAACAGCCGGAATCATGGCAGCAAAGGAAACTCCGTCGCTTATACCGTTGTGCCACCCGCTACTGCTTACCAATGTCACGATTGATTTTTATTTGCCCCAGAATGCTGATTTTATTGAAATTACAGCTAGTGCTAAAGGTGTGGGGAAAACAGGATTTGAAATGGAGGCCTTGGTTGCTGTGTCTGTAAGTGCTCTGACTATTTATGATATGTGCAAGCCAGTAGATAAAAGCATGATTATTGAAGAAATTTGTTTGGTGAAAAAGAGCGGAGGTAAGAGCGGAATTTATATTGCTAATAATATAAGAAAGAAGTAGCTAACATGGCTAAGGTAGTTGCAGTTTGCTTGAGTCAGGAAAGAGGAGTCCCTAAGAAGCCTGTTAACCAGGGATTTCTTAAAGAAGACTATGGTTTTGTTGGTGATGCTCATGCTGGCAGCAGCCGTCAAGTTAGCCTTTTAGCCATAGAAAGCATCAATAAAATGCTATCAGCTCTGGAGAGCATTAACCCCAACAGAATGCGTAGCCAGGGCGTAGAGATAAACCCGGGCGATTCTGCCGAGAATCTGGTTACTGAAGGAATAGACTTAGCCTCTTTACCTATTGGCACACGGATACGTATAGGGAAAGAAGTTATTCTTGAAATTACTCAAATTGGAAAAGAATTTCACCGCCCAGGATTTTACCTTCTGCCATTGGAGGGAGTATTTGCTCGTGTAGTTTGTGGAGGGATGGTGAAGCCAGGCGATAATCTGAGGGTTGAGCTAATTGAGTGCAAAAACGCCGTTTGAAGCCAGGTTAACCAATCCTAGCTATCTTAAGCAAGCTCTATGTATCTTCACGCGGTTCTTGCCATATCTTGGTAATGTTTTCCTTTCCTACCCACAAAGTTTCACCAACATCGCTACCTACGTAAGAGGATTATGCCCTTATTATCCTAAATAATTGCTTCTACGGCTACTAATATGTGAGACAATTTTTCCTTTGCCCTCTAAGGGAAAGCCAGAGCTTTAGCCGATTTCCCAGCCAACCTGATTGCTTTTACCTGCTCGGGTTCTAAAGGGGCTCTATTAAAACGGGAGTGTATGATACCATCCGACCTCACCAAACACTGGGATACCTCACATCGCAGCAATTTCTTGAACACTATAAGCAAAATCAAAGAAAAGAGGTGGTGTGTCACTATCATATGAACGAGTATAATTAGTTGTATTGGCTTCTCCATTTACGGTATAGTAGAGCCTTTAATTTACCTTTTAGCAATTAGTTAGTTTTCGGAGGCATCATCAACGATAAACTGGCTGAGATATTAGCGCCATATAAAGGGAAGCGAGGAACCTTAATTCCTATCCTGCAAAAAGTTCAGGGAGAGGTAGTTATATGAGCCAGCTTGCCTGTTTTGTTACCATACACACTACAATGAAATACGGGGGTTGAATGCACCAACTTCGAGCTTTAGCTCTTTCCCTTCACTTCGTTCAGGGTCATGGTGACATAGAGTGGCTGAACATTTGCCAAGGAAGGAGTAAGCAATGGGTGGAGAAAATATAATTACATTAACGATTGATGGTGAGGATGTAGAAGCTGAGCGAGAGCAGACAGTGTTAGAGGCTGCCAGAAGCTCAGGAATTTACATTCCGTGTCTTTGCTACTATCCTGGTCTAAAACCGCTGCCCCAAGTAATCCCTGACGAGGCTTGTCAGCTTTGTATAGTAGAAGCGAAAGATAATATCATGGCAAACGGTAATGTCGTCCTTTCCTGTATCACTCCCGTCTCCGAAGGCATGGTAGTTAAGACGGAGACACCTATAGTACAAGAGTTACGGCAAAAAAAGCTGCTTGACATTTTAGCTAGACACCCCACCGATATCTGCTTCGAGAAAAAAGAGTGCGAACTTCAGAAAGTTATCCATTATGTTGGTCTAGAGGAGATGCCTGTTCATGTTTCTAGATCTTTGCCTCCTTTAGAAGATAATCCTTTCTTTGTCCGTAATTCTAGCTTTTGCATTCTATGCAACCGCTGTCTCCGAGTCTGTGATGAGATAAGGGGAGTTAAAGTAATTGAGACTGCCTTTCCCTGCCACAAAGCTTGCCCTGCAGGCATAGATATTCCTCGTTATATTCGTCTTATTGCCCACAGCAGACCAAGCGCCGCCCTAGCAGTGATAAGAGAGAAGGTTCCCTTCCCCGGCGTATTAGGACGGGTTTGCGCTGCTCCCTGTGAAGATAAATGCCTGCGTGGGCAGGATGTAGATAAAGCACTACATATAAGAATGCTTAAGCGCTTTGCCGCTAGTAATGGTGATGATAGCTGGAAAAAGCAAGCTAAGTGTCTTCCTGCAACTGGTAAAAGTGTCGCAGTAGTGGGGGCAGGATCGGCAGGTCTCACTTGTGCTTACTATCTGGCTAAACTAGGACACAGGGTAATTGTGTTTGAAGCTCTCCCTGAGCCAGGTGGAATGATGAGAGTGGGGATCCCAGAATATCGCCTCCCTCGAGATATACTCCGCGATGAGATTCAAGAAATTGAGATGGCAGGTGTGGAAATCAGACTAAATACTCGTGTCGAGTCCTTGGGCTCCCTTTTTGAACAAGGATACCAGGCAATCTTTCTCGCAATCGGTGCCCATGAGGAAATGAAGCTGGGGGTCGAGGGAGAAGATTTGCCTGGGGTAATGGGGTGTGTAGAACTCCTTCGCCGGTTTAACTTGAGAGAGCAGGTGGAGGTGGGAAATAGGGTAGGGGTGATTGGTGGAGGGAATGTGGCTATAGATTCCGCGCGTGTTGCTTTGCGGCTTGGTGCCAGGAAAGTAGCTATTTTTTACCGTCGCACGCAGAACGAAATGCCGGCCGGGCCAATAGAGATGGAACGAGCGCTGGAGGAAGGAGTTGAGATCATATTTCTGGTTGCTCCTTCAAGAATTTTCCGAGAGAATGATGCTTTGAAGCTGGAGTTAATCCGCATGGAGTTAAGGGAGCCTGATGCTAGTGGCAGACGCCGACCCCTCCCTATTAAGGGAAGTGAGTTTGCCACCGAGCTTGATACTTTGATTGCTGCTATTGGTGAGCGCCCCGACGTCTCAGTAGGCTTTCAGCTTGAAGTGGAACGGGGGAATATACTCAAGGTCAATGAAGACCTGAGCACAAGCCGGGAGGGTGTCTTCGCCGGTGGTGACTGTGTGAGTGGGCCAGCTTTAGTCATTGATGCTATCTCCCAAGGAAGAAAGGCAGCTCAATCTATTGACCGCTACCTTGGCGGCAAAGGAGATATCGAAGAACAACTTGTTCCTGCCGAGGAAGCTATAACCTGGCTAGAAGGAGCATCCACGGGGGGAAGATTAGCTACCATTTCTTACCTCCCGCCGCAGACACGCATTAAGGGTCTCTCTGAGGTGGAACAGGGGATGAATTGGGAGACGGCAGTTGCCGAAGCGCAACGCTGTCTCCAATGTAATGCTATTGCTGCCTTAAATGGGCTAGCGCTTCATGAGGTTGGCTGTGAATTCTGCGGAGCTTGCGTTGATTCCTGCCCTAGCGGCGCCCTCACTGATTTAGCTACCCGTGGGATTGCAAAGCCTGACCATGTAGTTACCACAATTTGCCCATATTGTGGTGTTGGCTGCCAACTCAAACTGGAGGTCAAGGATGAGAGAATAATAAGTTCCATCCCCACTCCAGGTGGTGCAGTTAATCATGGTCAAGCATGCGTCAAAGGCCGTTTCGGCATCGCAGAATTCGTGCATCACCCCCAGAGGTTAACTTTCCCTTTGATAAGAAGGAATGGGGAGTTGAAAGAGGCATCTTGGGACGAGGCGCTGGAGCTAATAGCTAGGAAATTGAAAAACTATAAAGCAGACGAAATAGGAGTGATCACATCAGCCAAGTGTACCAACGAGGAGAACTATGTCATGCAAAAATTAGCCCGAGCGGTACTGGGCACCAACAATGTTGATCACTGTGCCCGACTGTGTCACGCTCCTACTGTAGCTGGCCTTGTCCAAAGCTTTGGCAGTGGAGCTATGACTAATTCCATCAATGAAATTGGCAACGCCGCCTGTATTTTGGCTATTGGCACTAATACTACGGAAAACCACCCTGTGATCGGGCTTGAGGTGAAAAGAGCAGTAGATAAAGGGGCAAAGCTCATCGTAGCTAACCCCCGCGAGATCGACCTCTGTCGCTTTGCTAGCCTCTGGCTACAGCATAACCCTGGCACAGACGTTGCCTTGCTTATGGGGATGATGCGAGTTATAGTGGACGAGGGATTGCTTGACTCAGCCTTTATCCAGGAGAGATGTGAAAACGTTGATGCTTTTAAGGAGTCATTAAATGATTTTGAGCTTGATTTCGTTGAGCATATCACCAAAGTACCACGTGACAAAATAGTTCAAGCGGCTTGCATGTTTGCCACCAATAGTCCAGCCACCATCCTCTATGCTATGGGTATCACCCAGCATTCCCATGGCACTGACAATGTAATGGCTACTGCCAATTTAGCGATGCTCACCGGGAACATAGGCAAGCCTTCAACCGGGGTCAATCCACTCAGGGGTCAGAACAATGTGCAAGGTGCTTGCGATATGGGTGCCTTGCCCAATGTCTATTCTGGTTATCAGGCAGTAGCCAATCCAGCTATTAGAGAGAAGTTTGAGATTGCCTGGGGGTGCTCATTACCCTCATCTCCAGGGCTAACATTGGTTGAGATGCTTGAAGCCGCCTACCGAAAAGAGATAAAGATGCTATACCTCATTGGTGAGAATCCGGCACTGAGCGACCCTGATGTCGGACATGTTCGGGAGGCACTGGCTAAACTTGAGCTTCTTGTGGTTCAGGACATTTTCCTTTCCGAAACAGCAAAGTTTGCCCATGTTGTCTTACCAGTGGCTAGCTTTGCTGAGAAGGATGGCACCTTCACTAATACTGAGCGGCGAGTGCAGCGGGTAAGGAAGGCGATTGAGCCAATTAGCGATTCCCATCCTGATTGGTGGATTATTTGCCAAATAGCCAAAAAGTTAGGTGTTAGAGGGTTTGACTATAGTGGCCCATTTGACATAATGGAGGAAATTCGTCATGTCACTCCTAGCTATGGCGGCATAAGTTACCAGAGGTTAGAGAACGGTGGACTCCAATGGCCTTGCCCTACCGATGACCACCCAGGTACACCGATACTCCATGTGAATACTTTTGTCAGGGGGAAAGGCAGATTTATCCCCCTAGGATATGTTCCCTCTGGAGAGTCACCGGATGAAGACTATCCTTTGATTCTCACCACAGGGCGTAGTTTGTATCACTTCCATACTGGGACAATGACCCGTAAAATAGCCGGACTTAATATCATAGAGCCAGAAGGCACAGTGGAAATTAGCCCCAAGGATGCTTTACAACTTGGCATAGCCCAGGGTGATAAAGTCAGAGTTAGTTCTCGGCGCGGTGAAGTACTTACTAAAGCTAAAGTAACTGAAGTATCACCCCCTGGAGTGGTGTTTATGACTTTCCATTTTGCTGAAAGCCCTGCCAATATCCTCACCAACCCCAAGCTAGACCCAATATCTAAAATTCCTGAACTTAAAGTGGCAGCAGTTAGAGTGGAGAAACTATGAGCACTTTACAAGAAATGTTAACTGCGAGCACAGCAACCTCCGGCAGATGGTGAAAAGGTAGCAATTCAGCTCCTACCGCGGTAGTCATCTCTTTGCGGCAGCCAACTTCCTTGCCTTATCTAGATCAGCCTTGGTGTTTATATTGAAAAAGCTTAAGCACTCTGGATCAAATCTATTAATCTCATCTTCTTCAACATACCTCACTCTAACTACACTAAAAAGCTCACTAATCCTCAGTTCATTGCGCTCTAATAACCTGTGGATGGGAACTAAGCAATTCTTAGAATATACTGCACAAAGTGGCTCTACTCCCTTTCTTGTCCGAGGAACGACAACATCAAAAGCTGGGGACAACTGAGCCATGTAGTTAAGCAAAGCAATGTTTAAAAATGGCATATCGCAGCCAACAACGATGGCCTGTGAGTAAGATGATATGACTAGACCTGAATAGATGCCACAAAGCGGACCTTTGCCGGGATGAATATCAGTCACTATTTTTATCATTGGGGAGGAGGGAGAGGGAGAGAAGTTTTCGCACTGGGCAGTTACTATAATGATCTCCTTGCTAAGAGGGATAAGGCGGTTAACTACACGCTGGACAAGGTTCTTACCATTAATAGCCTCGAGAGCTTTGTTCCAACCAAACCTCGAGCTATTGCCGCCAGCAAGAATAATGGAAGTCATTAGCGAACCACCATCCCGTGTCACATTCGGGTTATGTTGAACCAATCTCCCCCAAGACAAGATTTGCAACCTTTGGAATAGTTTGCTTTACCTTTTCTGTCATCTTTTCGGTAAACTTAGTCACCTGTTTAGCTTCTATTGCAAATATTACTATTTCCTTTGGCATCTGCTCCGCTAAAAGCCTTTTGCCAATTTCGATTGCAGTAGCAAGGTTTGTATCGTGTAGCGAAGTAGCGAAATGCACAGTATTAGCGAAATCTTCTGGCCTGAGCTTATATACTTGCCCCGCTTCTCCATTCTCAGTCTTAATTGCATCCACTATAATTACTCTATCGTATCCAGCAAGGAGCTCTAATAAATTTAAACCATGGGTGCTGGTATCTTTTACATCTACGCTTTCATCCTTAACTTTACTAGCTAGCTCTTGAGTAACATAAAAACCTATACTGTCATCTCCTAATATTGGGTTCCCTATACCTAAAACAAGAGTTTTCAAACTATCTTCTCAAGCTCTGGTAGATATTCCCATCCGAATCGTAGATATTGATCTCTAGGGGGTACCTGCCCTAGAAGCGTATGCGAGGCATGGATCGTATGCACGGAAAGCCACTTCTGCCATGTTAACAAGCCTTCCCCGACATTTCAATTCTTTATCAATTTTTTTGTACTCGTTCATCTCTGAAAAAGCCGCCCTTGTCAAGTGCTATCAGGTTCCTTCCTATTCATCTCTCCGAGTGATAAGGTGGTAAGAACCCGGAGCAAAGAAAAAATAAACAGAAGGAGGTCTTGCCACCAATGGCTAAGAGCCGGGAAAATGGTACCACAATTTTACTGGGGCTTAAAGGATATGAGGTGGGAAAGGTGACCAAAGAGGGAAAGGGGATAGTGGTAGAAGTGCAGACTGACTTAAAGAAGCCAGTCTGCCCATGTTGCAATTCAACGAGGTTATATCGGCATGGGAGAGCTAAGAAGAGGAAAGTGCTTCACGGGTGGAGCCAAGGCAGAAGGGTTTACATAGAGATCACCCGGCAGCGCTGGCGATGTCGCGAATGTGGGCATTCCTTCACCGGAGGAGCTGAACTGGTGCATCCCCACTCAAGATTAACCAGGCAGGCCGAGACAGAAGTCCTATGGCAACTCAGGGACAGAAACTTCAACCAGGTAAAAAGGGAGCTAGGAGTGGGCTAGGGCACCTTGCAGCATCTTCTGGAGAGGGAGATAGATGAGGAAGAGTTGGGCTTTATAAAGGAAGAGGAGGAAATATTCTTGGGCATCGATGAGCATAGCTTCAGACATCAGGAGCTAGTGCATACAGTAACCGAGGTTAAAAAGAGGAAGATGTTGGGAATCCTTAGGGACGATAGGGTTGCCACCCTCAAGATGTTTCTGAAAAAGATTCCCGGAAAGAAGGTTAAAGAGGTATGCATAGATATGAAGGAATCTCTACGCAAGGTAGCTGAAGAGGTGTTTCCTAAGGCTAAGGTAGTAGTTGATCCTTTCCATGTGATTGCCGATTCCAACAGAAGGATGGACGAAGCTAGAAGGATAGAACAGGATGTGCTACGTAAGAGGGAGGGTAAAGACACCCAAGAGGATATTCTTGATAGGCAGGGAGAAGCTTGGTGAGGAGAAAAGGCAGAGGGTGGGTGAACCTCTGGATAAGCATCCCAGCCTTAAGGGCTTTTACTGGGCTAAGGAGGAGATAAGGGAACTCTACCGGCAAGAAAGCAAAAAAGAAGCTGCTAGGATACTGGATAACATCATCTTTAATCTTAAATTGAGTGATGATGGAGAGCTTATAAGATGGGGCAACACCCTAAAGCGCTGGAGGGAGCCTATCCTGAACCACTTTGATAACGGCACCACTAATGGTTTTACCGAAGGTTGCAATACAAAAATCAAAATGCTAAAGCGGGTTTCTTATGGACTAAGAAATGTGGAGGTCTACTGGAGAAAGATGCTCCTGGGCTTTGTACCACCTCGTAGCTGTTTCCACACAATTTGACAAAGAGCCACACGAAATTTGCCGAACGAACAGTCTTTGTGTTAGCTTTTAGGCTTCTAAGGACGCAGTGATGCTCAGGCATTCAAAAATTAGAGAAGCATTTACCATATTAGTGGTAGTAGCACTCAGAGAAATAAATGATATCATAAGACTCACCACCTTCTGTCCTTATTGTGTGCTCAGCTTCAAAGACAGCGTATTGGCTCTAGGTAAGGAAGATACTACTGAGAATAGGGGCGTGGCAGATTTGTTTTGACAGGTTGTTTATTTAACAGAATAAAAAGCTAGGAGGATTTTGACATGTGGAGTGAACCCAGGATTGGTGTCTATATATGTCACTGTGGTAGTAATATCGCTGGTACTGTTGATGTAGAGCAAGTTGTCGAGTTTGCTCGAGGTTTGGATTCTGTGGTAGTGGCTTGTGACTATAGCTTCATGTGCTCTGATCCGGGTCAGGAATTAGTCAAGAAAGATATTGGTGACTTTGGTCTTAATCGTGTAGTTGTTGCTTCTTGTTCGCCAACAATGCATGAGTCTACCTTCCGTCGCGTTTGCCAGGAAGCAGGGTTGAATCCATATTTATTTGAGATGGCGAATATTCGGGAGCAATGTTCATGGGTAACTGAGGATAAGCAGATGGCTACAGAAAAAGCCAAAGCCTTGGTAAGCGCTGCTGTGAGTCGGGTTTATTATCACCAACCTCTGGAAATTAAGGAAGTCCCGATTAATCCTAATACTCTTGTAGTAGGTGGAGGCATTGCCGGTATTCAGGCTGCCCTAGAGATTGCTGATTCTGAGCATAAAGTCTATCTCGTGGAGAGGACTCCTAGTATTGGTGGGCATATGAGTCAGTTGGATAAGACGTTTCCTACCCTAGATTGCTCATCTTGTATTCTCACTCCCAAGATGACAATGGTGGGTTTTCATCCCCATATTGAGCTGCTGGCCTATAGCGAGGTGGAGGAGGTTTCAGGCTACATCGGTAATTTTAAGGTCAGGGTTAGAAAAAAGGCAAGATACGTTGATGAGGATAAGTGTACTGGCTGTGGCTTGTGCCAGGAAAAGTGTCCCTGGAAGGTAGATAGTGAGTTTGAGGCTGGCATGGGTAAGAGGAAGGCTATTTATACTCCTTTCCCACAAGCAGTGCCCAATACGCCGGTTATTGACCGAGAGCATTGCGCCTACTTTCTGAAGGGAAAGTGCCGCCTCTGTGAGAAAATTTGTGAGGCAAAAGCTATTGATTTCGAGCAGGCAGATAAATTTGTTGAATTGGAAGTGGGTTCCATAATCGTAGCCACTGGTTACAGTCTATTTGATCCTAGTATCATTTATCAGTATGGATACAAGCGGTTGGATAATGTTCTTACCAGCCTTGAGTTTGAGAGAATAGTCAGCTCCTTTGGCCCCACAGATGGCCATATCAGGCTCAAAGATGGCTCAACTCCCCAGGGCATTGCTATCATTCACTGTGTGGGTAGCCGTGATAAAAACTATCATGAATATTGCTCCCGGGTATGTTGTATGTATGCTCTCAAGTATTCTCATTTGATAAAGGAGAAAATTAACGCCGAAGTGTATCAGATGTACATAGACATGCGCTGCTTTGGTAAGGGATACGAGGAATTTTATGAGCGCGTCTCGGAGGAAGGTGTTAATTTTATACGAGGCAAGGTGGCTCAAGTTACTGACCGTGCTGTAAGTGAGGAAGAGAAAGGTAAACTAATTGTCGTGGCTGAGGATACCTTGTTGGGTAGAGTAGTAAGGGTACCGGTAGATATGGTTATCCTGTGCCCAGCTATGGAGCCACAACCAGATGTAGAATCCGTTGCTCGGCTGTTCAATATTAACCGAAGCACTGACGGCTTTTTCCTAGAAAAACATCCTAAACTAGACCCAGTGGCTACCACAACTGATGGCGTCTTTGTGGTGGGTTGCTGTCAGGGTCCCAAGGATATTCCCGATACTGTGGCTCAGGCTTCAGCCGCTGCTAGTCGGGTTCTGTCCATGATTAGTAAGGGCAAAACTGAGATCGAAGCAGCTACCGCGGTGATTGACGAAAAAAATTGTTCTGGGTGCCAGTTTTGCAAGCTCATTTGCCCCTACAATGCCATCTCCTTCGATGAGGAAAAAGAGGTATGTCAGGTTAATGAAGCTCTATGTAAAGGATGTGGTACCTGTGTTGCTAGCTGTCCCAGCGATGCCATAAACCTTAATCACTTCACCAATCAGCAAATCTTAGCGCAAATGGAAGGATTGCTCGTCTAGAAAAAGAAGTTTAGCAGGACTAAATGCCTCTATAGCAATACCTTTTATTGGTTCTAATATTCACTGGAGACAAAGCTCTTAATTTGGGCATAGGTGAATACTGGGCCATCGCGGCAAACATAAATATTGCCAATGTTACATCGTCCGCACTTGCCTATGCCACACTTCATTCTCTTCTCTAAGGTAGTTATCATTTGCTCTGGGGTGAAGCCCAGCTTTTCCAGCACAGGGAAGGTAAGGCGCATCATGATTGGCGGTCCACAAACGATAGCTACTGCATTGCTGGGTGAAGAAGCTGCTTGCTCCAGCACCTGGGGAACAAAGCCTACTCTCCCCGTCCAACTCTCATCACCTTTATCAACAGTAGTTACCATATTTATTCCCTTATCCTTACTCCACGTGTCTAAGTCGTATTTAAAACATAGGTCGGCTGGACTACGAGCCCCATATATAATATCTATTTTTTCATAGTTATCCCTATTGTCTAGAACATTCCAGATTAGAGACCTCAGTGGAGAGAGGCCAATACCACCGGCAACAAAAGCGAGGTTCTTCCCCTGCAAGAAACCCATGGGAAAGCCATTGCCATAGGGCCCTCTGAAACCTATCTCAGCGCCGATACCAAGCCTATGCAGTGCATTGGTTAACTTCCCTACTTGGCGCACAGTGCACTCTAAATGACCCCTTCTGGTGGGGCTGGAAGAGATAGCAAAAGGAGCTTCACCTGCCCCGAAGATAGAACATAACGCGAATTGCCCTGACTGGAAGGTAAACTCTTTCCTTAGCTTTTCATCTTTAAAATTGAAGTGGAAGGTTCTGGTATCACATGTCTCATCAACTACCTTCTCTATTTTTACTATGTGTGGTAGGTAGACATTACCGTTGGCGAGAAATCTCTCTCTCTGGCTAATATCTGTAACCGTCATTTCCAATTCTCCAATCAGTTTGGTCGAAACTATACTCTGGTGGGTAGACTATTTAGTGTCTGGGTAATGTCCCAGTTTACCGGGCATTGACGAATACATCTTCCACAGCCAACACAGGCTATAATGTCAAAATCCATAGGGTAGAACTCAAACTTGTGGCATACTTTTTGTCTTACCCGTCGCCACTTCTCCAACCTGGGGTTTTCCATTGGCATCTTGGTATAGACGGGAAAAGCACAGCTATCCCAGCTTCTGAATCTTGTCCCTTGCTTCCTAACTAGCTCATCATTGATGTCAAAGCAATAACAGGTGGGACAAAGAAAGGTGCAGATGCCACAGCTTATGCACTTAGCGGATACTTTCTCCCAGAAATCTTGGTCCTCAAAGCAGGATAATAGTTTTTCTTTAATACCTTCGGTGTCTATCTTCCTTGTTACTTTATTATAGGAGGCCTTTTTTACTTCTCTGGCTTCGGCTTCGTCGGCTTCGGTTGCCTCTTCTACCTGGCTAGCCTTGGCAATTAATTCTTTACCCACCTCTGTAATCTCTTCTATTAAGAACTGGTCACCAATATCTGTAAGCATAAGGTCAACATCAGTCGACTCTCCCGGATTGATACCCAAGGAAGTACAGAAGCAACTATCATAGGGATTGGTGCATCCCAGCCCTATTAATACCATATTATTTCTTTTGGGAAGATAATATGGGTCTTCGTATAAATCCTTAAAGGTCATATCTAGTATGGTTAGGGCTCTGGCATCGCAGGGGCGAATGCCAAAAATCAATTGCTTATGCTCGTCTGATGATAGTGGTTCTATATGGTAGCCTTCCTTGTCTTTTTGAAAGCTAAACATTTTCTCCACGGGAGGAAAGAAGTTAGCCTTGGCTGGTTGTGCTGTGTTTCTATACCAACCCGTAAAACTGGTATCTTTGCCATCCCACTTACTCAGTACTGCTACTCCCCTTTCTCGCGACGGCACAAATATGGTGAACTCCTGGCTCCACTCATTAAGGAGGGTACCTATAGCCCTTTTGCTTATTTTCTTGTTCTTGAGCACCCTTCGGTTCTCCTATCTAATGAAGTCCTCAGCTTCTGTGGGCTCATAGGCGGTTAGTAGTGGTGGCGCACTCTTATCCATCCCTGCCTGATACTGGAATAGCTCATCTACTAGCTCGTACATTTTCCTCGTCAGACTTCTCAGTGGAATATTCATCGGGCAAACGCGTTCGCATTCGCCACAATCTGTGCATCTTCCCGCCACATGAATGTTTCTGGCCAGTTGAAACATGAGGTTATCCTGCCACCGCGGCATCGGCATCAACCACAGGGGCTCAGTCTCCTCGACAAAGCAGCGCTGGCAGAAGCAAGCCGGGCAGACATTGCGGCAGGCGTAGCATCTGATACAGCGGCTAAATTCCTCTCTCCAGAAGTTCCACCGTTTTCCCTGCGATACTGCTTCCAGCTCTTTTATCCTTGCTCTGCTAGCTACCTTATCAGTGATTGAGAGGCTAGGTTCACCAAGAAGGACATCATATTCTTGAGGAGCAGGAAACTCGCATCCAAGACAGTTGTCGAAAAGAACTTCCGTGGTAGGGAAATCCCTTTCCCTCCCATCAACTGTTATCATCACTTTGTCCCCTTCTCTAGTAATGTTATCCAACTCGTCTCTGTCCTTACCCAGCAAGAGTTCTACCTTCTTTAGGTCAATCAATCCAGGGCAGGGAATGCCCATAATTACGATATCTTCTCTGGCTATCTTGTTGTCCTGTATCAGGCTAACAATGGAGCGGCTATCGCACCTCTTGGCTACGATGCCTGCCTTTCCCTTAACCTCGGTTAGGTATACGCTAAGGTTATTCACAATGAATGGGTTAACTACTAAGCGGTCAGTATCGTCCTCGTCCTTAGTGATTAAAGGAGTGGTGGTGAACTTTAGGCTTCCTGTCTCATAACCAATAATATAGTCCACCTGACCTTGCTCTAGCAGAGTCTTGGCTTCGTGATGTAACCTCTGTT
>Ga0209978_10000062_pt1 | contig 31449 bp, 30 predicted proteins | sample BentaG_FD_182805 | JGI IMG/M metagenome (GOLD analysis project Ga0209978, IMG submission 182805) | Deep subsurface microbial communities from South Atlantic Ocean to uncover new lineages of life (NeLLi) - Benguela_00093 metaG (SPAdes)... | ecosystem: Environmental > Aquatic > Marine > Oceanic >... | reverse complement strand
ATGCCCAGGTTTTTTATAGCATTGGTGAGGAGGGTAAAAAGGTGAACCTTGAGCTTGGGCACATTGACCAGAATGCACCCTGGATAGGCCTCTAAATCTTCAGGGTCTTCCGGGGCTCCGCCCACCACTGCCTTGTGAAGGGTTATGGAGCTAAAGTTAACGCCATCTGGCACCTCAACATCCCGAGCCTTGGTCATATCATCAAAGAGCCGGTTCAAGTCGTAGACCATCAATTTATCTGAGACGTGTCCCGGAGGGATGTAAGTTCCAGCCACGCTTTCCTGGTAGCCTTTCATTGGGTCGTCACTACGGTCAGGCTCAAGGGACTCAGCCAGGTATTTGCGGGCGAAATAGAACCCCCAGCCCCCATAGAAATCGCCAGATTTGCCTTCGATGACAGCCTCAGTCGTTATCGGCTTCTCTCCGGGGCTGAACCTGGAATATAGACTGGCCGCCGCTGCCATAGTAGTAGCCGCCTCACCCAGAGCCATCTGGTGGTAACTGATATCCAGCTTGTCGTGGAACCATCTCATCAAGGCAGCTACAAACGGCCACTCGGTGCAGGCTGTACTACCCATGTCGGGGCCGTGAGTCTGATAGTCTATGTTGGATATATTGACCAGATTGGGTTTAAAGAATAGCTTTTGTCCCTTTTCTATCCTTGATTTAATCTCCCTGCTGAAGCCGGTTTCTGTTTCCAGTGGGGCCAAAGCCAGGTCGAGGTTTTCATAGGTGTAGTCTATCTTGGCCCTGATTTTCTCCCAGACTTCCTGACTGGAGTGGTTGATGTATTCCTGGAGAAGCTCACCGATACCGGCATACGATTTGCTGGTATCCATTCGGGCCACACCTACCGGGGAGCCGGTGGAATCTATCTCGCGCTTGCCGATGGGTGAATTTACTGACATCCCTTTGATGAAAACCATTTTAGCCTCCTTCTTGAAAGCCAACACTACAATTATTCCATTTCAGACTATTTTATATATGGACTTGATTTTAGTCCTGTCTTAAGGCTTTGTCAATACTCTCCAGATAAGAGATTTTAATTGCTCCAGTCCTAATTACAAAGGGAGTAGTATTAGACAACAGGTGATGGATTCCCTATCGCTTGTTGGTAAGCTTTGATATTGTGGGTATATCATGTAAGGATATGGTACAATATTGTATTCTAGGGGAGGAAAAACAGGCGAATGAGTATGGATTGGTTACTGTGGGTCATTAGAGCCATACTGATTGTAGTAGGAATAATATTGGCAATAATAGTCTGGAAAGGGAAAAAGGGATACTCCTTTAGGTTTTTTACAATAGGAATTACCGCTTTAATTTTGGGGGTTATTCTCCTAATAGTATCTTTTATAACAGACCTATCATTTTTTTATGGTTTTTATCTTATTGCTGCTGGGGCAATAGGTATCATAATTGGTTTGGTTGTTCGGAATATATGGGAGAAGAACCGTTAATGTCTCAAGCTATCCTCAAACCTAACTGACCTGACGTTAAGAGGAACAGTAGCGTTGTTCACCTGTTCTCACCAATATTCAAACTTTTCACTAATTCGCTTGCTTTGGCATTCATTTTGGCGTAAAATTCAAGCGTAACTACCTATGCGGGAGTAACTCAGTTGGCAGAGTCCCTGCCTTCCAAGCAGGTTGTCGCCGGTTCGAATCCGGTCTCCCGCTCCAGGAGCCTAAGAGGGGTACCTGCTTCAACAAAATGAGCATGGATAATTTGCTTACCGTATGAGCTAATAGCCAGGGCTGAAGGGGCCAGTCCCAAGACAATCGACCACGTCAAACTTGCCGTGAGGCTTTTTCAAAAATCCTGATAGTTTTATGACCTTATTCCCCTTGCGCAATTTAACTGAATATGATAGAGTAGTGTAGATTTTTATAGATTTATGGGTTTCTTAGAGTTTAGTTTAATGTCTTTACAGACCGGTAATTGAAGAGCGTAATGCCTACGACTCTTTCTTGTTGACCTCAACCAGTAACAGGAGCAACAGCTTGGCACAGGAGCCTTTAGTCAGTATCAGTGAAGCCAGCCAAATTCTGGGCGTTAGTGAAACAGCCCTTCGCCAGTGGACAGACGAGGGGAAGATAAAAGCTTTCGTAACTCCCGGTGGACACCGCCGCTATTCAAGGGTCGAGCTAAAAAGGTTCATGAGTTCCCACGCAAGGATGCTCGGCATCAAAGACCTTGTTATCGAACTAGAGGATACCACCCGATTACACCGGGAAATCGCCAGGGCATCGCTTTCCAAGAAGCAGTGGGATAGCCATCTCAATGAGGACTCGCAGAGGCATCTGGCCGATCTTGGCCGGCAGTTGCTAAATTTGACTATCAGATACATAACCGAGCCTTCCAGGCGAGAGGAAATTATCCAGCTTGCCCGCAATGTCGGTCATGATCATGGCGACACTCTGGTCAAGCTTGGTCTGCCGCTTGCGGATTCCGTAGAGGCTTTCATTCTGCACCGCGACCCCCTTCTGAATGCGGTAACTCACCTGATGAAGCGAAAAGAGGCTTTCAGCGGGCGAATTGTCGAGGCAATACCGTTAGTCGCCCATTTGATGGACGAAGCTCTAATTGCCCTGGTGGCAGCCCACCAGCAGTACCGCAATGAGCTACGGAGCGATTTCATGGGAGGTGCCGTCACTTGATATCAATCTCGCGCCTGCTTTGTGATACTGTTGGCCCGGGCGATAGCCTCCGTTATAGGGAAAAGGAATCACCTTCTGCTAGCATAGCTAAATCAGCCCAGGATGCCCCCCGTCCCGTAGTAGTCTGGAACTGTACGCGTCAATGCAATTTGAGTTGTATCCATTGCTACGCCAGTGCCAACAACCGAAGATCGCCTAACGAAATGGATACCGCTGCGGGCAAAGCCTTCATCAGTGACCTGGCTGATTTCGGCGTACCGGTAATCATGTTTTCCGGTGGCGAACCTCTGCTCAGGAAAGACCTGTTTGAACTGGCTAGATTTGCCCGGGAGCAAGGTATAAGGCTGGTACTATCTACCAATGGCACCCTGCTCACCGATACGGTCGCCAGAGAAATCAGCAGGATTGGCTTTGCCGAGGTGGGGATAAGCCTGGATGGTATCGGGGCAAAGAATGACCAGTTTCGCGGAAAAGAGGGTGCTTTTGCCGCAGCCTTAAAAGGCATCAGGACCTGTGTTGCCATTGGATTAAAGGTGTCTTTACGTCTGACCATAACCCGCTTCAACCATCAAGAAATTCCTTCTATTTTTCGGCTGGTAGAGGACGAAGGCATTGAGCGAGTCTGCTTCTATCATCTTGCCTATTCAGGTCGAGGAGGTCGTCTACAGAGCGATGATATAGGCCACTCTGAGACCAGGAAAGTCGTTGAGGCTATCTGTGAGCATACCCTGGACTTGCATCGGCGCGGCTTGTCGAAAGAGGTTTTGACCGTAGGTAATCATGCTGACGGCGTCTATCTCTATCTCAAACTAAGAGAACAGGACTCAGAACGGGCGGGTAAAGTTTTAGCATTGCTCCAGAGGAATGGCGGCAATAATTCAGGCATCAGGATAGGTGCTGTTGATGATTTGGGCAATGTGCATCCGGACCAGTTCTGGTGGCACCACTCGTTAGGTAATGTGTGCTTGAAAAAATTCGGTGATATCTGGACAGACACCTCAGAGCCACTACTTCACGGGTTAAGGCATCGCAAGGAACTGCTCAGGGGGCGATGTGCTCGTTGCCACTATCTCGACCTTTGTAATGGCAACCTGCGGGTGCGTGCCGAAGCGGTATATGGGGATGTCTGGGCAGAAGACCCTGCCTGCTACTTGAGTGATGAGGAGATTAGAACGTAAGATGACAACTGAAACACCTGGAAATGGTAACGTTCTTCAACCCAGATTACACCTAGTAGCCTGGGAGATAACTAAAAGCTGTAATCTCTATTGCACCCACTGCCGTGCCTCAGCGTTATATGGGCCTTTTGAGGGCGAGCTATCGACCGAGGAATGCTACCGCGTCGTTGACGAGATACTAGCAGTGGGCAAGCCGATTATTATTCTAACCGGCGGCGAACCTCTTATGCGCAATGATGTCTTGGAAGTTGCCAGATACGCTGTGGGCAAAGGGCTCAGGGTGGTCATGGGCAGTAATGGTACTCTAGTCACCGCAGAAATGGCAGCCAAACTAAAAGACGTTCCGATATCTCGCCTGGCGATAAGCCTGGACTTTCCGGTGGCTGAACTTCAGGATGATTTCAGAGGTAAAAAGGGTGCCTTTGAAGAGGCGATGGCAGGGATCGCTAACACCCACCGCGCCGGCATTGAAATTCAGATTAATAGCACTATCACCAAGTTGAATATAGATTATCTGGACGAACTGCTGAGACTGGCTATCGAGGTGGGTGCGGTTGCCTTCCATCCCTTTCTACTGGTACCCACTGGCCGAGGCAAAGACCTGGAAGCGGTAGAGCTTTCACCCCAGCACTACGAGGAAACACTGAACTGGATATATGACAAGCAATCAGAGCTGGGGGACAGGATGTTTTTTAAGCCTACCGATGCCCCACACTATCTACGGGTGGTGAGACAAAGAGAGAGACAAAGCTCCATCAGCGACAAGGCACGAAGGGGAAGACCAGTTGCTGGCAGCGGCGGGCATCCTATGCAGTCAATAAGCCGTGGCTGCTTGGCTGGTATCGGCTTTTGCTTTATCTCCCACCGGGGCAATGTACAGGGCTGTGGGTATCTTGACGTCGAAGCCGACAGTGTCAGGAAGGAGAGTTTTAGCCAGATCTGGTTTAATTCTGTTTTATTCCGTGACCTGAGGAACCTCTCAAATATCAAGGGGAAATGCGGAGTTTGTGAGTACAAGAGAATATGCGGTGGCTGCAGGGCACGGGCTTACGAAGCTACCGGCGACTATCTTGAGGCTGAGCCCTATTGCATTTATCAACCGGCAGCTAAAAGGAATGATAATGTCCAATCTAGATATGGACGCTATTGAGCGCAGATTGCTTGGTTTGTTGCAGCGTGGCTTTCCATTAGTCAGGGAGCCGTACCAGGAAATGGCACGGAAGCTCGCCCTCAGTGAGAATGAGGTCGTTGCGCAAATCGAAAAGCTGAAAGCTAAGGGAATAGTGCGCCAGATAAGTCCGGTGTTAGATGCCCGGCGCCTTGGTTATCAGTCAACGTTAGTAGCTATGAAGGTGGCTCAATCTGGACTGCACAGAGCTGAGCAAACGATTGTTCAGCACCCGGGCATAAGCCATGCCTATGAACGAGACCATGAATTCAATATCTGGTTTACCCTGTCGCTTCCTCCGAGGGTCAATATAGACTCAGAGTTACAGCGGATAACCAGAGACTCCGGCTCTGAGGCCGCCTTTGATCTTCCAGCAGTAAAGGCCTTTAAAATTGGCGCCTATTTTGGTGTAGGCGGGGAGAAGCAGCCAAGTTCGAATCAATCCGACACAGAACTTCCGCACCAAGTTGAACTTTCCCTACTTGACTGCCAGATTATCAATGTGTTGCAAAAGGACTTGCCTCTAACCTCCGCACCATTCGACGCTATAGCCACCGAAGCAAGAATGGATGTGACTGATTTCCTCACCCAGTGTCAGTCTTTGATACAGCGCAGGGTAATACGGCGTTTTGGCGCCGCGGTCAACCATAGTAAAGCTGGCTTTCAGGCTAATGCCATGACGTGTTGGGTAGCACCCCCAGAAGTGGTGGACTCCGCGGGACGGCAGATTGCATCACTGCCAGAGGTGAGCCATTGTTACGAGCGAAAAACCAACTCACTCTGGCCATATAACCTGTTTGCCATGATCCACGGTTACACCAAAGAGGAGTGTCAGACGGTAGCCAGCAGAGTGGCAGCGGAGACAGGTCTTGAAGACTATCTCATGCTCTTCAGTACCAGAGAATTTAAAAAGACGAGGGTGAAATATCTGGTATGAAAGGAAGAAAGCGGGTGCCAGCCTACTATCCAGTTTGTCTTAATCTCAATGGACGGAAGTGCGTTGTGGTCGGTGGCGGTCGGATTGCCTTGCGTAAGGTAAAAGCACTGCTTGAGCATGGAGCTGAAATTACGGTAATCAGCCCTGACCTCTGTCTGGAGCTACTTCAACTTGCCGGGAGTGGGAAGATACATGTCTTGAAACGGGAATACCGAATTGGAGATTTGGAGGGTGCCTTTGTTGCCATTGCCGCTACGGACAGTCGTGAGATTCACCGCCAGGTAGTCGCTGAAGCCCGAAAGCAAGCTGTCCTGGTCAATACCGTGGATGATGCCGAAAATTCTGACTTCATTGTTCCTTCGTATCTCCGCCGGGGTGATGTCACCGTTGCGGTGTCGACTGCTGGGCAGAGCCCAGCTCTGGCCCGAAAAATCCGCCTTCTACTGGAAAGGGAACTGGGTGATGAGTATGCCCTGTTAGCGAACCTCATCAGTGAGGTTCGTAGTGAAGTCAAAGGGCGGAAGATCAAAGTTGATGGTGATGCCTGGCAGGAAGCCATTGACCTTGATGTGCTTCTCGAACTTTTGAGAAGAGGCGAGGTAGAAAAAGCAAGGGCTACTTTACTCAACAATTTGAAGGCGAGGCAGAAATAACCAGTGAGGTAAAACAGATAGATGAATATTTGCCTAGTGGGAGTAAATCACCAAACAGCGCCGATTTCCGTTCGGGAAAAGGTTACGATCACGGCTGAGAAGTTGTATGATTCTCTGTTAACACTTCGTTCCTATATTTCCCAAGGGATAATCCTGTCCACATGTAACCGCACTGAAATTTACACCATTGACTATGATGGCTGTCATATTAAGACAGGACTGGGTTTCCTGAAGAGCCGCCTGAGCACTGAGAGCGAACTCAAGCACGTCTACTTTTTAGAGAATCGGGCAGCAGTCGAGCATCTCTTCGGGGTTGCCTGCGGGCTGGAATCAATGATAGTTGGTGAATTTGAGGTTTTGGGACAGGTAGCACATGCTCTTGGAGTTGCCGAAAAAGCTGGAGTGGCAAATCTGCCTCTACGTCACCTTTTCCAGAGTGCCATTCATGTCGGCAGGCGGGTGCGTGAAGAAACGGGCATCAGCAAGAATCCAGTATCAACGAGTTCGGTAGCGGTTGATCTGGCAACAAAGGTCGTTGGTGATCTCAAGCAGCGTAAGATTCTGGTCATAGGCGCTGGCGAAGCAGGCAGGTTAGTGGTTAAGGTAGCTAGGGAGAGGGGAGTTTCTCAGGTAGTCGTTGCCAGTCGCAGCCGGGAAAAGGCACAAGCTTTAGCCGCGGAACTGGGTGGCACCGCAATCAGCTCAACTGACTTGCCGGAAGAGTTACGTACTACTGACATAGTGGTTACCTGTGCCGGAGCCCCGCACTGGGTCTTAACCATCGATCAGATGCGGAGAGCAATGGAAATCCGCCCTGACGTGCCCCTGGTAATAATCGATATCGCTGTTCCCCGAAACGTAGAGCCGGCGGTGAGTCAGATAGAGAATGTCTTTCTTTACAATATCGATAATCTAACCGAACTTTCGAATCTAAACCGCAAGCAGCGGGAAGGTGAAATTCAAAAGGCTGGAGAAACTATAGCTAGTGAGCTGGATAAGTTTGCCTCATGGTGGCAGGACTTTAAGGTTAGGCCGCTCATTCGTGCCATGATGAGCAAGGCTGAAGAAATACGCCGCTCACATCTAGACCGCACCATGAAAAGACTGCCTCGGCTAAGTGAAGAAGAGCGATACAGTCTGGAAATGATGACCAAAGCGATTGTCAGCAAGATACTGAAGGATCCCATCCACGGCCTTAAAGCTAGCGGTGACGTCAACCGTGATTATGCAGAAATGGTTAAAGAGCTTTTCCAGCTAGACACAGAGGATTACCGATGAGTAGAAGGATTATCGTGGGCTCCAGAGGCAGTAAGCTTGCCTTGGTCCAGACCGAGTCGGTGGTAGCCAAAATTAGAGAGATGAATCCGGATTTGGACATCACTGTCAGCAAAATAGTAACCACTGGAGACCGAAACCGCGAAAGCCCGATTGACCAGATGGGTACCGCCATATTTGTTAAGGAGCTGGAAGACGCTCTGCTTGGTGAAAGGATTGATATAGCAGTGCACAGCCTCAAGGATGTACCCACGGTGTTGCCGCCTGGACTATGCCTCTCGGGGGTAACCGAGAGGCTTGACCCCAGGGATGTGCTGGTAGCCGGGGTGGGGCTTAATGAGCTAGCCCCGGGCTCCAGGATAGGTACGAGTAGTCTGCGGCGCACCGTTCAGCTAATAAGCTATCGTCACGATTTGCAGGCATGCCCGATAAGAGGGAATGTTGATACTCGCTTACGCAAGGTTTTCTCAGGTGAATTTGATGGGGTGATGCTGGCTGCAGCAGCGCTTCTCCGTCTTGGATTGGAGTCGAGAATAACTGAATACCTGCCCCTTAACCATTTCTTACCAGCAGTTGGGCAGGGAGCGCTAGTGGTGGAGGCACGGCTTAGTGACATGGACATTGCCAGAGTTATGTCTTCCATAAACCATATTCCAACCTGGCAGTGCGTAACTGCAGAGCGTGCCCTACTCCGCGCTCTAGGAGGTGGTTGCCGGGCACCGATTGCTGCTCTGGGAACAGTCAGTGGCAATAGACTCGAACTTGAGGGTATGGTAGCGAGCATGAGTGGCCAAAAGGTGCTGTGTGCCTCGGAGGAAGGCAACGCCATATCAGCTGAGGAGATAGGACTGAAACTGTCAGAGAAGATGCTGGGCATGGGAGCGGCAGAGATTATCGCTGAGGCAAAGGGCAGTGAAAAAGGGTAGGGTCTATCTGGTTGGAGCTGGGCCGGGGGAACCCGGGTTGATTACCCAGAAAGGGCTGGACTGCCTGAGACAGGCTGAGGTTGTTATTTATGACCGCCTGCTTGATGAAGAGCTTCTCAAGCTGGCTTCTTCTAAGGCAGAAAAGGTCTATGTCGGCAAAGCAGCAGGGGCACATACCAGGCCGCAGAGCGAGATAAACCAGCTACTGGTCGAGAAAGCAAAAGAAGGTAAGACCGTGGTGCGGCTTAAAGGCGGTGACCCCTTTGTATTTGGGCATGGCGGTGAGGAAGCCGAAACTCTGGCAAATAACCATATTCCCTTCCAAATAGTGCCGGGAATTACCTCTGCGGTGGCGGTTCCTGCCTATGCTGGCATACCAGTTACTCATCGCGGGCTGGCATCATCTTTTGCAGTAATCACTGGTCACGAAGATCCAAGCAAAGGTAGCTCAAGCATCAACTGGGAAAAGCTGGCTACTGCCGTGGATACTCTGGTCTTTCTCATGGGCATGGAGAAACTATCCGAGATAGTGGCTAAACTAATTGAGCATGGACGCTCCCCAGATAGTCCAGTCGCAGTAATCAGAGAGGGGACCAGCCCAAAGCAGGAAACAGTTGTTGGTTGCCTTGCGGATATTGTAACTAAAGTGGAAGAGCATCGTCTCACTGCTCCGGCAGTTATTGTCGTTGGTGAAGTGGTCAAGCTGGGAGAAAAACTCCGGTGGTTTGAAAATCGTCCCCTCTTCGGCAAGCGTGTTCTGGTCACCCGAGCCCGTCGGCAGGCAAGCGCATTGAGCCGGCTTCTCGCTGAATGTGGTGCCGAGCCAATTGAGCTACCGGCGATTGACATCCAAGCGGTAGCTGATGTGAAAGAGTTGGATTCTGCCATTTTTGACCTTTCAAGTTACCAGTGGGTAGTTTTCACCAGCACTAATGGTGTCGAGGCTTTCTTTGAGCGACTACAAGCCTTGAACCTGGATAGCCGCGCTCTTTACGGGCTGATGGTGGGAGCTATCGGGCCTGCTACGAGTCAAGCTTTGAAGACAAGAGGTGTAACCCCGGATTATGTTCCTGAAGTTTATACGAGTGAAAGAATCATTGCCGGACTCAAAGGTCACCCTGTTCGCGGAAAGCGGTTTCTGCTACCCCGGGCTGACATAGCTGATGATGAACTAGCGCAGGGAATTAGGGAACTTGGTGCTGAAGTGCATGAAATAGCCGCCTACCGAATTGTACCAGAAGCTGAAGCCATAGCTCAAGCCAAGCAAAAGCTTCTTTCTGGCGAGATTGATGTAACCTCCTTCACCAGCTCATCAACAGTGTCCAATCTGGTAGCAGCATTTGAGGGAGACCCGGCAACAATAAACAGCAGCAAAGTTGCCTGCATTGGTCCAAAAACTGCTGAGACTGCCGCCAGGGCGGGGCTGAGAGTGGATATCATCGCCAGTGAGTACACCATACCCGGTCTGGTAGCTGCAATAGAAGACCACTTTACGAAAGGAGATAGAAATGATTAGCTTTCCTCAATTACGGTTACGCCGCCTCCGCCGAACGGAAACGATAAGGACGCTAGTCCGTGAAAACCGGGTTGACGTTAGCGACCTTATCTATCCGATGTTTGTTGTTGAGGGCAGAGGTGTAAAGCAGGAAGTAGCATCTATGCCGGGCATTTTTCGCTATTCGCCTGATCAGTTACCACCAGAGGTGGAAGAGATCGCCAGACTGAAAATCCCGGCTGTGCTTCTCTTCGGCATACCGCAGCACAAGGATGAGTCAGGATCCTCAGCCTATAACCCAGAAGGGGTTGTTCAGCAGGCAATACGGATAATAAAGAATTCAGCCCCCGGACTCCTAGTGATAACCGATGTCTGCCTCTGTGAATATACTAATCACGGTCATTGTGGTGTAGTCATTAATAGTCAGGTTGATAATGACCAGACGCTGGTTCTTCTGGCGAAAACAGCCCTTTCCCATGCTGAAGCCGGTGCTGATATTGTGGCTCCTTCCGATATGATGGATGGCCGGGTTCAGGCGATTCGTCAGGAGCTTGATAAGGACGGGTTTGCCGATATTCCTATTCTCTCTTACGCTGCCAAGTATGCTTCTGCCTTCTATGGTCCGTTCCGCGAAGCGGCGGAGTCCGCACCCCAGTTTGGCGACCGCCGTAGTTACCAGATGGACCCGCCCAATGTGCGGGAGGCACTACGGGAGGTGGAGCAGGATATTGCCGAGGGTGCCGATATCATCATGATTAAGCCGGCTCTCGCTTATTTAGACGTGATACGGCAGGCGCGTAGCACCTTTAATCATCCTCTGGCGGCTTATAGCGTAAGCGGTGAGTATGCTATGGTGAAAGTAGCGGTACATCAGGGCTGGTTTAACGAAAAGCAGATTGTAACGGAGATTCTCACGGCCATTAAAAGGGCCGGAGCCGATATCATCGTGACCTACTACGCTAAAGAGTTTGCCACCTGGTTAGCTACGGAGGGATAGCAGATATGAAAGAACTGAAGCGCTCCCAAGAACTTTTCCTTGAAGCTCAACGCTATTTGCCAGGCGGAGTTAATAGCCCGGTTCGTGCCTTCAAGGCAGTTGGTGGTACCCCGCCTTTCATTGTCAAAGGAAGGGGGTCAAAAATTTACGATGCGGATGGCAATGAGTTCATTGATTACGTTTGCTCATGGGGGCCACTAATTCTGGGGCACTCACATCCGAAAGTAGTTAGCGCGTTGAAACAGGCTGTGGAGCGAGGTACCAGCTTTGGCGCACCGACTGAGCTGGAAATAGCCCTAGCTAAAATGATTACATCTGCCATACCTTCCATTAAAATGATACGCTTTGTTAATTCTGGGACCGAAGCCACGATGACAGCTTTACGGCTGGCACGGGCATTTACCAGAAGGGACAAAATCGTAAAATTTTCTGGTGGCTACCATGGCCATGCCGATGGTCTGTTGGTCAAAGGAGGCTCAGGTCTGGCAACACTTAGTCTGCCTAGCTCCCCTGGAGTACCAGCAAGTTATGCCCAAAATACACTGGTCGCGCCATACAACAATACCGAAGCTGTAGCCCAACTTTTTCAAGAATACCCAAAGGAAATTGCCGCAGTCATAGTCGAGCCGGTAGCAGCGAATATGGGTGTGGTATTACCAGAACCTGGCTTCATGGCTAATCTGCGTAAGCTAACCACTGATTACGGTGCTTTGCTTATTTTTGATGAGGTTATAACTGGCTTTCGAGTCGCTTATGGAGGGGCCCAAACCATTTACGGAATTCTCCCTGACCTGACCTGTCTTGGCAAGATTATTGGCGGTGGGCTTCCAGTGGGAGCCTATGGGGGGAAGAAAGAAATCATGGATATGATCTCACCCACCGGGCCGGTCTATCAGGCAGGCACACTTTCGGGAAATCCACTAGCGATGACGGCTGGAATTGAGACGCTTAAAGTCTTATGCCAGGAGGGAGTTTATGAGAGTTTGGAAAGGGCTGCTACCCTCCTAGAAGAGGGCATTGTAGAAATCGTCTCCTCTTTAAATCTCATGCTAAATGTTTCTCGCTTTGCCTCACTACTTACCATCTTTTTTACTGAACGGCCAGTGGTTAATTATGAATCAGTTTCGGCAGCGGATACAGTGCTCTTTGCGAAATTCTTCCAACAGATGTTAATTCAGGAAATATACTGGCCGCCTTCGCAGTTTGAGGCTGCTTTCGTTTCCCTCGCCCATAGTGACGACAATATCCAGCAGACGATTCGGGCAATTGAAAAGGCACTAGCTGCATGCCAGGTTAGCTGAGATATTTTGATAATCCCTCATAACGCATCTCAGTTAATGGCTAGCTCCATCTTTATTGATATATAGAGACCAGTCAGTGGCATATTCGATTGCACTTTGTCACATTTAAATCGCATAATGTAAAAAGTCAATGACAGCCGTAATTCATGAGTTAATTGGGCTTGACGTATCTTGAACCCCACTTAACAGCACTTCACACGATTCAGAGCTATCCAATTGTTTCTTTTGTCGTTATAATAGCTAGGACAGTCTTTTAACAGGAGGTAATAGTGCCTAAGGCTAAGTTGTATTTTGGAGTCGTGGTTTTATGTATGTTAGGTCTTCTACTAGGTTCGTGTGCTAGTGAACCGTCTTTGGAGGTCAGAAGTGCTGCTGAGGCTGTGGACGTAGCTCTTTCCTACTTACGAGAGCATGAACCTCAGAATGCGCCGGGTGCCGGTATTTCATGGCAAGAAGAAGATATTACCCCTAAGGATGAAGCTGGGCATCCGGTACCAGGAGCAGTACACAGAGAGTTCACCTCAGATGAATGGACAATTACAGTGTACTACGCAGTACTACCCTTAGAGCGTACCGTATACCATGTTGTGGTATCCAGCATTAAGCTCGGTTGGCACTGGAAGGGCGATGTCAAGGCTGATGGTAGCCTAGTGGAAGTAAGCGCTTTTAGACAGATGTCGGAAGAAGAGAGCCAGAATATGGCAGAAGAGTTCCTGAGGAATAGTGCGACTTTTGTTTTTGATGGTATTGAAGATACTCTCATATTAGCGGATACACTGAGGGCCCGGTGTCCCTACTGCTGGGTATTTATCTTCGAATTCGATTCTGAACATTCTGGATATGGTGGTCGGACAGGAAAGGTTCTTGCCGAGGTAATTACACATCACCGAGCAGTAATCGGCGTTGAACAGCTTGAGATTACGTCTGCCGTTATGGATGATCAATGGGACATGCGTAGACACGAGATAATTGGCATCGAGGAAACACTGGATGTAGCTGAACTACTAGCAAACCCTGTGTACGACACCCTAGTCAGAACCCATGGGGTAGTAAGCGGGTTAGGTGAATTCTTCTGCCCGTGCTTTGAACTGACTTCTGGTGGGGAAAAAATAATGGTGTGGTATGAGTAGATGGTAGAAGATGATGGCACCCAGAGACCTCCAGCTAATAAGCATGAGTTTGATAATGGCGATAGGGTTATCGTAATTGGGGAACTAAAAGGCGAAGGCGGTACACATTATTCCAAGGGTGATTTCTGGGCAACTGACATTACCTATGTATTCTCAGCACCACCTCCCGAACTGGAGATTCGCTTGGCACCTATTCATGAAGTTCAGGTAAATATCGCAGAGTCGTATCCGCAGCAGGTCATTGTCTATATCAAAGGGGGACTTTCCGATGGTTGCACCACCTTTCATGAACTGACCACAGAACGCAAAGACAATACTATTAATATCGAGGTTACAACGCAACGTCCAAAGGATAAAGAATGCACTGCGGTCTACGGCTACTTTGAGGAAAACGTGAACCTGGGAAGCGAATTCATTTCAGGTGAAACCTATACAATCAATGTAAACGATAAGACAACTGACTTTATGATGCAGTAGCATTATCAGGAAAGAGAAACGAATAAACAAGTTGTCAATCATACTGAGTTTGCTCTTGGTGGTTTCGCTGGTTATGGTCACCTTTGGTTGTGCTGTAGAAGAACCGGAAGAGGAAGTAGTACCAGAAGGACCAATACCACGTGAGGAAGTATCTGTAGATGTCTCATATGGCGGCAAAGAAGTCGAAATTGCTGCTGGCAATGCGTTGATAGTAACGCTGTTTCTAGCTCCAATTAGGCAGGAAACAAACAGACACTTCTGAGGATGAACAAACCCCTCAAAACGAAGTGGGTTGGCCTTTCAGATTGGATTTGGTGATATGTGGGAAGCTGCGGACAATTCTTCATGTACTTCTGAAGCACCATCGGCGGCGGTGACCACACCATACCCTTCCGGCTCAAGAATACGTTTTATCTATGACTAAGCATGGAAGCACCGGATATGTCAATATCACGCAGTGTAGGATTACCAGCATACTTAAGCACTGAACAACCACTCAGGTCGAGGTTCAATTCCCCATTTACATTTACCGTTGCCTGACTGGCTCCCTTGAGGTGGACGCTGGTGTCATTAAGGGCAAAATCAGCCAGGTCTAGCTTGCTGGCACCCCAGGCGCTGAGAATCACCTTTTTTGCCGAACCGCTTAGTTCAGCCCTGCTGGCTCCGGAGAGGGTAAATTCGGCATCACCTACTTTAATATTGCCGCTAAGTCTACTTGCTCCCGATATCTCAAATTTGGCCTCGCCAGCCTCCGCATCTATATCGAGAGTGCTAGCGCCGGAGAGATTAAGGTCGAAACCTTCCTGGGAACTGAATCCCCTTACTACACCTTTTGTTGCCCCGGCTAGACGCAGCTTATTAAGGGTGGGCATGGCAATGCGGGCTTCCATGGTTGGTCTCATGTGAAAGCGAAGTGGTTTAAGCGATATTTTTAGCGTGTTTCCTGATTTGGTAACATCAATATGGTCGACCAACTTCTCACTTGCCGTTATGGTAACGCGGTATGAATCCGAGCGGGTAATCTCGACCCTGAAGGCATGACCAATTTCAACATTAGTGAAATCAGTAAAATCCAGCTCTTTAGTAACTACACCTCCAGCGTCGATTGACGGCTCTGTCACTATCGCCATGGCCTTGTCGATTCTCCTCTCCACCCGCTCCACCGTCCCCTCAAGCCGCCTCTCTGCACGCTGCATCGCCTCTTCGGCCTTCGTTCTACCCTTCTTCCCAGCTTCTTCGGCTATTTTCCTTAGTATCTCCCCGACCTCTTCGAAATCCCTTCTTAGCCTCTCTCTGGTCTCTTCGGCTTGTCTCTTAAGTTCGTCGATATTTTCCATCCGAACTACCTTCCTGAATCTTACAATGAACCTGTGGTTACTCTGGAAGCTGCTCCAGTTTAATGTCTGTCGCACAGGATTGTCAATGCCACCGGAAGCGGTATGGGGCTACCCGCTCAGGGTGAGAAGTAGCCCCTAAGGGATTGCAGTCCGCGGCTTAGCCATAATACCGAAACCGAAGGTATGGGTACTGCTCCATTGTATGTGCAGCGGGGGTAGTGAAGTTATCCCCGAAAACTAGACCAAAGACCTGACCGATTATTTGGACTGATTTCATTAGGCTCTTCATTTATTTGCCTCCTTTCTTTTACTGTCAATTCCAGTCTACACCCCTGAGGTTAAGGGAAAATTAAGATTTGCCCCCAGAGGTTAAAAGGAGGTTACAAAATGGTTACAAAGAGGTTACAACCTAGCCGTAAGAAGGTAAGGACAGGGAATCTTTAAGACAACAGGTAGTAAACCGTACTGGTCGCTGTTTTTTGGGCTACTCTGGTTTTGCCAGGAAGTAGCCGACACCAGTTCTGGTGAGGATAAGCTGTGGATGGCTGGGATCAGCCTCAATCTTTTCCCGCAGGCGCCGGATATGAACCTTGAGGCTATCAACCACCCCAGGGTAGTCATCACCCCAAACTGCCTCGGCAAGGCTTGAGTGGGTGACCACGCGGCCGGCGTTTTTCATCAGGTGACCAAGGATATGGCTTTCAGTGACGGTGAGGGCAATTTCTTTTCTGTCATAGTAGAGTTGGCCACTAGTAACATCAAGACGCAACGGACCACAAACCAGTGACTCTTCCTCCTCAGGGCTTTGCCGGCGAATGAGAGCCTTTACCCGTGCCAGGAACTCCAGTTGCCGGAAGGGCTTAGTTATGTAGTCGTCGGCTCCCCACTCCAGCCCCTTGACGATATCGGCTTCGTCTTGCCTTACCGTCAGGATAATAGTAGGGACATGGGAGAAGAGGCGAATCTGGCGCAACACCTCGAAACCACTGATGTCGGGCAGTCCCAGATCAAGGATGACAATATCGGGCGCCTCGCTCTCGACTAACTCGACTCCCTTTTCACCGAGGCGGGTAGAGACTACCTTGGCTTCAGGCCAGCGTATCTGAAAGGCAAGGGAAATGGCATCTATGATCTCCTTGTCATCCTCAATAAGAAGAACCTTCATCACTTGCCTCCTGTTTAGAACCTTCTTGCTGCTGACTGGCAGTAGCCAAAGGCACGGAGAAACCGAAGGTTGAGCCTTTGCCCACCTGGCTTTCCACCCATATCTTGCCGCCATGAAGCTCCACCAGATATTTACACAGCGCCAGTCCCAGCCCCAGTCCACTGAGGCGCTCTCGGTCATTTATCTGCCGATGATAGGGCTGGAAAAGCCGTTGCTGCTCCTCTTCAGAGATGCCTCGGCCGGTATCCTGAACCTCCACCACTAGGGCACCGTCCTTTTCCTTGGCTTTCAGAGTTATCTTGCCTCCCTCCGGGGTGAATTTTGAGGCATTAATCAGGAGATTTAGTATTACCTGCCGCAGGCGTTCTTCATCCGCCCAGACCAGGGGAAGGGAAGGTGCCAGAGCCAGAACCAGGGACTGCCCGTTATCTGATACCACTACCGTCATATCACCAGCTATCTCGTGAAGTAACTGTAACGCGTCAACCTCCTTGGGGTCTAGTTGCAACATGCCAATCTCGCCTCTAGCCAGGTCAAGGAGTTCATCAATCCGGTTATTCAGATTAGCGGCACCCCGGTGGATGTTTCTGGCAATGCTCACCCAGGGTTCCTCGTGCAGTTCAGCAGCCAGTAGCTCGCTTGAAGACAGCACCGGTGTGAGCGGAGTCTTTAGTTCGTGCACCAATGCCCGTGTAAATTCAATTCTCCTCTGTGCCTCCGCTTCCAGCTCTTTGCGCAGTTTTCTCTCCTGTTCATAAAGTTCTTCTAGCTTTTCCTGCGCCCGCTCGCGTTCAGTGATGTCCACAGAGTGCCCCACGGCGGCTCGCCTGCCCTGATACTGAACGGAGGCAACTCCTTCCAACATCCACCGTACGTCACCGTCTTTGCTAATAATCCGGTATTTATACGGCGTGGAACGCTCTCCTTTTAGCATCGCTATCGCGTTCTCTCTAACCATCTCTCTGTCCTCGGGGAGAACAAGCTTCATCGGGTCAGTGCCTATTAGTTCGTCTGGGCTACCGCCGGTAATTTCACGAAAGTTCTCGTTGACGAACTGAAACTTGCCATCCTGGACCATAAAGAGACCGACAGGTGTACTATTACGGAGGATATCGATTATTTCTTCCCTCTGCTGCCTCTGCTGGCTCTCTGATGCTTCCAGTTCAGCAACTCGCTGGCGCAATATGGCCAGTTCGTTTATCAGTTGCTTTGTTGTCTTCCGCTCGTCTTTCATCTTATCCGCAAATAAATTCTACTGCGGCCGGTTGGCAGCGTCAAATTGTATGTCGTCAGCAGAACTGTCACAACCCCATAACTGACACTTTAGGTAGCTATCCTGGTTTTGTCAAGCTCTCTACATTTGATTATACTGGTTTGTAGTCTGTAGTTGAACAATCTGACAAAAAGTGCACCACACTACAGTTCTAGTCCCTAAGAAATCTTTGAGGCATATTTCGGATGATTTCTTCCGCCTCCTTTTGACATGGGAAACACGGGCTTATTTAGTAATAGAGGTTAGCTAGGACTGTGAGTAACGACTGGGTGCTACTTATTGTCCTGCACCATCTTGAGAGCACGTATTGACAAAGCCTGCGAGTAAGGCTAAACTCAAATCTCAGACATAAATTAAGGGCACGTGACCGAAATCATCAAAAGACTGGTGACAAGAAGAATCTGCTTTAATCAGTCTATCACAGAGCTTGACCGATAAGCTCTTAGCCTAAGAGTGGATAGCAAGTTTAAGGAGGCAAATTAAGATGCCAGATATTGATATAGATGCTCAGGGCACAACCCTACTCTTAATGGGCAACGAAGCTATTGCCCGTGGTGCACTGGAGGCAGGGGTAGGGTTTGTTGCTTCCTATCCAGGCACCCCTTCGTCAGAGATTCTGCCCGCCATAGCTGGAGTCGCCAAGCGGAGAGGTATCTACACGGAATGGTCGGTAAATGAGATGGTAGCCATGATGGTGGCTGCTGGCGCTTCCCTGGGAGGAATCCGCGCTATGGCTACTATGAAGCAGAATGGGACAAATGTTGCCCTGGACTTTATAGCCACTCTCGTCCAGAGGGGTTTGCGTGGTGGGGGAGGGTTGGTTCTGGTAAGCTGTGACGACCCGGGTCAGAGAAACAGCCCTAATGAACAGGATACGAGACCTGTAGCTAAGTGGCTTGATATCCCGTTACTGGAGCCAGGTGACTTTCAGGAAGCCAAGGATATGACAAAATGGCTCTTTGACCTTTCGGAGGAGCTGGACACCTTCTGTATGCTGCGGTGTGTATCTAAGATCTCCCATACCAGAGGCAACGTGAAGCTGGGCCAGCTACTCAACAAAGAGAAAAAGGCACATTTCGATCTCGATAGACCAAGAAGACCTGTAAACCCGCACGCTGCCGTGCATGAGAAGCTGGACAAGGCACAGGAGAAGTTTGAGGCGTCACCATTCAACTGGTATGTGGGTCCGGACAGGGCAGAGTTGTTGGTCATAACCTGTGGCAGCTGCTGGCTCCACTCTCAGGAGGCAGTGAGGCTATTGGAAGTGGAGGACAAGGTGGGCATCTTGAAACTGGGTACCCTCTGGCCCTTACCAGAAAAATTTGTGGAGAAGCACCTGAATAAATCGCAAAAAGTCCTGTTTGTGGAGGAGGTCGACCCCTTCCTGGAACGGAGTGTGATGGAACTGGCTGCCAGCCTGCCACCAGACAGCCCACGCCCTACCTTCTATGGCAAACGCTCCGGCCACATACCTGCCTACGGAGAACTGAACCCAGACATGGTTATTAAAGCAATAGCCAGCATAATGGGTCTGAGCTACCAGCCCCGGGACATGGACTATGGCAAGAAGGCTGAGGTGTTCTCAAAAAGCGATGTCATCATGCGAAGCGGGTCCCTATGCGCTGGCTGCCCCCACCGTGCTAGCTATTGGGCAATCAAGAACGCCTTCAAGCTGGACGGACGTTTGGGCTTCGCTACTGCCGACAACGGTTGCGTTAGTGCGGGGCTGGGTGCTGGCGGCTTTTTTGTAGCCAAGACCGCATACGCCATGGGAAGTGGGGCCGCAGTGGCTGACGGGCTGGGGAAACTGGGGCAGTTCGGCTTCGACCAGCCAGTGCTCGGTGGCGTTGGTGACTCTACCTTCTACCACGCCGGTATCCCGGCGCTGCTGAACGCCGTCTGGAATAAATCCAACTTCACTCTGATTGTTTATGATAATATGGCCACTGCCATGACCGGCTTTCAGCCTCACCCTGGAACTGGAGAGACTGCCATGGGAGACCCGGCAGAAGCAGTGAGTATAGAAGCCATCTGCCGCTCGATGGGCGTGCGGGTTGAGATTTGTGACCCCTTCAACCTCGAAAATACCATGGCAACCCTGCTGGACGTGATGAAGGATGAGAGTGATGGTCCCCGGGTTGTGGTAATGCGGCATGAGTGCGAGTTGATTAGAGCCAGGCGGGAGGGGCCTCCGTATAAAGTTTATGTGGTCCCCGAAAGGTGTTTGGGGGATGCTTGCGGCTGCGACCGGTTATGCACCAGGGTGTTCTGCTGCCCCGGGTTGGTGTGGAACGAGAAGATGGGCAAATCTGAAATAGACGAGGTTATCTGCAGCGGGTGTGGGTTGTGTGCTGATATATGTCCGCAAGGAGCAATCGTAAGAGAGGCATCGCTGCCACAGCACAGAGAATTGGAACAGGAGATACTAGGATGATGAAAACATTGATCAAAGACCCGCTTAACCTAATCGTTATTGGTGTTGCCGGGCAGGGCAATGTAGTGACATCCCTGCTCATGTGTAACGCTTTGGTGACAGAAGGCTACCTGGTGACTTTCGGACAGAGCTACCCAGCACAGCAAAGGGGCGGACCTGTTGTGAATTACATAAGGGTCTCAAAGCAATATCAGTGCAGTCCAATTATCCCTCAAGGGCACGCTGATATCATCGTTGGCATGGAGCCGGTGGAAGCCCTGCGCATGCTGGTCCAGTACGGAAACCCGAACGTCATCACCATGGTCAACCCCAGGCCAATACCCTCCATTGATATCGCCGGTAGTAAGACTGGATACCCCAGTTTGGATAAACTTATGGAAGACATTGAGAAACTATCGGCCAAGACATTGGTAGTAAATGCCACTGAGGAAGCACAAAAATTGGGGAACGTCCTCATGGCCAACGTGATTCTCATCGGTGCCCTCATCGGCTCCGGGCTCCTGCCGCTGGAGAGGAAGTCGCTGGAACCGGTACTGCAAGAGAGGTTCCCGAAAGCATTTGAGGCTAATATGGCGGCTTTTGACAAGGGCGTAGAACTTGTAAGGCAGGAGAAATAGCCGCTGTCGGTGCATTGCCCCTCCGGGCAAGTATCCGTATGTTACTAGCTGACCTTCTTGCGAGAATCAGGCCTTTTTACGGCTTCAGCAGAACGGCTATATTTGTCCCTTACCTTTGACAGACGCCGCTTTCATAACGCCTCATACCCCTCTTTCTATTTTCCCGGTCATTGTAAAGTCTCAGCCCAACAGCAATGGACCTGGGTCAAGCATGAGCCGATACAGAGTGCCACTAAAGCTGGCAGCATCTGCCCCGGTAAGTACCCGGTGGTCATAAGTAAGGCTGCAGTACATAACCGGCCGAACAACAATCTGGCCATCCACTACTACCGGGGTATCCTGAATTGCCCCCGTCCCTAAGATACCAACCTGAGGCTGATTTAGAATAGGGGTGCTGAAACTGGCCATTCCGGTTGCCCGACCGGCTGTTGATGCTTGCCCCCCGAAAACACCCACATTGGTCAGGGTAAAGGTGCCCCCATAGGTATCATCCGGCAGGAGTTTACCGTTTCTACCTTTCTCCTTCATCTCTTCCAGAACCTGATGAATCTCCAGAACCGACTTCTTGTCGGCGTTACGCACTACCGGCACAATTAGACCGCGCCGGCCATCCCTCATTTCGAAATCCAGCGCCACGCCAAGGTTAATGTCATCCCATATTATTATGTCTCTATCTATCAGGCTGGAATTCGTCATCGGGTTCAGCTTCAGGGCCTCGGCCACAACCTTGACAAACAAATCGGTAAAGGTGAAGTGAACCCCGGTCGCCTTCTCTCGAGAATTCAAGGTCTGGCGGCATTTAATCATCTCCGTCATGTCTATTGCCAGCGAGCCCGAAAGCTGGGCGGAGACCTGAAGGCTACGGTGCATGTGCTCGGCAAGAGTCCTTCTGATTCCCCTTACCCGGATAGTCTCCTTCACCTTCTTGCCATCAATCACTGACCCAGGGGCTATCGGTTCTGTTCTTTCTTCAACCATTTTGAGTCCTCACATAGACTTAATTTTTTCATATTCCTCTTCGGATTCTGCAATTGCAGCAATGAGCTCACCAACCAGCACCTTTTCCTCCGAGGTCTGAATAATAATGTGCAGAATACCGTTATACTCGGCTTCTAAATCGTAGGTGCTTTTCTCAGTCTCCAGGACACAGAGGACCTGGCGCTCCTCGACTTTCTGCCCCTCCTCAGCCACCCATTCTGTAATTTCAGCATCTTCTATCTGGGCTCCCAGGCTAGGCAGTCTAACCTCATGCATGTTTCTGCTCCTTCAAGCAAGGTCTCTTAGGGTACGTCCCCCAAACGAGGTAGGGGGCCAACCCTAGACCATTTCCTTCACCGCGCTCATAATGGTTTCTACCGAAGGGACAAGTTCCCGTCGGTTGGCCAGGGGCAAATTCATCGCCGCCACCCGCCGGAAAGGGGTCTTCAGTGATGTCATCACTTCCGGTGTTTCCTCAGTCAGCCGGAATACGATTTCACCAGCGAACCCGCCCCGTTTCATCGCCTCGTGAACAACCAGCAGGCGACCGGTCTTCTTTACCGACTTGGCAATTGTCTCCACGTCCAGGGGCACAATAGTACGCAGGTCAACAACTTCAACACCTATCCCCTCTTTCTCCAACTGGTAAGCTGCGGCCAGGGAATTGTGCACCTGAAACGAGTAAGTCACCAGGGTAACGTCAGACCCTTCTTGCTTGATGTCGGCCTTACCGAGAGGAATAAGATATTCTTCCTCAGGCACTTCTTGAGTGTTAGCCCCACCCTTGATTTCACCGTCCTTATGGCCCGTGTAGAAGCACCCTGCATGGTCCCAGAAAATAACCGGCCTGTCATCTCTGATGGCTGACTTCATCAGTCCTTTAACATCATAGGGGGTTGAGGGCATAACAATCTTCAGGTAAGGTGCGTGGGCAAACAGAGCCTCCGGTGACATACCGTGGTCATTGTCTCCGTCTCCCACCGGGCCGGCGACAACACCATAGATTACCACAGGTAAGGGGTGGTCGGGGAGGGTAGCAGCACCTGAGCAGCCCAGTTTCAGGAACATGCCATCAAAGGCACAGAGGCTAAAACCGGCATTCATATAGACGCCTATCGGCCGGAGACCCCTAAAAGCAGCCCCGATAGCCATACCGACAATAGCCTGCTCGCAGATAGGTGTGTCCTTGATTCTGTCCCCACCGAACTCGTCGTGTATGCCCCTGGTCTGACCATGGACATCGTTCATTGAGATCAGGTCTTCACCCCACATCACCACCCGCTCATCGCGGCGCATCTCTTCCTTAAATGCCTGGTTAAGCGCTTCAACATATCTAATTTCAGCCATTCTTATATATGTCCTCCTTAGCAACTACATTACAATCATAATTCGGCGATAGCAGTTTTCATGAACGCTTCAGGGGTCATCCTTGGTGACAGTGCCATCGCCTCCTCGACAGCCGCCTTAATCTCGGCAGCTATTTCTTCTCCCAGTCTCTCAACATCCGCCTCGGCCAGGATGCCCATATCCATAAGCTGCTTCTGGTAGCGGGGTAAGGGGTCTTTCGTCTTCCACCACTTCTCCATCTCACCCTTGGGCCGGTAAATCTGGGGGTCACCCTCATAGTGTGCCCTCATCCGGTAGGTATCAGCCGCAATCAGGCTGGGCCCGCCGCCACTTCGGGTTCTATCAATGTGTTTCTTGGCCACCTGGTACATGGCTATCATATCGTTACCATCCACCTTCTCGTGGGGCATACCATAACCTACGCCTCTCAAGGACATGTCTTCAAGTATGGTTTTATGGTAGACCTTCTCTGCTGCGGTGCCCATTCCATAGCGATTGTTCTGGATGACGAAGATTATCGGCAGTTGCCAGGCCGCCGCCACCACCATCGCCTCATGGGTAGGAGCCCGGTTCGCAGCGCCGTCCCCCTGGACAAAGACGACAATATCATCAGTTTTCTGGATAGTGGCCGCCACAGCAGCACCCAGATACTTAACGGATGGCTCTCCCAGTGTGCCGCTAGCACCCAGCGTGCCGTATTCAGGGGTGAACCACGGAAAGTGTTTGCCGGCTCTCCCCAGACCCATAGCAACAGTATCTAGCAGGGTAAAGCCCGGCTTGGTAAACAGGCAGAGGGTCGTTCTGAAGTTGGGATGAAAGCAATCAGTCTTGGTTAAATTGTTACAGATGGCAATCGGAATTACTTCCTCCCCCGGACCCCGATGACCACTGGCTCTGCCAATCATCTTGCTCTGGATAGTGAAGAGCTCTGCCTCAACTCGCCTGGCGGTAAGTAAGTCCCGGTACAGCTTCAGTAGAATCTCTTTTGATGGCATTTCCACCATTTTCCTTATCTCCTTTTTGTACTTCCTTCTCTTGTCAAGACTCGACTTGACTCACTGTTAGCTCATAGGTCTACCTCCTTCGTCTTAGTCCACAGGTAGAATAACTTTCACAACTCCTACCGAATTGCCCCGCAGGTGATTGACAAAAATGCTTCTATCATTCTAATGCACCTTGATAGCATTGTCGAATGACCTAGATGAGTCTACCATGCTGTCAATCCTATTATGACTAACCTAAGTTTCCGGTCTCCTCGATTGCAGCCAATGGATGATTTTCACTCTAAACTTGGGAACGGTCCGCAGTTCGTCAAAATGCTTTAATGTCAATATTGCAAACACACACAGCATAAATAGCGATTCAGGTGAGACTCTTCCGGTAGTTATCAGATAAGCCAACGAGCCTGTCGGACCAAGCATCACCGTCCAGGCATCACTTTCTATAAACAGAAAACCTAAGAACATAAAGACAGCAAATGTAATCAGAATCTCGTGCTGAGGTAGCGCTAAGAGGACACCAAAAGTAATGGCTATCGACTTACCACCTCTTAATCGAAGTATGGGAGAGAAAGCGTTCCCCAATATTGCACTCAGTGCCACTCCTATGACTACTACCTCGGAGAGATTGAAGAATGAATGCGCTAGAGCTACGAAAGGCATTCCTTTTGCCACGTCCAAGACTAGCGCAAGGCAACCTGACTTGCGCCCTCCCGCTCGGAAGACATTGGCTGCTCCAGGATTGCCATCCCCGTACTCTCTTATATCTTTACCTAAGAGCCACTGCCCAATCCACACCGAAAAGGGACAGGCACCCAGCCAGAAAGCGCACAGAGCCATTAATGTAGAATTGAATACTTCTGCTATGACAATTCTCCCAAGTATATTCTGAGACACCCAGTGGTTCTAGGTAGAAGATAAACTATAACCTTATTGTAAGTCAACGGTAGAAAGGATACCTACTTGAAACGACGTACCAACCCAAATTAAGTCACGACGGTGGATGATGCCCTGTTTTTTGAGAGAGCAGTATGTAGGTAACGAAAGTCCATTCTGTTCAATGCCACCTCCCTCCCCAAAGTCGTAACTACATTCCGCACGCATGGGATGCTATATTGACAAACTTTCAGAAGAAGACTAAACTCAAGTCCCAACATCCCAGAATCAGTCAGATGACAGGCTGTTGGTATATGAAGGGAGGAGATTGGTTTGAGAGGAAAAGTACTGGTTTTTGGTAGTATCAACACAGACCTTGTCATCTATCTTGACACCCTCCCGGCACCAGGAGAAACAGTTACCGGCGGCAAATTCATGTCCTTCCCCGGTGGCAAAGGAGCCAACCAGGCAGTGGCTGCGGCACGGGCGGGGGCAGAGGTTGAGATGTTTGGCTGCCTTGGTGATGACTCCCTTGGCAGGGAACGCTTAATGAACCTCAAAAACGCTGGTGTTTCCACACGGAATATTACTGTCAAAGCGGAGGTTCATTCGGGCATTGCTCAGATTATCGTGGACAAGAGGGGTGAGAACATTATCGCCGTTGCGCCCGGGGCTAACTCCCTATTCAGCCTCGGTGATGTAATCCTCCCTGAGCACTCTAAAGGTGCGACAATGGTATCCCTTTTCCAGAATGAAATCCCTCAGGTAGTTACCGAACGCATAATACGGGAGTGCCGGAAACGGAATATGCTGGTTGTGTGGAATATAGCGCCGGCCTATCAGCAGAAACCTTCCAGAGAAACACTTGAAGCAGTTGATTTTCTCATTTGCAATCGGCCAGAATTAATAGCCCTTGTTGGTGAGGGTGATAACGAAACTCTCGCTCGTGAGCTCCGAAGCTGGGGACCAACAAACGTCATCGTTACGCTCGGGGAAAGGGGCTCACTGCTCGTCACGGGGCAGGAGACATACTATCAGCATGCGTTTCCCATTGACGTTGTGGACACTGTCGGTACCGGGGACTGTTTCTGCGGAGTCTTTGCCAGTTCGCTGTCGTTCGGCATGTCGGTGAAGGAATCTCTACGAAGAGCATCGGCGGCAGCGGCTCTCTCGGCTAGCGTCAGGGGAGCGCAGACTTCCCTGCCCTCTGCCGACGAGGTAGATAGATTCCTCTCTGCGACCGGAGAGGCCGGCTGATACCTGCCAGCGATAAAGACATGATAGACTGTAGAAGAGGATAACGAATATGGGAATATCCAGCGAGTTGCTCGACCTTGTCCGTTATGAGATTGTACAGCGGCGTGAAGAAGGGTGTGATGTGGAAGCGATTGAGGAGCGTGTTGAGCATGCCCTAAGGAGGAGTGACGGATTACAAGGGGTAGAACTGGATGCTATCCTTGGTAATCTTGAAAGCCTGCAACCCGCAGAGCCATTTTCCTATATAGAACCATCAACGCTGGATGAGATTCGGGCCGAACGTCCCGACGGGCCACGCCGCATGGAATTGAATCTCACGGATACCCAGATGCCTGACCGCATTCACGGGGCATGGTTAGGACGAGCCGCTGGCTGTGCTCTGGGGAAGCCCGTGGAGGGCTGGGACAAGGGCCAGATTGATAGCTATCTTCAATTTGCTGGGGCACTACCGCTGAATGACTACATTCCTCTAGTGGACGGGCATCCTGAGGGACGCAAACCGCGTCTTCCAGATTGCACTCGCGGTATGATTCGTTACATGGCGCGTGACGATGATATGGATTACACGATTCTAGGACTGCATGTCCTGGAGCAACATGGGGTGGACTTCACCTCACGCAATGTCGCCAATAGCTGGCTCAGCCGATTATCGTACTATCTTGTGTACACAGCTGAGAGGGCAGCATATCGTAATCTGGTGAACAATTTGTGGCCTCCTGAATCTGCCACGTATCATAATCCCTACCGTGAATGGATTGGTGCCCAGATCCGTGCTGATAGCTGGGGTTATGCGGCTCCCGGCTGGCCTGAGAAGGCCGCCGAGTTCGCCTTCCGTGATGCGGCGGTTTCCCACGTTAAGAATGGCATCTACGGTGAAATGCTTGTTGCCGCAATGCTGGCAGCCGCCTTTGTCACCAGCGATGTGGAAGAGATTATCCAGATTGGTCTCTCTGAGATTCCCACAAAATGTCGCCTTGCCGAAGCTGTCCGAGACACGGTTCAGTGGAGCAAGGAACTGCCCAATTGGGAACAGGTCTGGGCTAAAATCAACGAAAAGTACGGGCACTACAGCGGTGTACACACCATTAACAACGCTGCCCTCGTGGTGATGGCCCTGATGGCAGGTCAGCGTGATTATGAGACAAGTATTGTCGTTGCTGTGCGCGGTGGATGGGATACTGATTGCAACGGTGCTACGGCCGGTTCGATTTGTGGGATGATACTTGGTGCTGACGCGCTACCTGAAAAATGGGTAGGGGTATTGAACGGCCGCCTCGTCAGTGCCGTGCGTGGCTACAGCGAGTGCAAGATTTCAGACCTTGCCAAGCGCAGCCATGAAATTGCCAAGAAAGTTATCGCAGCGGCCAGATAGAGTAGCAACCTAATAGTATCTGTAGCCCTCTTCACTTTTTGGCTGATTGTTGAATCACGCTCCCCATGTTTTGTTCGCTGGTACTCTCTCCCTATCCGCGCCCCCGTGGGTGGTATTGACAAAATCTCTGAAGACGACTGAACAGTTGTCCATTCTGTCTCATTAGGGCCATACGCGGAATTGGGTTTATTAGAGACCTTGACGGCCGGTGAGCAGATGTTTTAGCATAGCTATAGTAGTTGATATGGGAAATCCCTGCTTACGTAAGTAAGCCAACATCGGTAAATTAAGGTGAAGGGAGGTCACAAGTGATGAAGATCTTGGGCATCGTGGCAAGCTGCAGGCGGCTAGGGAATACAGAGATACTGGTGAAGGAAGCACTAATGGGCGCTGAGAAGGAGGGAGCTGAAGTCGGAATAATGAGATGGACGGACTACAAGATACTTCCCTGTGAAGGACTAGCTACATGCTTATTCAGCGGGACGGGGTGCAAACTTAAGGGTGAGGATGATCACAATTATCTACTGGAAAGGATTTACGAGTGCGATGGCCTTGTTTTCGGCAGCCCTTGCTATATCAAGGAGGCTACAGCAATTGTCAAGCAGTTCATTGATCGTTTGTTTGTTCTAACCAGCCAGCCTTCCCATGCGCGAGGAAAACCAGCGGTAATCATCATGCCCTATGCCACCCGGGGATGGACGCAGTATGCCTTCTTGCAGCCAAATATCCTGCTCTCCCAGTTAGGGATGAGAGTCATCGACCGAGCACTCGTTCATACTCAGGGGATGAGCGAAGCAATAGCTCACCCAGAGGCACTGGAGAGAGTACACGGCATGGGGAAAGCACTGGCGACAGCAATTAGAACGGGGGATATCACCTATCGAGGTGAGGCTGGGGTGTGCCCCGTCTGCCATGATCACATCATCCGCATCCACAAGGATAGCGAGACCGTGGAGTGCGGCACCTGTGGCATAACGGGCAAGCTCAGCATTGAGGACGGCAAGATTAGGGTGCATTTCTCCGAGGAGCAGATTGATTGGATCCGCTCCGGTAGGTCAGGCCACGCGGCGTACGAAATACTGCCTTCCAGAGACTACTTCCGGAAGTTGAAGCCAATACTGCAGGAAGGGCGAGAGAAGTACCGGCAGTATTTACACATTGATCGTGAGCCTGCAAAAGCTAGTAGTGGAGGGTAACGACAATGGCAGAGATCATGGCTAAAATAAGATGGTTCCCCCTTGGCCCCATCGAGGGTCCCCTAGAACCCATCCAAAAGGATGACCTAGACAATATAGCCAAGCAGTTTGGAGTGAGCATTTCCCTTGAGGAGATGCGAGGTGCGGTAGCAGGGGAGACCAGAGGTAGAGCTATCGAGGAGATCACCCAGCACATAGTCACTGTATCAGCCGAGAATGAAGAAGCGTTCCGGGGAGTGGTGCGGGCGCTGGTAAAAAAGTACCGTGCCCCTCGCACCACCTACGCCACCTTGGGCAGCGACGAGAGAGCTAGAAGGATGATTGCAGAGCTGTTCGACGAAGAAGACGGCTGGCTCTAGTCTTAGCTAGTTACTCTCCAGAATAGTTTTTCAGGTTTTTACATACTGATTGACAAACTCTCAGCGTAGGACTAAACTCAAGTCCAGATGTGTAGAATGACTTGAGAGGGGTGGAAAATGAAAAAGAAAATTGTATGGCTGGTGGTGAGCTGCCTAATGGTGACTGCCCTATTACTGACATCCTGTGCCTCGGCAGCGGTAGAAGAGGAAGCAGCACCAGCCGAGGAAGTAGCACCACCACCGATAGAAGAGGAAGCAGCACCAGCCGAGGAAGTAGCATCACCACCGATAGAAGAAGAGGAAGCAGCACCACCCGAGGAAGTAGCATCACCACCGATAGAAGAAGAGGAAGCAGCACCACCCGAGGAAGCAGCACCACCACCGATAGAAGAAGAGGAGGCAGCAGCGCCAGGTTCACCAGGGGAGGTACAGCTACCGGAACCAAGCAAAGATAGCGACGTCTCAATTGAGGAAGCCCTGTTTAAAAGAAGGTCGATAAGGACCTATACAGGTGAAGCTTTAACCCTTCAAGAGGTGTCACAGCTCCTCTGGGCTGCCCAGGGGACTACCAGTGCCAGGGGATTTCGGACGGCACCATCAGCTGCAGCGCTCTATCCGCTCGAAACCTACATTGTGGTTGGAGATGTGGAAAATCTCAGTGAAGGCGTCTACCGTTATGAAACTAGGGGGCATAAGCTGGTGAAGGTCCTAGAAGGAGACTACCGACCACAGCTAACCAGGGCCAGTCTGGGGCAGTACTTTGTTGAGGGGGGCGCCGTGTACATCGTATTCACTGCAGACTATAAGCGCACCACCCTGAGAGCTGGCAGTGAAGGCATAAAATATGTGCACATGGAAGTAGGGCATGCAGCACAAAATGTCTATTTGCAGGTGGTTTCCCTGGGGTTGGGAACGGTGGTTATCGGGGGATTCAGCAGCGACCGGGCTCGTGAAATCCTGAAGCTCCCCGAGAATGAGACGCCGCTCTACTTCATGCCTGTGGGGAGAATGTATTGACACACTCCCAAAAGATGACTAAACTGAAGTTTAGTCATGTGGGAACAGCTTGAAAGGAAGAAAAGTAAAGTACCCCACAGCAAGCTAGGGGGATATCCAGCGGAGATTTTTATGAAAAAGAGAACTATACGGCTAGTAGCAGGTAGTCTAATCGCCTCAGTCTTGTTGCTGGTATCGTGTACTTCGGCACCTGCTGGGGAAGAAGAGTCGGTAGCACCTGCAGAAGAAGTAGCACCTGCAGAGGAAGAGGTAGTTACAGAAGAGCAAGAAGAGGCAGCAACACTAGAAGAAGAGGTAGTAACGGAAGAAGAAGAAGAGGAAGAAGAGGCAGCACCAATCCCATCAACGAAGTTGCCGTTCTCTGATGACTTCAGTGATGAGAACAGTGGGTGGGATACCTACTCCAACGAAAGTGGATGGGTTAAGTATCAGGATGGCTGGCTTCATATGAAGGCCTACACATCTGGCGATATTGAAATCGACTCGTATGCCAATCAGTATTTCACCGATTTCGTTTTAGAAGTAGAGACCAAGTTTGTAGATGGCACCGATGACAACTGGCATTCTGTCTGTTGCCGGGTCGACGATCAAAACAACTACTATGAGTTCAGCATTAGCGCCGATGGCTATTATCGGCTGGCTGTTTGGATGATGGACGAGGACATCGACCCTTCCAACCATACCACTTTCTCGTCTCACATTCTTCAGGGGCGGGACGCCATCAATTTGCTCCGTGTTGAGTGTGTAGGCAACAATTTGCGGTTATCAGTCAACGGGCATTTATTGACCGAGATGACTGACAACAGGTTAACCGGAGGCGATATTACTTTGGGAGTGGCCTCATTGGCAGACACATATAGTGAAATTGCCTTTGATAACCTTGTCATCACCGAGCCGTGAGGTACCTGACTTCGCTACTATTGAAAACATATTGAAAACATATTGAAAACATAATTCGGGCAATGCCCAACAACTCAATGCACCCGACCGCGTATATTCTCTGTCCGTACAGTCCAGCCGCGTAAT
>Ga0209978_10000061_pt1 | contig 31574 bp, 31 predicted proteins | sample BentaG_FD_182805 | JGI IMG/M metagenome (GOLD analysis project Ga0209978, IMG submission 182805) | Deep subsurface microbial communities from South Atlantic Ocean to uncover new lineages of life (NeLLi) - Benguela_00093 metaG (SPAdes)... | ecosystem: Environmental > Aquatic > Marine > Oceanic >... | reverse complement strand
ACATTCTCTTTTCATTAATATTGTTTGTGGTCCTGGCTAAACCGGCTTTGAAAGGAAAGAAAAAATGATAAGTATTTTTTTACGGGGAGTTTTTTCCAGCTCGCTTCTCACTGGCACCAGCTTGCTCTACGCTACTTTAGGCGAGGTTATTGTAGAGCGCTCTGGAATCATCAACCTTGGCCTGGAAGGTATTCTACTGATTGGCGCTTCAACTGGCTTTGCAGTAACAGCGGCGACAGGCAATGCGAGCCTTGGACTCTTAGTTGCTGCCTTTGCTGGCGGAGTATTTAACCTCTTGTTTGGCTACCTCGTAGTAACCCGTCGGGCAAATCAGCTTGCCAGCGGTCTTACTATGATGTTCCTGGCCTTCGGAGTTAGTGCTTTAATAGGCAGGCCCTATGTGGGAGCCATGATTACAGGATTGCAAAAAATTCCTGTCCCTATACTGACTGAGCTTCCATGGGTGGTGGGCAGTACCCTTTTTAACTACGATATTTTAGTGTATGTGGTTATACCAGTTGCCTTTTTAGTATGTCTCCTCCTCTTTTATACACGCTGGGGATTGAGCTTAAGGGCTGTTGGCGAGGATCCAACAGCGGCATTTGCCGCCGGCCGGAATCCCTCCTTTATACAATATCAAGCCCTATTCGTAGGGGGTTTATTGGGCGGGATAGGGGGCGCTCATCTTTCGATTGCACTTACACTCACCTGGTCAGAGTTAATGACATCCGGAAGGGGTTTTATTGCCATTGCACTGGTAATATTCTCGAAATGGCATCCCCTCCGTGCGATTGCCGGTGCATTTTTGTTTGGTGCTGCAGAAGGGCTTCAACTTCAGCTCCAGGCGCGGGGATCGGGTATTTCACCCTTTATTTTGGAAATGTTTCCCTATGTTCTCACACTTCTTGTTCTTTTAATCTGGGGCGGTGCGAGAAGAGTTGCGGCACCGGCTAGTTTGGGCAGGGTATTTCATGGCACCGAATAGAAGACTGTTGTATAACATGATGTGGAGATAGTGTCAAGGGGTCTCTGTTCCATTTATAGAGGAATGAATTATGGAAATTAAAAAAGTAATGCGTTCAAAAAGAAAAACTATTTCCCTCCAAATAAGTGATGATACCGCTTTAAGATCAAAAGAACCATCCCCCTAACAGTCCCCCTGATAGTATTTAAACGTTAGCGTAAATGTAATGAGATAGTTTGGACTGCACCCCTCCAACTAGACACATTTAGGAGAAAAATAAGACTTGTTATATAATTAAGATAACAAGCAAGAAGAACAAAGGAGGGACAAAGTTAATGGGTATTAAAAAGAGGAAATACTCCCAGGAACAAAAAGAAGAAATAGTACAAAAAGCACTAAGCGGTGAAAGAATTCTGGAATTAGGGAAAGAGAATAACATCTCCCCCGCACTTATCAACCGCTGGAAGAGACAATATTTAGATGGAGAATTAAGTAATAATACCAATCAGGAAGTAAAAAAATTAGAGACACAAGTAAAAAAATTAGAGCAGATGATCGGTAAACTTACCATGGAGAACTATATTTTAAAAAAAGAGAAAGAATACATACTACAGAGGAAAAAAGAGGGTTCATCCATCATTACCGCTCCTTATTTGAATCGATCAAAGAAGGCTGTAGATTAATGGATATAAAAAGATCTACCTTTTATTATAAGCCAAAAGGTAAAAAAGAAACAGATATTAAAAAGGAGATAGAGGATATCTCCCGGGAACATCCCTATTACGGTTATAGAAGAATAACCGCTCAATTAAGAAGAGATATGGTAATAGTAAATCATAAGAAGGTATTAAAGATGATGAAGGAATTAGGTATACAAGGTAGGATAAAACGCAAATATATAACTACTACCAATAGCAAACACAATAATAGAATATACTCTAATTTGATCAAAGATAAAGAGCTTACCGGTATCAATCATATCTGGTGTGGATATCACCTATATCAGGATACTTAACGGTTTTGTTTATCTCGCCTCCATCATAGATATCTATTCACGAAAAATAGTAGGTTATGCTATAGGTAAAACCTTATCTCCTAAACTGGCCATTGCTGCTTTAAATATGGCTATGGCTACTAGAAAAACCGATAACCTGATTCATCATTCAGATCAGGGTAGTAAGTTTCCTGTAAAGATTATATAAAAATATTAAAGGATAATGGTATCAGAATAAGTATGTCCGCCAAAGGTAATCCTTATGACAACGCCTTTGCCGAATCATTCTTTAAAACCCTAAAACAAGAGGAGGTATATTTATGGGAATATGAAACCTTTTCTGATGTAATAAAAAGAATTCCTTATTTTATAGAAGATGTGTATAATAATAAGAGGTTGCATTCATCTTTAGGCTACCGGCCTCCAGAGGAATACGAGAGGTTATTGGCAAAGAATAGCTCTCGGGAATGCATGGTGTGTTAAGACTTGAAGTGTCTAGCCTGAGGGGTTCACTCCAGGCAGTCTCTATTTCTACTAAGGAAGAATAAAGAATAAGTCTGCTATAATCATCTAAAGATGTAATAAGATACCATTTACTGTCTGCATATGTAGAGAACTGGTGATGGGAAGAATCATGTTGAATTATCTCTCCAGTATAATTAGTTAATACTTCCCTATCATGTGCTTTTCTCCTCTGCTTTAAGAGGTAAAAGCCATTATCTTTTGCTCGATTGATTATAGTAGTTAGAGATACCTTTTGCTTATAATCTTTCTCTAAGACATCTTTTATATAATGGTAATTATAACACTTAATCGGAACTTCTTTGTTTTTGATTAAATCTTTTTCTATCTTTAGTTCTTGGATAATATTTGCTTCGATTTCTGGGTTGATTCTAAGAATTTGCAAGATATAATTAAGTTTGATTTCTTTTTTTCGAATATTTTTCAAAAAGTGATTTAACCTGACCATCGGTAAAGTTTTTGTGTAATTGTTTGGACATAATTTAGAACCTCTTTTCTCTTTAGGTGGTTTAATAAAATATTTAACCTCCTTTGGAATTTAGTTCTAAATTACATCTTTTTACTGTTTTTTATAAGTCCACTTTTATCTTCTAAATCATTAAAAAACAGTCCGGTTTTATCTTTTAAATGACATTCCATTAGGTGATGGTAAAGTTGAAGTAGCCAGAATGGCATTAGGAGCGATAGTAGGAATTATACTTAATAAGTTATTGCCTGAATCTAAATGAGTAAATATTTATTCCCGCTTCCAAATAAATATAAGAGTAAAATAATTCTGCCCTGTAAAATAATGAAACTTTATGGGGCAGAATTATTATGAGGAATTAGTAATTCTTTTTTGAGCAAGAAGAGCTGCTTCCCAGATCGCTTCATACCCTGTGCACCTGCAAAGGTGTTTGGAGAGGGCTTCACAAATCTCGTCCTCAGATGCATTTGGGTTTTTTGTGAAAAGAGCATAAAGTCTCATAATAAACCCAGGAGTACAGAAACCACACTGTACAGCTCCCGCTTCAATAAAAGATTTTTGAATTGAATGAAGTTCTCCATTTTTATCAGCAAGTCCTTCGATGGTGAGAACTTCAATTCCTTCCAATTTATCTTTTCCTCTAAAGTTGCAGGCTGTAACTGCATCGCCATTTATAATAACAGTACAACTTCCACATACACCGTATCCACATCCTTCTTTAGTGCCGGTTAAACCTAAGTGTTCTCTAAGTATTTCAAGAAGGCTTTCTTTTCCAGTACAGGCAATTTTATGTTTAATACCATTTACAGTCATATTGATAATTTCAGCCATTTAAGCCTTGCCTCCTATCACCTCAAGTATATCTTTCGGACTTACCGGAATATGGAAGAAATCGTGATCTATCGCATTGGTGAGGGCATTCAGGATAGCTGGGGAAACAGCTACCATAGGATGTTCTGCAATACACCTTGCTCCATAAGGGCCTCTGATTTCTGGTGTTTCTACGCAAATTACAACCTGTTTTTTAGGTATATCATTTATTCGAGGGATTTTATACTTCACCCATGTAGCGTTGGTTATTTTTCCTTCCTCAGAGAATTCAACTTTTTCCTTAAGGGTTTGACCTATACCCATAACTACCCCACCGACAATCTGTCCCCTAATCATTTGGGGACTTATAACCTTTCCCACATCAAATGATGAGATAAATTTATTAATTATAATTTCGCCAGTTTTTTTATCAATTTTTAGTTCACAGCCCTGGCATCCGAAGGTCCAGATTCCACCAGCTGTGCCCATACCAAACTTTGGATTAGGCTCAACATATCCAGGAAGCCTGTCCCCAGCGGTTGCCTCTACAACCTCTCCCACGGTTAATCCATTATCATACATATAACCTCTGACTAAGTCTTTAATAGCAATTCTTTTATCAGGGTCGGTTTTTACATATACGAATTCTCCGTTATATTCTAATGAGTCAACTCCAACTTTTAAGGCAATGGAAGCATTTTCTTTGAGTATCTTAACAGCTCTTTTAGCGGTTTTAATTACTGCGTTTCCACCTCTATAGGTAAACATAGATGCTACTGTTTGCCATTCCCAGGGGGAATATTGAGTGTCAACTTCGCGGAAAACGCTAATCTGTTCTGTCGGAATTTTAAGAACCTCTGCTGCAATCTGACGAATTGCCTGTTGAGCACCTTGTCCCATATCTACACCACTTAAATTTAGGTGAATACTGCCATCGGCACAAAATTTTATCTGGCAACAGGAGGCTGCATTAGGTGCTCCTTTAGGTGACTTCATCATCGCTGCAATGCCTTGTCCATAAATATATCTATCATCTTCTTTAGGTTTAGGTTCAGAGAAGAGTTCCTTTTCAACATTTTCAAGGCATTTGAAAAGGTTACCATTATAATCTCTGATAGTTTCACCCAGGGAATTCTTTTTTCCTTCACAGAGGAAATTTTTTCTGCGTAATTCAAGAGGAGATATATTCAATTTCCTGGCCATCTGGTCAATAAGGCGTTCGGATATAAAGCAGCCCTCTGGATGACCATAACCTCTATATGCGCCAACGGGAGGTGTATTTGTATAAACCCCATACGAATCAACATAACAGTTATCTATAGAATAAGGCCCTACTGAATTGTGGCCTGCAACAGTGACAATATTGGTTGCTGTATCACCAAATGCACCATCCGAGAAATAAAGCTCAGCCTGAAATGCTGTAAAAGTTCCATCCTTTTTTGCACCAAGTTTAGCACGGGCTTTCATACCACGACCAAGAACTGTGCTAGTTATAACTTCCTTCCGGCTACAGACAAATTTTATGGCGTATCCTGGTAAGGATCTGGCAGCATATACAATCATTGGTTCGATTGTTACATCTGATTTACCTCCAAATCCTCCACCAAGATAGGGAATGTGCACTCGGACATTAGAATGAGGGATCTTAAACATATCGGCTATAACTTGCTGAAGTACGAAGGGTGCCTGGGAGCTAGCCCAGATTTCAATATGGTCTTTCCCTTCCCACCTGCAAATTACACTATGGGGTTCAAGTGCTGAGTGGGCGCTTAATGGGAATTCAAATTCTCCTTCAACTATGAAATCCGCTTGTTTTAAACCTTGATTAATATCTCCTTTTCTTAACCGATAATGATGGAAGATGTTGGTACCAGGTTCGGGGAAGTAGGAGGGAAGATGAGGATATTCTCTGAGTTTTTCGTGAATTAAAATATCTTTATTATGGGCAGCTTCTACAGGGTCAAGTAGAACTGGAAGAGGTTCGTATTCTACTTTGATTTTTGATAGTGCCCTCTTCGCATGTTGGACCGTATCGGCGATGACTACTGCAACAGGTTCACCAATATGCCTGACCTTATCAACAGCAATAGGATTTTGGTCAAGAAATCCACATGCTCCGAAAAAGGTTTTACAACCTTGACCTGTAACAACCTTATATACACCTTCGCTTTTTTCAGCATCTAAAATGTCGATAGATTTGATAAACGCATGAGCAAACTTTGGACGGAGTACTTGGGCATGAAGCATTCTTGGAAGTTTTATGTCTGCGACAAACTGGGCCATACCGGTTACTTTTGAATATCCATCAGTTTTTTCAAAAGATTTTCCCACATACTTAAAGGACATTTTAATTCTCCTTTTTGATTTATATCCCAATTTTGCTGCATGCCATTTTTTGTAGTTTTAGAATATAATAATAAATTTTACTTGTCAAGAATAACTCTATTGGACAGAATCATAGGTCGATGGTAAAATAAAAACAACAATTTTATAAAAACTTGATATTTTATTTATTTGAAAGGTGGTGATAGGTAGAAACATTCTTTAAAGTTAATTACTATCTATGTAAGCAGATTAAAAAAGGTAATGTGAAAATTAAAGGAGGATAAAAATGAAAAAAATAGGTTTATTTTTATTAATTGCTTTACTTTTTGTGTCCTTTGCAGGAATGGTAGAAGCAGGAAAGACTTTTCGTGTTGCCGCAATTTTCCAAACAGCCATCGAAGAACCCTGGGATGGCGTGATCCATCAAGCCTGTCTTAAAGCACAAAAAGAATTGGGAATTGAATACGAATTTGCTGAAAATGTAAGTGCAGCTGATTTTGAAAAAGTCTTAAGAGAGTATGCAGAGAGAGGATTTGACCTAATTGTAGGAGATGCATTTCTGGCAGGCGAAGAACCTTCTCGAAGAGTAGCCAAGGATTATCCTGAGATTGCTTTTGCTTTTGGTTCCGAGTTTGGTCCTGTAGCCCCCAATTACTCTGTCTTTGATAACTGGATTCATGAACCAGCTTTCCTCTGTGGTATCATCGCTGGTAGACTAACCAAGACAAATGTTCTTGGTGTAGTTGCTGCTATACCCATTGGAGAGGTAAACAGATTAGTAAATGCCTTTAAGACAGGTGCTCTTTCAGTTAACCCAGAAGTTAAGATTAAGATTGCTTATATTGGAAGTTGGTTTGATCCACCCAAAGCAAAAGAAGCCGCTTTAGCCCAGATTGAAGGTGGGGCAGATCTAATTTATGCTGAACGGTTTGGGGTATTTGAAGCTTGTAAAGAGAAAGACATTCTTGCTTTCGGCAATATGTCCGATCAATACGAACTTGCTCCCGAGGTAGTTATAACTGGTCCGGTATGGGATATGTATCCCACCATTGAGTTTGCTATAGAGATGGTTAAGAAAGATGCCTGGGTTTCTATGGACTTGGGTGAATGGTCTATGATGGCCAAGGGCGGAGCCCGACTCGCTCCTTTCCATGATTTTGAACAAAAACTTCCTACAGATGTAATTAAACAAGTAAAAGATATTCAAGAGAAGATTCTAAATGGAACCTTCCGTGTTCCGGTTGAAGAAGAACCGCCTGTTTCAGACTAAAATTAAAATTTTAGTTATTTGAGACCGGCAGAGTGATATTTCTGCCGGTCTTTTATCTTTTTAAACTAATATTAATTTGGTTTTGAGGTTAATGATTAATGGCAAATAATAAAAAACCTATTATAGAGATGCGTTCTATAGTTAAACGATTTTTGGATGTCACTGCTAATAGAAATATAAATTTTACTCTCTTCCCTGGAGAAATTTGTGCTCTACTTGGTGAGAATGGAGCTGGCAAGACTACTCTAATGAATATCCTATTTGGTTATTATAGCTGTGATGAAGGCGAGATTTATATCAAAGGAGAAAAAGTAAAGCTCTCTTCCCCTAAGGATGCGATTTCAAGGGGAGTAGGAATGATTCATCAGCACTTTACTCTTGTCCCTTCCCAAACTGTTCTGGAAAATATCATCATAGGTATGGATGATGAAAAGGGAATTTTTCTTGATCTGAAGTCAGCAAGAGTTAAGTTGCTCCGACTCCAGGAGAGATTTGGACTTAAGATTGATCCTGAGGCAAAGGTATGGACTCTATCTATTGGTGAAAAGCAGAAAGTAGAGATTCTCAAGGCCCTCTACAGGGATGTAGATATATTAATTATGGATGAGCCTACAGCAGTATTAGCTCCATCTGAGACTGAAGAACTGTTTAAAACTTTGAAATCCTTAGTCAGAGAAGGAAAATCAGTTATTTTTATATCTCATAAACTAAATGAGGTAATGGAAATTTCCGATCGAATTATCGTCTTAAGGAACGGAGAAGTTATGGCAGAAAAAAAGACCAGTGAAACAAACACCAAAGAGCTAGCTAATCTTATGGTAGGTAGGGATATTTTAGAGAGGGTTAAGAGAAAGAAAGTGTCCTTGGGCAAACCAGTTCTTGAAGTCAATGAACTTACAGTATTAAACGATAAGGGTCTTAAAGCTGTAAAAAAAGTAAATTTGGTGGTACGGGAGAACGAGATTGTAGGTATTGCCGGAGTTTCTGGAAATGGACAAAGAGAACTTTCTGAAGTGCTCTTTGGATTAAGAGAACCGGTAGAAGGGACCATTAAAATAAATGGTAAACTTTTGCGGACTGGGAGTCCTATCACGGCTATAAAGATGAGAATAGGTAGGGTTCCAGAAGACAGAATTGAAACTGGGCTTATGATGGATCTTTCGGTGGAGGAAAATATGATTCTGGAAAATCATATTTCTCCTAATTTTCATAATAAAGGTTTAATAAATTTTAGAAATATCCATCACTTTAGCGATGTTCTTATAGAGGAATATAATATTAAAACCGCAGGTAGGAATGCAGTGACCAAAAGTTTATCTGGAGGAAATTTACAGAAGCTAATTCTATCAAGGGAGCTTGATGGGAAACCAAATCTTGTAGTGGCTTCTCAACCCACTCGCGGTCTCGATGTAGGGGCAATGGAATATATTCATCAGAGAATTCTAAAGGAAAAAGAAAGAGGAGCAGCCGTTATACTTATTTCTGAAGATTTAGACGAGATTTTTACTATAAGTGATCGAATTATGGTGATGTATGAAGGAGAAGTAATGGGAGATATTTCGATAGAAAAGGCATCTCGGGAACAGATTGGTCTATTAATGAGTGGAGTAAAAAAATGATTGGGCTAAAAATTATAAAACGAAAACCCTTACCGAGGTGGGCAAAAATTATTATTCCGCTTTGTGCTATACTTGCTACCCTGATTCTTTCTGCTATTCCAATACTTATTGCCAGGGGTAATTTATGGAAATCTTATTATTATCTTTTTTATGGTGCTCTGGGAACACGATATAATCTTTTAGAAACTTTTGTAAAAGCAAGTCCCCTCATATTTACTGGGCTAGCAGTAGCTTTTGCTTTTAGAGCCAAGTTCTGGAATATAGGTGCAGAGGGGCAATTACTTGCTGGGGCTCTGATGGCTACCTGGGTTGGTATTAATTTTACTGGGATTCCTAAATTTTTTCTTTTGCCAATTGTTATAATCTCTGGTTTTATTGCTGGTGGTATCTGGGCGTCGATCCCAGCAATCCTCAAAACAAAATTGAAAGTCGATGATGTAGTTTCTACACTCCTTTTAAATTATGTGATGATACACATTATGGGTACACTACTTTTTGGTCCTTTACAACAACCGGGGTCAAGCTGGCCAAGATCATCCGGAATCCTTGAAGCTGCTCGATATCCTATGCTGCTGGCTCGATCACGGTTTCACTTAGGAATACCGCTAGCCTTTTTGGCTGTTCTTATTATATGGTTTATAAATAATAAAACCATCTTTGGTTACCAATCTAAAGCGGTAGGGGTAAACATAAAAGCAGCTCATTTTGGGGGGATTAATACAACTTCCGTTATTTTAAAGACTGCTCTAATCTCAGGAGGCTTGGCTGGTCTTGCTGGAGTTGGAGAGCTCTGTGCGATCCATTATCACCTCCTTATGGATATTTCTCCCGGATATGGATATTCGGGAATAGTTATTGCTATGCTGGGAAATCTCCATCCTATAGGTGTACTTTTTGCTTCTTTTTTCTTTAGTATTGTACTTGTTGGAGCCCATACTATGAGCCGAATGACTGGGGTTCCAACTTATATTGCTGAGGTGATCCAGGGAATGGCATTGATTATAATGCTTATCTTCCTGCTTTTAACAGAATATAAGATAAGGGTGGTACGAAAATGATTAGTGAAATTTTTAGTATAACATTTATTACAGGACTAATTGGTGCAACAATGCGGATGGCCACTCCTATCATATTTGCTACCCTTGGTGAAATCCTTACAGAACGATCTGGAGTGCTAAACCTGGGAATTGAGGGGACTATGTTAATGGGAGCAATGACCGGTTTCTTGATAACTTTAAATTCTGGTTCTCTATTGACTGGAGTAATTGCTGCTGCCCTGGTAGGAATGATTCTATCATTACTTATGGCTTTCCTCTCTGTCTATTTGGGTTTAAGCCAGCATGTTTCAGGATTAGGGATAACCCTATTTTCTACTGGACTGGCTATGTTTATTTATCGACTCCATTTTGGTTCTCCTATAGTTCCTCCGACTGTGGAGCCTTTTAAACAGGTGGCTATACCGTTTCTTTCCAAAATTCCAGTGCTTGGGCCTAGTCTATTTACCCAGTATGGGTTGACTTATCTATCATGGTTATTGATACCGGTTATTTCAGTTATTCTTTATAGAACAAAGTTGGGATTAAAAATACGTACAGTGGGCGAGAACCCCTTTGCTGCCGATACAGCTGGAGTGAATGTAAATCTTACTCGGACTTTAAGTTTGGCGGCTGGTGGAGCTCTTATAGGAATAGGTGGAGCATTTCTGACCCTGGCTCATCAGAATATGTTCCTGATTGATGTGATTGGAGGAAGAGGTTGGGTCAGCATTGCTATGGTAATTTTTGGTAATTGGGATCCTCTTAAAGGAGCTATAGGGGCGGTTATTTTTGGTTTCCTGGATGGGCTTCAACTTAGACTTCAAGGTCTGGGAATTCAGGTTCCCTTCCACGTTTTCCTCATGATCCCCTATATTATAACTATTATTGCTTTGGTAGGTGTTTCAAGAAAGGCGACTGTACCAGAAAGTCTACTTAAACCCTACCGAAGAGAAGAGAAGAGTGGTTAATCAGATAATTCGAACTGATTGCTGAAATAGTTAGGGAGCAGTATTAGAATATTAAATTAATGGACTGCTCTCCATTTTATTTCTATTCTATTATTTTTATTTTAAGGTTACTTCTTTTCCATCTTTGATTACATGACACGGTGCTTCATGATTGGTGAAGGCTTCCCATATATTCTCTGCATTCAGTACAACCAAATTAGCTTTATTCCCTTCTTTCAGTTCAAAATCTTTGATTGCCATTGCCTGGGCTGCTTTAGTGGTGATAAGATCATATAAAATTTCCATTTCCTCAAAAGTAGTCATCCATAACAGATGAGCTGTCAGGAAGGCAACCTCTAACATGTTGTTTCTTCCAAAAGGATAATAGGCATCAGCAATATCATCCTGACCCAAAGCTATTCCCACTCCCTCATCGTAGAGATCTCTTACCCGGGCATGGAGTGGACCGGTCTGGGGATCACTCACTACACCAATTTTTGCTCTTTTAAGCAGGGCAACAATTTTTCGGAAATAAGGTTCGGGATAGAGTTGCATAGCCCGAGCATGATGGACCATAACTCTTTCTTCCCAACCTTCCTTAATCGTTTTTACTGCCAGCATTTCTAAAGTCCTGAGACCAGGGTCACCAGCATCATCGATTAACATGGAAACATCTTTATTATATTTTTTCGCCAGGTTAAACATCAGGTCGATATGTTTCTGGGAATCCTCATTAGTATATTCGATCCAGGGGATACCCCCAACTACATCAGCACCCAATTCCATAGCTTCTCTTATATAATCTTCAGCCCCAGGGTCTCGAACTACACCATCTTGTGGGAAGGCAACAACTTGAATTTCTACGGCATCTTTAAACTCTTCTCTTGCTTTAATTAAAGCTTTTACACCTTCTAATTTAGCTTTTGTATCGGTATCTGCAAAAGCCCGAATGTGTGTATTTCCATACTTGATGGCTAGTTTAATAGCTTTACGAACATTTTCAATTATCCAACTTTCATCATACTGTTCCTTGACCTTAGAAGCCAACTCAATAGCAGTCATAGCTTTACCCATGGAACCACTCTGATAAGAAGTAAGCGCTTTTTCTCCTACTTTAGTTAAAGTATAAACCTTACAGAGATGCAAATGACCATTTACAAAAGATTCAGTAACTAATTTTCCCACAGCATCTATCAACTGACACCCTGCTTTATTTAAATTTTCTCCAATTTTAACAATTCTTCCTTCCTTGATTCCGATGTCCAAGAGTTTTTCTCTTGAAAATCGGGTCTTTGCATTTTTTATTAAAAGGTCAAAATTCATTTTATCCTCCTATTTAAAAATAATATTTTATATCACTAATTAAAGACATAAGGATAGAAAACACATAATTGTAAATGTTATCTTAAAAATAAGAATAGCACAGCAAAAGAAATTAAGTCAAGGTTGAGGGATGAAATCAAAATATTTATTGACAAAGAGACCTTTGTCCAATTATGATATTTAAAGTAAAGAGTGAAAAGTTTATAACAAATTTTGTGAGGATTATTATGCTGCTGGCAAAATCTGTTGCTTCTGATTTAAATGATATTCTTACCTCTAAAACAGTTGATGGAATTGTTCATTCGGTATTTGATCAGGCTTGTAATATTCAATTGGATAGGAATAGTTTAGTTACCCTTATTTCTTCAAAACTTCCCAATTACCCAGCTACAATTAAATTAGATGTTGCAGAAGACCAGAAGCTATGTTCTTTTGGCTTTAAAGCCGGGATGAAAGCTATTGTAAATAAAGATGAAATAAAGATACCCGAGGTGTGTATTTCTATCAAGATTACTGGTGCTAAGGTGTGGGATTCAGCACCTTTATTTTTAAAGCCAACGATTTCAGAAGAAGCGCTCTATGAGAATATAGAAAAGATCCGTGAATTGATTCTGGAATACGGGAAAACGGAAGGAATAGCTTCTATTCTTAATGGAGATGAGGTAGATAATAATTATAAGGATTTTATTATAGATTCTGTTAAGAAATTGGCAAAAGGAATAAAATATAATGATTATAAAATGATAACTGAAGCTTCAAAACGACTTATTGGCTTGGGACCAGGTTTAACTCCAGCTACGGATGATTTTTTGTTAGGCATAATGGCGTCACTCTATTATATTGGACATTATTTTGGCAATTACTTGGAGAATTTAAAAAAAATAGCAGGTTTTATGATTTCTGATCTTCTTGGACGAACAACTCTCATAAGTGAAATAATGCTTAAAAATGGTATGAGAGCGAGGTTTAATGAGCCGATTAGAGATTTAATGTTGGCCATCACAAATAGCACCTCTATTAACGATAAATGCATGAAACTTCTTAATATTGGCGGAACGTCAGGAAGTGACTGTGCTGCTGGAATTGTTTTTGGCGGATTATTGATGATTAAGGTAAAGAGACTAAAATAAATTAAGGAAGAAAAGAAAATGGCTGTAAAATATCTTATTAGGGAAAATGCATATCATGATTCTGTAACCTTAATGATAATTACCAGAGAGGCAAAAAAAATTGAAGGAGTGAATGAAGTTATTGTTGGTATGGGAACTGAACTTAATAAGGAATTGGCAGGGAATCTCAATCTTTTAACCCCTGAGCTGGGGAAAATAACCCCCAACGACTTTTTTATTTCTTTAGATTCTGTGTATGATAATATTGCCAAAAAAGCTTTTGCCCTGGTTGATGAACTTTTGAGTAAGAAGAAAGTTGAATCAGAAGATTATCAGCCATCTACATTTGAATCGGCACTCAAATATATGCCTGACGCTAATCTAGTTCTAATTTCTCTCCCCGGGAAATATGCAGCAAGAGAAGTAAAAAAAGCTTTATTAAATGATAAACATGTTATGCTCTTCAGTGATAATGTTACCTTAGAAGAGGAGATAGAGTTAAAGAAGCTCGCCAAACAGAGAGGGCTTCTTATGATGGGACCTGACTGTGGGACAGCTATTATTAACCATGTGGCTTTAGCTTTTGCTAATGTTATCAGGAAAGGCCCTATTGGTGTAGTAGGAGCATCGGGTACAGGTATACAGGAAGTAACTGTGATGATTGATAAATTGGGGAGTGGTATTTCACAGGCTATTGGTACAGGAGGGAGGGATCTTAAGGCCGAAGTTGCAGGCATAATGATGATTGAAGGGATAAAAGCATTACAATATGACCCACTTACTGAAGTTATAGTTTTGATTTCTAAACCTCCAGATAAAGAAGTGGCGAGAAAAGTACTTTCCATATTAAAAGAAGGAACAAAACCTTCGGTGGTATATTTTATAGGGGGCGACCCAAATATGATCAAAGAATATGGGTCTATTCCAGGTTTAAGCCTTGAGGACACTGCTCACAAAGCGGTAGCGATAACAAAAGGTGTGACCATCGAAGATTTTACAGGTTTTACCGTAACAGAAATTGACAAGATTATTCAAGGAGAGGCTAATAGATTAAACGAAAAGCAAAGATATATCAGAGGCCTTTATACTGGTGGGACACTTTGTGATGAAGCTATGATAATTCTTTCTGCTTTAGTCGGCGATATATATTCGAACATTCCGTTAAAGCCTGAAGGGAAGCTTTCTGATATCAATAAAAGTTATAGGCATAGTTTAATTGATCTTGGTGATGATGAATTTACCCGGGGCAAACCGCATCCGATGATAGATCCTTATGTACGTCAGGAAAGAATTTTATCGGAAGTAAAAGATAGAGAGGTAGCGATTATACTAATGGATTTTGTCCTGGGATTTGGTAGCCATCCTGATCCAGTGGGAACGATGATTCCATATATTCAAAAAGCTCGTGAAAGTGCTGCTCAAGGTGGAAGATATATCTGCATGATAAGTTCTGTCTGTGGAACAAAGACAGACCCTCAGGGTCTTATTGGGCAAGAGAAGAGACTTAAAGAAGAAGGGGTAATTGTTATGCCCAGCAATGCTCAGGCAGTAAGATTGGCAGCTGAGATTGTTTTATTCAAGGAGGAATAGTTAATGACCAAGATTAATAAATTATTCAAGCAGGAATTGAAGATAATAAATATGGGCCTTGAATCTTTTAATGAAAATTTAAAAAAACAGAATATCAAGACTGTTCATGTGGACTGGAAACCCCCGGCCAGGGGAAATGAAAAGATGATTTCTTTATTAGATAAGCTAAAATAAAAGGAGGAAATATGCGTGGTGCAAGAAAGAATAGAAGCAGCTAATAAGAAAGTAATGGAAATAATCTTAAATGGACAACCTACACTTTTAGATATCGGGAGAGCACAGGAAATTGTTCCTGGTATGACTGAAAAAATGATACTCCATGCCGGTCCCCCCATTAAATGGGAAAAAATGTCCGGGCCCTTAAGGGGTGCAGTTATTGGAGCTTTAATCTATGAAGGTCTTGAAGTCGATGAGAAAGAAGCTATTGAATTAGCCGCCTCAGGAGAAATATCTTATGATCCCTGTCATCATCATAACGCGGTGGGACCGATGGCTGGAGTAGTTAGTGCTTCGATGCCGGTATGGATTCTTCAAAACAAGGCTTATGGTAATTATTCTTATTGTACTTTAAATGAAGGCTTAGGTAAAGTTCTCCGCTATGGTGCTTATAGTGATGAAGTGATTAAAAGATTAAGGTGGATGGAGAATCTGCTTGCTCCACTATTAAAACAAGCACTTAAATTATATGGTCCGATAGACTTGAAAACTATGATAGCTCAGGCACTTCAGATGGGCGATGAGGGACATAATCGGAATAGGGCAGGAACCTCGCTTTTAATTAGAGAACTGGCTCCTTATATTGTTCAGACAAAATTTAGTGAAGAAGAAAAAATTAAAGTATTAAAATTTATAGACAGCAACGACCATTTCTTCCTTAACCTTACTATGCCTGCATGCAAGTGTACTATGGATGCTGCAAAAAATATAGAATTTAGTACCATTGTTACTGTTATGGCCAGGAATGGAACTGAGTTCGGGATAAGGGTTAGTGGACTCGGTGAAAGATGGTTTACCGGACCAGCTGGAATAGTAGATGGACTTTTATTTCCTGGTTATACTACAAAAGATGCAAATCCTGATATCGGTGATAGTGTTATAGCTGAAACCGCAGGTATTGGTGGATTTGCCATGGCCGCAGCACCTGCTATTGTTCAATTTGTCGGAGGGAGCGCAAAAGATGCGATAAACTTTACCCTTAAGATGTATGAAATAACCGCTGTAGAGAATAATATATATAAAATTCCTGCTTTGGACTTTAGAGGGACACCGACTGGAATTGATATTCGAAAAGTAGTTGAAACTGGTATATTACCCAGCATTAATACCGGAATAGCCCATAAGGATCCAGGTGTTGGTCAGGTGGGAGCAGGTTTGGTGAAACCTCCGATGAACTGTTTTGAGGATGCTTTGCAAGCATTTGTAGAAGATCTGGAAAATAAAAATATAATTTAAAAAGGAGAAATAAAAATGAAATTTTTTGAAAAGATTAAGATGTATGATTTAACTCAACCATTAAGCCACTTGACTCCGGCTTGGCCCACTTATGAACCACTACAAATTAAATTTTTTAAAAGGCTTGCCCCCAATGGAGCAAATGGTCAGCTTATTACCACCAGTAACCATGTAGGAACACATTTAGATGGTTCACTTCACTTTTGCACTCACGGTAGAGATATAGCCAGTATCCCTTTGAATGAACTTATCGGACCGGCTGCGGTAGTTGACCTTAGTGATATTGCTGAAGATTATGGAATTTATACTTCAAAAGATATTATGGAAAGAGTAGAAGTAAAGAAAGGCGATATATTAGTAATCTATACTGGTTATCATCGTTATAGCTGGGATCAACCGGAAGCAGATGAAGTAAGATATATGATTAAACACCCTGGTCCTACTATGGAGTTTGCCGACTGGTGTAAAGAGATGCAATTTAAGTGGATAGGTGTTGACTGTGGTTCAGCCGATCATCCGATGAATACTAAGATTCGTGACTGGATGCCTGTACAGGCAAAAGAAGGTGATGCATATTTAAGAAGAAAATACGGTAAAGGACTTGAAGAGATATTTCCCCCTGATCACTATCAATTAATGCATACCCAGCTTTTCTCGTTAAATATAATTCATGTAGAAAACATCGGGGGAGATATCGATAAAATTCTTAACAAAAGAACTATTGTCGGTTGTTTCCCCTGGCGCTTTGTTGATGGAGAATCAAGCATTTGCAGGGTAGTTGCATTTGACGAAGAATAGCTAATTAAAAGTGCCAGGCACATTTATAAAGATGGTCTGGCACTTTTAATTTAATATAGAGGAAGGAGAGAATAGATGAAGGAATTTATTGCTGCCGCCGTTCAAATCGCGGTTAAACCGAACGATGTGAATTATAATTTAGAAAAAATATGTTTTTGGCTTAAAACTGCAGTTAAAGAGAATTGCGCTGAATTAGTCGTATTTCCAGAATCTATTACTACTGGATTTGCTCCAGGTATGCCACCTGAAGAATTTTATGATTTATTGAATTATATTCCAGGACCAGAAACCGATAAAATTGGAGCGCTTGCTAAGGAATTAAAAGTACATGTTGTTCTTCCCATATATGAAAAAGGCAAAGAAAAAAATGTAATAATGAATAGTTCTATACTCATAAGTGATGAAGGAGAAATTGCCGGCATTTACCATAAAACACATCCCTTCCCCACCGAGAGGCTTGCTGGTGGTGGGTGGACTACCCCAGGCAAAGAAGCTATTGTAGTAGATACCAAATTGGGGAAAATTGGGATGATAATATGTTATGATGGCGATTTTCCTGAATTGAGCAGGGTTTTAGCTATTCAAGGTGCGGAGATTATAACCAGGCCTTCTGCGCTATTACGAAGTTTTGAGATTTGGGATATAACTAATAAGGCCAGGGCCTATGACAATCATGTTTATGTTATAGCGACAAATTCTGTAGGGGCAGATGCGGAAAAAAATTATTATTTTGGAAGCAGTATGATAATCAGCCCTATTGCTCAGAAACTTGCCCAGGCTCGAGGTACAGAAGAGATAATATCTGCAAAGCTTGACCCCAATCCATTAAAATATGTAACCTATGGCACAAATAGTCCGATGATATTTGATCATCTTGAAGATAGGAACTTGGAGGTTTATAAGGATATTTTAAAAGAAGCGAAAAGCCCTTTTGAACCAGCAAAGAGAATTTCATATAACCATTAAAAGTAGTAAAAGATAAAGGCTCATCCTCTTTTTTCTAGATAGACAATCTCGTATATATTTACATATTGAAGATGGTATATGGTATAATATTATTAAAGTAAGATAAACAGAAGTAGATTTATAAAAATATTTTTGATTTTTTAAAAAGGAGGAAAAATTTTTAAAGTTCTTGTCGAATCTAATAAATAGATGTGAAGAATAAAACTAAATTCTTATAAAAATATCTATTTTCTTGTTTTGTTTAGCAGAAATAAAAAATCAAAATGGAAGGAGGTGAAAAATAATGAGTAATAAAAAATATATATTATTGGTTATATTTTCACTATTGATTACAGTAATGGTATTTGGTAGTCAGGGTTTATGGGCTGCAGAAAAGAAAGTCTATATTAATGGTATTGATGCTGATTATCCACCCTTTGCCTATATAGATGAAAAGGGAAATCCTGCCGGATTTGATGTAGAGTGTTTAGATTGGATTGCCCAGGAGATGGGTTTTGAAGTCAAACACCAGCCTACCGCTTGGGATGGCATAGTTTCCAGCTTATTAGCAAAGAAGATTGATATGGTTTATTCAGGGATGTCTATTACTGAAGAGAGAAAGGAAAAGGTAGATTTTACCATCGCCTACTGGGAAATTAATCAAGCACTTTGTGTTCGTGAAGATTCAGACCTTAACATCATCGCTGCTTTAAGTGGTAACTATACAGTGGGAAGCCAGAGGGGTTGTACAGCAGCTATGTGGATTGAAGATTATCTAGTAAAAACAGATATAATTGGAAAAGATAAACTAAAACTGTATGAAAGTTTTTCTTTGGCAGTAAAAGATTTAGTAAATGGAAGAGTAGATTCAGCTATGATGGATGATGTTATGGTGGAAGATGCCATTAGAAAGGGACAACCAGTAAAGATTGTAGGGATAATTAAGACTGGCGAAGAATACGGAGTGGCAGTAAGAAAAGAAGATCAAGAATTAAAAGAACTGCTTAATGAAGGAATAGCTAAATTGAAAAAGTCAGCTAAATGGGATGAATTAATAGCTAAGTATTTGACTCAATAAAAAGCTTACATAATAAGATGGAGGAAGGCAGCATTGTGTTTTTTACCTTCCTCCATCTTATTATATTGATAAAGCGAGATATAATTATGATAGAAAATTTTTTAATGATTTATCAAGCTCTTCCTTATTTACTCAAGGGTTCTCTAATAACTATTGGGTTGGTAGGAGGGGCTTTATTTTTAGGATTTATTATAGGGATTCCTATGGCTGTAGGGCAGGTCTATGGCAGTAGATTTATTGCTAATTTGATTTACTTTTATGTTTGGTTCTTTCGAGGACTTCCGGTTTTAGTCCTCCTTTTTCTTTTTTATTTCGGATTGTTTTCTCTCTTAAGACTAAATTTACCTGCCTTTACAGCTGCTATTCTGGTTTTAGGGTTACGAAGTGCTGCCTATCAATCACAGATTTTTAGAGGAAGCATCCAATCACTTGGTGAGGGGCAAATGTTGGCTGCTCGATCCTTGGGGATGAGCAAAATTCAAGCTATCTGGAATATTATCCTACCTCAAGCTCTGAGAATTTCTATTCCCGGCTGGTCCAATGAATATTCTATTATTTTAAAAGATTCAGCCGTTACCTATGCTATAGGGGTAATGGAAATATTGACCAGAGGGAATTTTATTGCTACCCGGACTTATAAACCTATGCCAGTTTTTCTTACCTGTGCACTAATTTTCCTCATTTTAACCTATGGAGGAGTAAAAATTCTTGATCTTCTGGAAAAGAAAGTAAGAATTCCTGGATATACATTCGGTAGAAAGGAGATTTAGAATAGATGCAAAGCGATAAAGATATAGTTTTAGAGGTCGAAGATATCCATAAAAAATATAGAGAAGAAAAAATATTAAAAGGAGTATCTTTCAAAGTAAAAAAAGGGGAAACCAAAGTTATTATTGGTCCTTCTGGAACAGGGAAGAGCACCCTTCTTCGGTGTATAAATCAATTAACTATTCCGGATAAAGGGCGAGTTTGGCTGGAGGGGGAAGAAGTAACTCACACTAAAAAGAGCATTAATCAGTTCCGCCAGAAAATAGGAATGGTTTTTCAGGATTTTAATTTATTCGATCACCTAACCGCCTTGGGCAATATTGAAATAGGTCTGGTTAAGGTAAAAAGAATGGACAAAGATAAGGCCAGGCAGAAAGCAATGGAAGAATTAAAGCAAGTTGGTTTAGAAAATCAAGCATATCTGTATCCTGCGCAACTTTCTGGAGGGCAAAAACAAAGAGTGTCTATAGCCCGGGCTTTAGCAATGGATCCTAAAGTTATGCTTTTTGATGAACCTACTTCTGCCCTTGATCCAGAATTAATCGGAGAAGTATTGGAGGCTATAAAAAATTTAGCTATACAAGGTATGACTATGGTTTTAGTAACCCACGAAATTGGTTTTGCCCGTTCTGTGGCAAATGAAATAATATTTATAGAAAATGGGAAAATACTGGAAAGCGGATCTCCTTATAAGCTTTTTAATAATCCTGAATATGAGCGTACCAGACGATTCCTGAAAAAAATAACCGAATTGTATGGGGAGTCGATTGAAAAAAGATGAGCGAATTTTATTTTATTCGTAATATTCTCTTACTCCCTTTATTAGAGGGTACATTAATTACTATCAAGCTAATAGTTTTGTCTATTCCCCTGGGTTTGATTTTAGGCATCCTACTTGCTGTAGGACGGGTGTACGGAAATAAACTTATCTCCTCAATATGTGCTATATATGTAATTTTCTTTCGTGGAACTCCCTTACTAATACAACTTTTTATTCTTTATTACGGACTTCCTTCTATCGGGATTTTCTTTTCGCCTTTAACTGCAGCAATTATAGGTTTTATACTTTGCAGTGGTGCTTATCATTCAGAATATATCAGAGGAGCAATACAATCAATTAAAAGTGGCCAGATGATGGCTGCTGAGGCTCTGGGAATGAGCAGAGTTCAAGCAATTTTATATATTATTCTCCCTCAAGCGTTAAGAAGGGCTATTCCTGGTTGTTCCAATGAGATTATCTATTTGGTAAAATATTCTTCCCTGGCTTTTATGGTAACCCTTATAGAACTTACCGGGGCAGGAAAAATTATTGCTTCTCGTTATTTTAAGTATACAGAGGTTTTTTTGGTTGTAGGAATAATATATCTGTTAATGGTTTCTGTGGTTACCAAGTTTCTTAATATGTTAGAGAAAAAATTAAAAATTCCAGGATTAGAGTAAAGTATAGAAATGGAACGTAAAATGTATTTAGATCCTTAATGATAATAGGTTCTTAGTGTGGAGGAGGTATAAATTTGAAAAAATTATTAACTGGCAATGAGGCAATAGCAGAAGGAATAATCGAGTCAAGGGTAGAAGTAGTCTGTGGATATCCAGGCACTCCCTCAACAGAGGTAATTCAGACCTTGTTGCCTCAAGCAAAAGATCTGGGAATTCATATAGAGTGGAGTGTAAATGAAAAAGTAGCTTTTGAAATTGCTGCTGGTGCTGCCTGGGCCAGGAAAAGGACCCTGGTCACTATGAAGATGTCGGGAGTGAATGTGGCCGCCGATTCTTTATCTTCTATTGCTTATAGTGGCTGCACTGGAGGGTTAGTTATTTTTGTGGCTGATGATCCGGGGGCAAATGCCGGAATGCCAGAAGAAGATTCTCGACATTATGCTAAATTGATGGTGGTTCCTATGCTTGATCTTGCTTCTCAACAGGAATGTTTAGATTATGTAAAACTCGCTTTTGAAATTTCTGAAAAGATTGGAGGCCCAATTTTTTTAAGATCAACTACCGATATCTCCCACGTCGCCTCTGATGTTGAAATAGGCAGAAAATTGAAATTAAAAAAAAGAGAAGCTCATTTTGAGCGGGATATTGTAAAATATACTAAAGCAGCCTCTACCTGGTGTATAGCTCAACACCAGGATGCCCTTACCCGATTAGCGGAAGCTTCCAAAATTACCGATTCTTACATTACTGAATCTGGAATAAAAATAAATGAAACACACTTTGAGGATGACAGTAAATGCGGGATAATTTATGCTGGAGCAGTAGAGGGGAATTTTAAGGAAGCCTTAAAGAGATATAACCTGAGACTTTCCTGGTTAAAGATAGGTATATTTCACCCCTTGCCCGAGGAGAGGATAAAAGAATTTTTGGAAAAAGTAGATAGAGTGCTTATTTTAGAAGAATTAGACCCTCTCATAGAAGCAGAAGTGATGAGAATCGCTTTTCTTATAAATAAGAAAATAGAAATTTTAGGTAAATTTGATAAAACTCTCTCCCTAATTGGGAATTATTCCTTTAAGAAGATAAAAAATGCCCTTGGAGCCCTTCTAAAAGTAAAACTTGAACCCGAACAGAATTCTGAAATCTTAAAAAAAGCCCAAAAATTGGAAGTTAAAAGACCTACTTCTTTTTGTATAGGTTGTCCTCATCGAGGAACCTATTATGCTATAAACAAAGCAATTAAAAATTTAAAATATGAAAAAGATGAAATTATTATTACTGGTGATATAGGTTGTACCATCTTAGGTATGAACAAACCCTTTGAAAGTTGCTGGACTGAGGTAGCTATGGGGGCGAGTATAGGGTTAGCTCAAGGATTTAAATGGGCTGGAATTGAAAAACCGATATTAGCGACTATAGGAGATTCTACCTTCTTCCATGCTGGTATTCCCCCTCTTATCAATGCCGTATATCAGAAGGTTCCCTTGACAGTGGTTATTTTAGATAATGGATGGACCGCTATGACTGGTTTCGAAGAAAACCCGGGAACTATTCATTTAAACGAAGTCAACACTACCTGGGTCGATATTGTAAAAATATGTCAAGGATGTGGAGTAGAAGAGGTAAAAATAATTGATCCCTATAAGTCCGAACAAGCAATAGATATAATAATGAAGTCTATAAAGCATCCTGGGGTTGCGGTGGTAGTTTCTCGTCGAGAGTGTGCTCTTCAGGCAAAAAGAAGAAAAGTTAAGTTGCCCAAACGTAAGGTAAATATTGATAAATGTACCGGTTGTAGAATATGTTTAAGTTCTTTATCCTGTCTGGCGATGGTATTTCATCCTGAGGAGGATAATAACCAAGCTTTTATGGAAATTACTTCCGCTTGTTTTGGATGTGGATTGTGTGAATATACTTGTCCGGAAGGGGCGATAGAGGTGATAAAAGATGCAATATAATATTTATTTAATTGGAGTAGGTGGACAGGGAGTGATAAGATTAGGGCAGATTATTGCTAATTATGCCCTGGAAAAAAGTAAAAAAGTTAAATTTTTTAAAGAAGTGGGGATGGCTCAAAGAGGTGGTCCTGCTCATTGTGAAATTAGAATAGGTGAGATATTTGGGTCAAGAATCCCTCCTCTTTCTTCTGATATAATGGTAATAATGGAACTTGCTGAAGGGTTAAAAGCTTTAGAATTTATTAAGCCAGGAGGGACCGTAATTTTAAATAAAAAAAGGTTATACCCCATAGATATAATGACCCATCCTGAGAAATATCCGAAGGAGGAAGAAATAGTTAGATTGTTTGAAGAGGTAAAAGCAAAAATAATCTGGATAGATGCTGCGAAAATAGCCGCCGAGGTTGGGCTTCCTATTGCGGAAAATATTGTTCTCCTGGGAGCTCTCTCCTTTATCTCTTCATTTGACAGAGAACTTATTATTAATAATATTTTAAAGAAAAATATTCCTCGCGAATTAGATAAGAATATCGCTGCTTTTAATAGAGGGTATAAAGTAGCAGAAGGAATGGCTGTATGAAAAATTTCTTTAATCCCAGTTCTGTGGCTATTTTTGGGTCAATGAAAGAAGGGAAGACTGGGTTTGAGATAGTAAAAAATATGGTTGAGGGAGGATTTAAGGGAGATATATATCCGATAAGTCAAAGCACTGGTCAGATCTTTGGACTAAGTGTCTATCAAGACTTTAAAAATTTAGATATTGATTTAGCTGTTGTTGCTATTCCGAGCCAACTAATTCTTTCTCTTTTAGAAGATTTAGGTAATAAAGGAATTAGTTCGGTAATTATAATCTCCGCAGGATTTTCTGAAGTAGGTAATTTTGAACAAGAAGAAAAGATTAAACAGATTGCCGAACAATATCAGATGAGGATTATAGGCCCCAATTGTGCTGGTATTATGAATACTGAAAGTAATCTCTTTGCCAGTATCGAAGTTCGTGCTCTTTCTGGTCGAACAGCTTTTATTACTCAAAGTGGAGCATTGGGTGGGGCTGTTTTAATGATGGCAGAAGAATTAGATTTTGGATTTTCTAAGTTTGTAAGTTATGGCAATAGGTGTGATGTTGACGAAGCAGATTTAATTGGTTATCTTCAAGATGACCCTCAAACTCAAGTTATTACTGTATATATTGAGGGATTAAAAGAGGGGAGAAAATTTTTAAGACAAGCTAAAAAAACCATTCTTAAAAAACCAATTATTGCCATCAAAGCTGGTAAACACGAAGCTGGAATGAGGGCTACTTCCTCTCATACCGGATCTTTAGCAGGAGAAGACAGGATATATGAGGCTGCTTTTAAACAGGCTGGAATTTTACGAGTAGATGGTGTAGAAGAAATGTTTGATTTAAGCCGGGGATTGATTTATTATCCCAGGATTGAAGGAAATAGGATTGCCGTAGTGACCAATTCGGGAGGTCCTGCCGTAATGACTACTGATAAATTGGAAGAATTAAGTTTGGTCGTACCTGAACCTTCTTTAGGTTTAAGAAATAAACTTAAAGAATTTCTCCCTCCCCATGTCTCTTTAAAGAATCCTTTTGACCTTTTAGCTTATGGTAGTGCAGAGACCTTTGCTTCTGTTTGTCAAGCCATAGCCCCTGAATATGATGCTCTAATTGTAATTTTTGTTCCCACTGCTTATATGGATTCTACAAAAATTGCTAAGGCTATAGGGGAGGCGAAAAAAAGTGTAAAGAAGCCGATATTTGCCAGTTTCATGGCTGGTAGATTAGTGGAAAAAGGGATTGAAGAGTTAAAAAGATATGGGATTACTAATTATAAGACAGGCGAAAGATGTGCCCATGTTATTCAAAAGATAGCTTTACATACTTTTAAGAATTTGAAAGTTTCTCAAAATAAAAAATAACTTTACAAACATTTTGACTTAAAAGTCCTTTTTAAATATAATGAAACTAAGTAATTTTATTAAGGAGGTGATGCCTAATTTAAGATAGTGATTTAGTTTTAAGTTAATTAAAATTTAAAAAGAGGAGGTAGAAAGAAAAATGTTGTGGAGACGGTTTCGTTTATGTTTTGTTGCGGAAATTTCAATTATTATTTTGGTAAGTATATTAATATTTAGTTTTACGGTTTTAGCTGAAAAGTTACCTGAAAAAATCGTAATTGGCTGTCTTGAACCCCTTACTGGTGCACATGCAGTTTTTGGTACCGAAGCAAAAATAGGTATGGAGCTTGCTGTTAATCATATTAACGAATCTGGCGGAATTCAATCATTAGGTGGTATTCACCTAGAATTAGTGACGGAAGATGTAGGTGAAGATGCAATGAGTGCCCGTCTGGCAACTGAGAGCCTGATAAGCAAACACCATCCAGTGGCTGTTTTAGGTCTATATATTAGTCGATTAACTACGGCAGCATCTGAGATTACTGAAAGGGAAAGAGTAATTCTGGTAGCTGATGCTTTAGTAGATAACGTAACAGAGATGGGGCGTCAATATCTGTTTAGACCTGCTCCTAAAGCAAGTATGCAGGGCAGATCTGCTGTTGAATTTGTTTTACAAGCAGCTAAAAAATCCGGAGTCTTCGTAGAAAAAATTGCCATTCTGAATGAAGATTCTTCTTTTGGAAGAAGCAATGCGATAGGTGCTGTACAGGCAGCTTTAGATAATGGGCTTACTATTGTCTATCAAAAGGAATACCCTTATGATATTACCGATGCTTCATCTATTGTTCATGGAATTGCTACAGCTAAAGCAGATTTTGTAATTCACTGTCCATATTTCATGGATGGGATTATATTTGCTAAATCCTTTAGAGAGTTAGGTAAAATTCCAAAATTTATTGCTGGTATGGGGGCATGTGGATTTACAGATCCTGAATCTATAGAAGCATTAGGCGAAACATCTGAATACTATAGCAATACTTATAGTTACAACCCAGCTAAAAATACCCCACAAAACCGCAAATTTGTTAAAGAGTATACTGCTAAAGTTGGACACATACCTACTGAAGCTGCTGGAATGAATTATTACGCAATGTGGATCTTAAAAGAGGCTCTTGAGCTTTCCGGGAAGCTTTTCCCTGGGGATCCGCTTAATCCAGACAATTTACGAAAAGCATTTTTAGAGCTTGACTTAACTTCCGGTCCTGCGGTAGAAACCTTTCCGGTAAATCATATTGCTTTCGACGGAAAAGGAGATAATCCTTACGCTAGAGCTACAATTATGCAGGTTATTAAAGGTGAGCCCAAAGTTGTTTGGCCCTTTGAGGAAGCTGAAGCTGAGTTTGTTTTCCCCAGATTAGATGCTACCTATTAATTTTTTTATTAGTTACTGAATTTTAAACTGTTCTTTCAGTAGGATATAAAAATATTAATGCAGCATTTAATGTACCGTAACTATAAATGATCTTTAGAAACTTTTGCCTGGCTAAATAAAATTGGTAGAATCATTAGCCAGGCAAAAGTGCATTTTAGATTAGAGGTATAGAAGAAAGAGAAGGAATTAATTATAGAATATGGAAACAATTATTCAAAGTCTTTTTGATGGAGTATTAATGGGTTGCATATATGCCCTGATTGCTTTGGGATTGTCGCTCATATTTGGGGTAATGAATGTGGTGAATTTTGCCCACGGGGATTTCGTAATGCTTTCAATGTACTTTTCTTTTTGGGTTGGTTCACTATGGGGGATTGACGCGGTTCTAACACCCTTAATTACTTTTCCGTTGTTATTTACATTTGGGATAGTAGTTTATTATGGAATGATTGACCATATACTACGAGAACATTTTACTATACAAATAGCTGTAACAGTAGGGTTGATGACTTTTCTACGTGCCATTACTCAATTAGTATGGAAGGCACGGCCACGTGCGCTTCCTTATTCTTTTATTCAAGGTAGTATCCAACTTGGAGGCTATACCATTGCTCTTTCACGATTGACCTCAGCCATTATAAGTCTAATTATTATTGCCGGTATATCCTTTTTTTTAAGTAGTACTTGGCCAGGACGAACAATACGCGCAACCTCTGATGATCTCGATGCAGCTTCTCTTTTGGGAGTTGATTTTCGAAAGACTTATGCTCTTGCCTTTGGATTGGGTTCAAGTCTAACCGCTATATCGGGAGGTTTATTAATGACCTTTCAACAAGTAGATCCTACTATGGGGTTGCGCTTTGGGTTGCTTAGCTGGTGTATTCTTGCACTTGCTGGATTAGGTTCGATTCCTGGATTATTGATTTCTGGTTTGATTATTGGAGTAGGCGAATCACTGGCTATGTCTTTTTGGGATCCTAGAGCTAGATCATTGGTAATATATCTTATTTTTATTCTAGTTCTTTGGTTACGACCCAGAGGTATTTTTGGGAGGAAGTAATGAATCGTAAAAAAAATCGAAATATCGAAAATTTTTTATTATTATTTTTTTTGATTATTGCTTTACTTGTACCTTTGATATTTGGTTCAAATCAATATAAGATGCTTTTAGTTACCACTGTATTACTGTATGGAGTAATGGCTACCTCTTGGAATATCATTGGTGGTCTAGCCGGACAACTTGATTTAGGTTCCTTTGCTTATCTGGGGTTAGGTGCCTTCACCTCTAGTACTTTGTTTATTCGATTTAATTTTACCCCTTGGTTGGGAATGATTTTAGGAGGTTTAGTAGCAGTTGGTTTTGCCTTATTAATTGGGATTCCTTTGTTTCGCTTCCGAATAAGAGAAGTGTGGTATGCTTTAACTACCTGCGCCCTTGTTGAGATACTTAAGGTGGTTTTTACTATGTGGGAAGAAGTAGGTGGGCCAGTAGAAAGATATCTACCTTATTTTCGCGGTTCACTCTACCACATGCGCTTTGGTTCTTATGTCCCTTATTATTATATTATATTGGGCATGTTATTAATAGCTTTGCTGGTTAATTCCCGAATCGCTCGCTCGGAGCTTGGCTATTATCTTAAAGCCTTAGGGGAGGATGAGACTGCGGCTGAGGTACTGGGAGTTAATACTCGGGCTTGTAAATTGAGAGCACTGGTCTACTATTCCTTTCTAATTGGGGTTACTGGTGCAATTTATGCAAATATATATGGTTACGTCCATCCCAGTTTTTTTAATGGCCAGGAGAGTATTAAAATTGCAATATTGGGAATTGTGGGGGGTAGAGGTATTACTTATGGTCCTCTTTTAGCTGCTTTGTTATTAGTTGGTGCTCAAGAATTTTTAAGAGCAAGTTTAGGTGGTGAAGTATCAGGTTTATATTTAGTAATTTATTCAATTATTTTAATTTTAGTCGTTCTTTTTAGACCTAAGGGAATTGCTACTCTCTTTCAGGATGGTTATCAAAAGCTGGTAGCGCGGGAGGTGAAGAAAAAAAGTGTCGTCTGAGCAAATTCTTAGAACTTACAAACTTACCAAGAGCTTTGGTAATCTTATTGCGGTTAACCAGGTTGAGTTAGAAATCCACAAAGAGGAGATTGTTGGACTTATTGGACCAAACGGTGCTGGGAAGACTACTTTTTTTAATTTAATAACAGGATTAGAAACCCCCGATGAAGGTCAGGTTATTTTCAAGGGGATTAATATTACCGCTATGTCTCCTCATAAAATTTGTAAATTGGGAATGTCCCGTACTTTTCAAGTAACTAGGTCTTTTGCTGGAATGTCTGTTGAAGAGGCAATAAGAGTAGGGGCTTATAATAGGCGAGAGGAAAGAGAAGTGCAAAAAAAAGTGGATTGGGTGATTAAATTCTTCGAATTGGAGGATATCCGAGATTATAAGTGTAGTGATTTAGGATTAGCCTCTTTACGTAAAGTGGAAGTAGCCCGAGCAGCTGCTACTGAACCCGACCTTTTACTTCTTGATGAAGTAGGAGCGGGGCTTACTACTACCGAACTCTTACGGCTTATGTCAGAACTTAAAAGACTTAATGCAGAAACCAAAATTACGTTATGTGTAGTTGAACATGTAATGCAAATGGTTATGGGTCTTTGTGAGCGAATCTTTGTCTTGGATGCTGGTGAGCTTATTGCTAAAGGTATTCCAAATGAAATAAGTAACAATCAGCGGGTTATTGAAGCCTACTTGGGAAGGAGAAGTTATAGTGAATCAAGTTCTACAGGTTAAAGACTTAAGTTCTGGTTACGGTAAAGTAACTATTTTGAGGGACATTAACTTCCAAATAGAAGAAAATGAGGTTGTAGCTATTATTGGCTCAAATGGAGCAGGGAAGACTACACTTTTAAAAACAATTTCTAAATTAATTTCTCCCTTCGCTGGAGAAATTATTTTCGAAGGACAAAATATTACAAAATTTCCACCTCACTTAATTTCTCAAGCCGGGATTTTACATGTACCGGAAGGCGGAAAGCTTTTCCCTAATATGACTGTTTATGAGAATCTTCTTATGGGAACGTATAGAAACAGAAAGAAAATAAAAAAAGATATTTTAGAAGAAATTTACGAGATTTTTCCCCTACTTAAAAAGCGAGAAAAGCAATTGGCGAAGACATTAAGTGGTGGTGAAAAGAAGATGCTTACTATTGGTAGAAGCTTAGCAAGCCAACCTAAATTTTTAATGCTTGATGAACCCTCTCAAGGTTTAGCCCCTAAATTAGTAGATAATATTTATCAAAAGTTGTCTATTTTAAAGAAAAAAGGACTTACTATGTTGCTAATAGAACAAAATATAGTTTATGCTTTGCAATTCGCAGGAAGAGCTTATGTTCTAGAAAATGGCAAAATTGTTATGGAAGGAAATAGTAAAGAACTTTTAAATAGTGAACATGTAAAGAAGCATTATTTGGGAATTTAAACTGTTAATTTTAAGAAAAGAGGCAGCAGGTGCATAAGATTATCCAGATAGCCAAGAAAGAAAAAAGGTCTTTGTTGGAAACAGAAGCAAAAGAATTGTTAAGGGAATATGGAATCCCTGTTCCTGACTTTGAATTAATAAGGAGTGAAGGAGAAATTAGTAAACTTACAGAAAATATTAACTATCCTGTTGTGATGAAAATTGTCTCTCCTGATATCATCCATAAGTCAGATGCGGGAGGGGTAAAATTAGATATTAAGGATGAAAAGGAAGCTAAATTAGCTTATCAGGAGATTATCTTTAATATAAAAAAATACAACAAAGAAGCAAGAATTGAGGGGGTAATAGTATATCCACTAATCCCCAAGGAAATAGAAGTTATTGTGGGGATGATAAAAGACCCTCATTTTGGGCCAGTGGCAATGTTTGGATTAGGGGGGATATTTGTAGAGGTGCTAAAGGATATTTCTTTTCGTATTATTCCTTTGGAAGAAAGGGATACTAGGCAAATGATTACCGAGATAAAAGGATATGAAATTTTAAAAGGGATAAGAGGTAATCCTCCCCGAGATATTCAGGCCATAGAAGGAGTTTTAATGAAAATTTCTAAACTTACTATGGAAAATCCTGAAATTAACGAAATAGACCTAAATCCCATATTTGTATTTGAAAAGGGCCTACAAGTAGTAGATGCCCGAATGATTTTGTAAAAAATGGTTTTTTTTATATTATTTACTTAATCACATAAAATAATTTATTTTTTAAAACAAAAAAAGAGGGATTTTTAGAAATTATATCGTATATTAGAAAATAGATATGAAAAAATTTAGAATACCATTTGTTCTAAAGATTATTTTTTTATTTTAAATTAATAAATAGAATTATGTCCCATTATATAGAATACAGTTATAATTTCGATAAATAAAAATATTATTAAAGTTTGATAGTAAATCAAATAAGCCATTATATCTAATCCAAGAAATAAAAAATAAAAAATATTATTGTAAAAATAAAATAAGTGAATGATATTATAGGTTTCATCTGATAGTAATATATAAGAATTATAAGCGCTTATAGAAAAATATTATATTTGTGGAGAGGGGAGCGAAAATAATATCTAATGGAAATATTAAAAGTTGAAAAACTGGGAATTAATTTCGGTGGTTTAGCCGCACTTAAGGATATTAATTTTTTTGTAAAAGAGGGAGAAATAGTAGGATTAATTGGCCCAAATGGTTCAGGAAAAACAACATTTTTTAATTTAATTACCGGAATATATCAACCTACTAGTGGTAATATATTTTTCCATGGTGAAAATGTCAGTGGTTTAT
>Ga0209978_10000060_pt1 | contig 31949 bp, 26 predicted proteins | sample BentaG_FD_182805 | JGI IMG/M metagenome (GOLD analysis project Ga0209978, IMG submission 182805) | Deep subsurface microbial communities from South Atlantic Ocean to uncover new lineages of life (NeLLi) - Benguela_00093 metaG (SPAdes)... | ecosystem: Environmental > Aquatic > Marine > Oceanic >... | reverse complement strand
GTCTGTTGAACTATGCACCCAGCTTGCCAAGGGCTTGTCTAATTATTTCTCTGCCGTGTTCATTCTTTTAATTCCCGCCTCGTTTTAACCTTATGCTCCCAAGTGAAAGTTTTTGTTCCTACTTCATAAGACCGGGCAGGAATAGCGCGATTTGGGGGAAAGCTACCAATATAATCAAGGAAATTATACAAGCGGTAAGATAGAAACTCACCCCTTTGAAGATGGTCTCAAGAGGTATATCAGGAACTAACCCCTTGACAACATATACACATATGCCCACTGGTGGGGTAATCGCCCCCATGGTTGTTGCCATCATTAATATTATCCCAGCCCATATGGGGTCATAACCCAAAGCTGTAAGCAGTGGGAAGAAGATGGGAATGGTAACTACCAGAAACCCCAGGGCATCCATAAGACAACCACCGATGATATAGATGAGTAATACTACTGCCAAAATAGCAACGGGGGGCATGGGTAGGGCAGCTGCCCAATCGGCTAACACAAAAGGAAGTCTGGTTACCGTTAAGAAGCGACCAAAAATTACCGCCCCGGTAATGAGCACCATGACCATACACGATGTCTGTAGCGTCTCCACAATGGATTTAGTAAATCCTTGCCAGGTAAGCCCCCGCCTGGCTAGGGCAATAATTATAGCACCAAAGGCACCAGCCGCCCCGGCTTCAGTAGGGGTAAACCAGCCGGCAAAAAGACCACCTAACACTAGACCAAATAAAACTAGCACCTCTAAGACCCCGGGGGAAGCGGCTACCTTCTCCTTGAGGCTTGTCCTTGGTCCGGGGGGACCAAGGCGGGGATTCCATCGGCAAAGGATATAGATAGTAATCAGGAACAAGATACCGAGAAGAATGCCGGGGAAAATGCCACCAAGGAAGAGTCTGACTATGGATTGTTGGGTTTGTAACCCGATAATGATAAGGACGACACTGGGGGGGATAACCACACCCAGGATACCGCCACTGGCAACAGTGCCAGTCCTCAGTGCCGGGCTGTAATTATACTTTTTCATCTGGGGGAGGGCTACTGTGCCCATAGTGGCCGCTGTAGCCGTATTGGAGCCACAGATAGCAGAAAAACCAGTGCAGGCAGCGATAGTAGCCATAGCTATCCCGCCGCGTAGTTGCCCTACCCATTTATATGCCGTGTCATAAAGCCTCACACTTATCCCGGAATTGAAGCAAATGTAACCCATAAAGATAAAAAGGGGGATGACAGTCAGACCATAAGCCGAGAACTGCAACCAGATATCTGAGCTTAATATATGAAACGCTGCCTGAGGCGAAACAAAATAGCTCATGCCAAGAAAGCCAGCCAGAGCCATAGCAAAACCAACCGGCAGCCGTAGGAATAGTATTAACAGCATAACTACTATGCCAATAATGGCAACCATAGTGGGGCTTATTTCTTCACCGCCTGAGCCAGTGACTTTAAGAAATCAAGTAGTAGCACCAGACAGAGAAAAGCACAGCCAAGAGCTACCGCATAAATGAAGGGGAAGAAAATTATGTTCAATGTTTCGGATACCGACCCCATTTCCCAATAGCGGCTAGCCAGTTTGACAATTTGCCACGTCGCCACTCCAAATAGAACCATGCCTATAAAAAACATAATACTATCAATAATTGATTGAGCTCGGGGGGGAAATCGTGACACTAGAATATCTACCCGGGTATGACCCTTTTGTAACTGAGTATAACCCAGGGCAAAGGCAGCCACTAAAGCGGCTAACAAGCTAACAACTTCAGTGGTGCCGCCGAAAGGCACATAGACCTCCCGCATAATCATATTGACCACAGTGATGAGCATCATTGCCACCAGAAGACCGCCGGCTACCCAATTCAGCCACCGGTTTAAGGCATTGGAGACTCTTTCCAAATGAGTCACTCTTTCGCCTCACAGTATTAGATTATTAAGGTTAAACGCTAAGGAATCATTCAAGACTCCTTATAAACCTTGCAAAGCTGTACCCTTAAAGTGGAAGTACCCTCTATTGGATCATAAGGTCCATCGCTCGGAGTTAGAACATTGATGTTAGAGTCAAAACAGCCATACATTGGGGCACCCTTCTCTGGAAACCACCAACTAGGCTCCACACTTACAACTTTCGGATGTATTCTATCTGTAACCCGTGCTGTCTGTTTAATTCTCCCTCTTGGTGTTTCAATCCAGATCCAGTCGCCGTTCGTAATTCCCCTTTCCTCAGCTGTCTGTGGATGTATGTCGGCCACCGGGTCAGGGTGTATTTTGCGTGCCCAAGCAGCCCATCGATTGCTGGAATGGAAAAAGACACCCCCCCTTACCCTTGCCGTAGTGAGAATTAGCGGATACTCCTGAGTTAGTTCAGGGGTACTTATGGGGCTTTCTGGAGGCTCTCGGTGGTGCGGTAATGGATCATATCCAAATTCCTTTAGTGTATTGGAATAGAGTTCAATCTTCCCTGAGGGGGTGTGAAATCCACCATCCTCATAGGCCTTGAATTTTATAGGATATTGTATAGAGCCCTCCTCTTTAAGCTGATCCCATGTTAGCCCCAAGCCTTTCAGGCAATAATTTAGAAATTCTTCAAGCGTTTGCCATTTAATAAAGTCTTCGCCAGTCCTCGACTTAGCTGGTTCTAGGCCCTTCTGTCTTAATTTCTTATATAACTCGAGAGCCACTACGGCCTCATCCCTTGACTCACCAACTGGCTCTATGACCTTTCTACGGGCCATCACCCGGTTCCACCACACAAATGCCGTAAGAGGTAGTTCATCTCTTTCGATCCAAGTGGCAACTGGAAGAACATAATCGGCGAGTTGCATTGTCGGAGTCATCATATAGTTGAAGGCTACAAGCAGATCTAAACTCCTTAGTGCCTCATAAACTTCTCTAGCGTTGGGGCATTGGACAACGAGGTTCTGACCATGTAAGATCAAAGCTCTAACCGGATAAGGTTTACCTGTAAGCATAGCTTTTACCAATGACTCTTCATGAGATGCGCTAATATACGACATTCGGCCTGCCCATAAAGGGAATTCCTCTGCTCCTACCCTCTTCGCTGCTATTTCTTCGGTTTCTAGGTGCTCCGGGTTTCTCTGGCCAATAAATTTATAGGCTGTTATGTAGCCAAGAGGAACGTGCCGCGACATTAAAAGGTTGCCCCCCTTTATGTCGATGTTGCCAGTGATTGCCACCAAACACACCTGAGCATGTGCAGTTGCCGTTGAGCCATATTGCTGCATTATTCCTATCCCATTGACGAGGGATGCTGGCTTTATGGTTGCATATAGTCGAGCTGCTTTTCTAATTTCATCAGCCGGTGTCCATGTAATTTTTTCGACTTCTTCTGGTGGGTATTCTTGTACCCGTTCACGCAGTTTTTCAAAGCCAAAACACCACTTGCTTATGAAATCCTTATCAAAGAGCCCCTCATTAATAATAACATTCAACATAGCCATGGTTAAGGCGCCATCGCTTCCAGGTCGGGGCTGCAACCATATGTCAGCCTTCGTTGCAATCGGCGTCCTTCTCGGATCTATTACGATGAGCTTTGCTCCTTTAGACATCGCTTGAGTGATGAACCTCCATAGAGGCGGATGAGTATCTGCCGGATTCTTCCCCCAAACGAGTATGCACTTACTATTTTTGCAATCCGGTCCCCGGCCGAACTGAGTACAGATACTCCCTATTAAAAGGCTATCTATCATTGAGCCCGGCCCCTCACAATGTTGCATCGAAGCAATCATATTGGGACTACCAAGAGCTCGAATAAGCTGACCTGTAAGTACATAATGCCATCCATCAACCGCACAGGCGAGTGACAATGGCCCGTATTTTTCTCTTATGTCTAAAATCTTCTCGGCTACCTCGTCCACAACCTCATCCCATGAGATCCGCTTCCATTTCCCCTCCCCTTTGTCCCCATCTCTTTTCATTGGGTATTTGAGACGATCAGGGTGGTATAAGGTTCCTTCTATGAACCTGGAACCCATGGGACACACCTTCCCTTGAGCCAAGGGGCACTCAGAGTCTCCTTTAATTCTTACTACCTTTCCATCCTTCACCGTCACTTGTACGCCACATTCCATGTAGCATTCCTTGCAGTAGGTCCTCACGACTTTCTTTACGCTTGTCTCCTTCACGAACTCACCTCCGTAAAGTAAAAAAAAACTCTCCAGGTTTGCTTAATAAAGAGTTAAAGGCCGAGGGGCTATTTGTTCTCTTCTTCATAAAGCTTCCTAACCAGCTTGGCCTTATATTCATACTTAGGCAAACTATCCGGGGCTACCAATTCTATATGGGAACGAAAGACAAGCTTGTCCCGTATTGTTTCTTCAATCTGCTTCTTTAGTTGAGCCAAAGCACCCGGCTTTTTGCCATGCTCCGCTTTCACTTTTATCGGCGGAAACCAGCCTTCCGGTGGCGGTTTAAATATTTGAATTTCCATTGCTCCTGTTGTCCTCGGGACGAAACTAGCTACCACATCTTTTACTGCCGAAGGGTATACGTTTACCCCGGAAACGATCAACATATCATCCGTTCGCCCTAGGCACCTTATACCAAAGCCCGTTCGCTTACACTCACAGCTTGTCTGTGTAACTTCTACATGGTCTCTCGTCCGAAAGCGGATCAATGGCTGACACTCACGATCAAGGGAAGTATATACCAATTCTCCTCTGGTCCCCTCCTTCATATCTAAAACCTGGAGTGTCTCAGGGTCAACTATCTCAGGCTGAACAATCCCCTGCGCAATAAAATGCATTCCCCTCTTGTATTTGCATTCTGACCAAATCTCACCGCACATGTCACCATTGCCCATCATCTCAAGGAAGGTGCAACCGAAAGTTTCTTCCACCTCCTTGCGATAAGATGGGATTGAAGCTCCGGGCTCACCTCCGGCCAGTATTAACTTAATTCCTAAGCCTCTAGGCTCTATGTTCCGCCGCCGAAGTGAGGCAGCAAAGAACTTGGGGAAAGAGGAGGTGGCTAAGAGGGCATTAGCACTAACATTCTGGAAAGCTGCAATAAGTCTATCTGTAGCGACTACACCTAGGGGAACGCAAGTACCCAAGTTCTCTATGGCATCGGCGTAAGAGCCAGCTATCAAATAGGGAGCTACTACGAGAGGCACGATGCTATTAGGGCGAAACCCGCCACACCACAGTGCTCTACTAGTACTCTCGCACCATATCTCTATATCGTGCTTGGTAAGCCCAATATAGGTTGGTCTACCTGTGGTACCACTGGTGGAATAGACTCTTTTTACCTTTACCATGGGAACACAGGCATACGTTCCCCAAGGTGGAGCCTCCAACTGGCTGTCACGAAGTTCACTCTTCTCAGTGAAAGGAAGCTTACCAAGGTCTTCAAGCCTGTTGATATCACCTAACTCTACCCCGGCCTTACGAAATTTCTTCTGGTAGAAGGGAGAGTTCTCCCAAACATACTTCAACTCCTTCAGCAGGGCCTTCTCCTGAACATCGTGAAACTCTTCCAGTGATAAGGTTGCCATCTTCTCATTCCAATACCTTGGATACTTAGTCAACTTACTTACCCCTGTATGAAACCTCCGGATTTGCACTGTCCAAGTTATGACATAAACTTCTGAGACACTGCTTGCTTCATCTCATCATCACTTGAAAGATCTCCAGAATCCGCAGACAAACAGTCTTCCTGGAACCGACAATAGCAACCCACACAGGGTTTGTTATTGCCAATCATTACATACTTCTTTACTTGCTGTATTCCTCCTTAAGCTCATATAACCTGTCTAGCATCTCTTGTCCTGGCAGCCCCTCAGCCTCCATATCCTCTACCCACTTATCAACCGCCGGCTCAAGTAATGCATCCCACCTTGCCTGCTCTTCTGGTGAAAGGGTAATAATTTGTAAGCCATGCTCTTCTTGTGACCACTTAAGTGACTCTTTAACATGTCCATCCATATATTCGCCCGTCCACACCGCCTGCTCTAGGTAGAGGTCATCCATAACCTTCTTCACGTCCGCTGGCAGAGCATTCCAGGTGTCTTTATTCATTACTACCAGGAATGCCACTGTACCGGTAGAATAGTCTGTAACATAATGTACAATCTCAGCAAACTTGAAGTCCATAAGCACTTCGCGAGACGCAAGATAACCTTTGACGACTCCCTTGGCTAGGGCTTCAGGCAACTCAGTCATAGGCATAGCTATCGGAACCCCTCCCAGTGCCTCGAGAATGGGTGCGGCCGCCCCTGTAGCTCTTAGTTCCAAACCCTTAAGGTCTTCCAAATTGCGCACCGGGTCTATAGTGTGAATATATGCTGGTGCAGACGTAAATGCAGTGAGCACTTTGAACTCAGCGACTGACGGGGGTTGCAATTCCTTAACGAGTTTGGCCATGACATAGGAAGCTACTTCAGTATTAGGAAGCCCAACGGGTAGGTCCAGGATAGCTAGCACCGGGAAACGGCCAGGCTCATAACCCGGACAGGAAATACCTATATCAGCAACACCAGCCAGCACTCCATCAAACATAGCCAGTGCGCCGAGTAATGTTCCACCAGGGAAGGTCTCTATTATGACCTTACCGTTGGTGCGTGCCTCTACCTCATCTGCCCACCTCTCCATCTGTACGCAGGGGAAAGTAGGTGCCGGTGGGAAGTTGGCATAAGTCAATTTTATCGGTTCTACCGGCGGTGGTGGGGCTGGAGCTGGGCAGGCGGCAAGTAAAGGCACTACCGCTAGTATAAGGGCTAAGAAAACCAGCAATACTTTATTTCTCATTCGTTTACCTCCGAAAGTTTCAAGATTTACCTGTTCCCGGCTCGTTCTACTCACATAATATCACCCCCTTGTATGGTAAAGGTTATTTAGTAATGCATACTTTACCACAAAGTTCATAGCTTGACAACATACTTGACCACCGTCTTTCTTTGGCTAACCAGGCAGGGCTTGGCTTACTGATGGAACTATCTTATGAATTATGATTTCTAGTTAGTCTTCTTAATAGAATCCCGTAATTTTTGGGTAGCCTTAAGGTCTAACTTCATTGTTTTAGGGTCAATGACAACACCATAGTCCTCCCTGGCTTTTTCGAGGCTGACATATCCATTACTGACATCGCTCTCTACCATTTCTGGGTCACGCTCCAGAGGGTCACCATAGCCTCCTCCCCCTGGATTATAAAAGGTTATTATGTCGCCGGGACTAGCAAAATTCAATGTCCCCGGGTCTTTGGGAACATCATTGATTAGGAACTTTGATTTTGTGCCCGCCTTACCACCAAATAGACCATCGGCTGGGTAACGAAATCTCCCTCCTTGAACGCCTATGGCAGTCGGTGAGCTTGGAGCATATTCATCATCAGGCACCCTGAACACAACCTCTCGGCCCAGCCCCCCCTTCATCTTACCCGGACCCCCTGAATCACAGAGGAGTCCCCTTTTCTCCATAATAAGCGGCGTATCACTTTCGAAGATTTCACAGGGTGTATTAGCCCCATTAGCCGGGAAGATGGCGCAATAGTGACCATCTTGGCTATAATTGGCTCCCATACCACCACCCCTGATTAACACGCAGTAAAATTTGTTTTTGTCACGCCTCTTTCCATAAAATACATTCATCCACGCCGGTGTCCCGCCACTAGCTGCCAAGATTTTGTTTGGTGCCGCTGGGGCTAATGCCCTAAAGACCAGCTCGGTCATAAAATGCCCCACTTGAAGCCGAGCTGCCACCGCCGCCGGAAACCTACAGTTAACAACACTCCCCTCAGGAGCTTTCATGGTTATGGGTCGAATACAACCTTCATTATTGGGTATATCCGGGTTAAAGGCACTCTTTATCGCCATGAAGACATAGGCATAGGTGAAATTGTAGACTACATTACCCCCCCAATCCACCTCAGAGGATGACCCATGAAGGTCAACAATTATATCGTTTCCCTTCACCTCCACCGTTACTTTGACCTTTATATCTGGTCTATCTCCAGCTCCTTCGATAATTCCTTCATAAGGGTAAATACCGTCAGGAATTTCGCTAATAGCGTCTCTCATGCTTTTCTCGGTCAGGCTCATGATCTGTTCGGCGAGGTCATCCAGGGTATCCAGACCAATATCGTCCATCATTTCCATAATCTTCTGGGAACATACATAGTTGGCAGCAACCTGCGAGCGGATATCCCCGGTAACCTCTTCCGGGGTGCGAACATTCCACCGAATTAAATTCATAACGGCTTCATCTAAAATACCAGCATGATAAAGTTTTAAGGGGGGGATAAACAAGCCATCCTCATAGACATCATGATTGTCAGATGCTACCCGCCCGCCGATATCTGAATGATGAAAGACACAGGCGGTAAAACCTATTACCTTCTCCTTATAAAAAATTGGGCTCATCACACAAACATCATTGAGATGACCGGCAAGAAGCCAGGGGTCATTGGTAATAAAAACATCGCCCGGCTGGTAGCTGTCTATAGGAAGCATGGTAATCCATTTCTTGATGCCTACTGTCATTGCCCCGGCTTGTCCTGGAGTACAAAAGGTTCCTTGAGCTAACAATCGCCCTTTCCTATCAGTGAAGATACAGGTATAGTCATGGGCATCACGAAGGAGGCTTGAAAAAGCGGTTCGAGCTACAGAGGCATCAGCCTCATCCACGATAGAAATTAGCCTGCGCCACAAAATCTCTAAGGTAATTGGGTCAAATTCTTGCGCCATGTTTATACCTCCTTGAAATTAATCCATAAAAATCCATAATCATCTACGGAAACAGAAGCATCCTCACCGACAATGGTTGTTGATTCCCTCTCCTCAATAATGGCTGGACCATCAAAGGTGACACCAGGGAACAGACTATAGCGGTCATATACATTGTATGGAATGAAATCTTTGATAACCGGTGAATAGGCTAGACGCTGTCCTTTAATTGTATCCTCAAGCGAGGCTACCTTCTTTTCTATTTTAGGTAAGTGTAACGGGCGTTCAGGAAGGCTGGCTCTCACCCTGAAGCTGACAAACTCAGCCAGAGATTCAGGGTAGGTTCGACCATATAGAGTTTGGTATCTTTGGTCAAATAGGTTGCGCACTTCCTCCCTTGTCATCTGGGAGAAATCACGGGTAGTGATAGGGACATTGGTCTCAGCCCCTTGCCCTATAAAGCGCATATCAAGCGACCTCTGGTAGGTAATGTTCTCTATTGTCCCTGCCTTTTGAAGGATAGTGGCTCCTTCTGTCTCCATCTCCTTAAATAGCCTTTCAATTTCGGCGAAGTCAGCGTCTTTGATGCTAAGTTTATGGCTTCGAACCAAGTCAAAGGCTCTGGGTGCGGTAAAGAAGCCCAATGCTGAGCCAACACCAGCTATAGGTGGAACCAGGATTCTAGGCGCTTCCAGCTTTTTGGCTAAGCCATAGGCATGAACTGGACCTGCCCCACCGAAGGCACAAACGGTAACAATCTTGGGGTTGCCTCCCTTTTCGGCAATGTGTGTCTTGGCCGCCCCAGCCATAGTCTCGTTGATAAGGTTATGAATACCCCAAGTTGCTTCTATCAGGGTTACCCCTAGAGGCTTAGCAATCCTTTCCTCAATCGCCCTGTGAGCAGACTCCTTATCAAGTTTCATGGTTCCGCCGAGGAAATAGTTGGCATCTAGATAACCCAGTACTAGGTCGGCATCGGTAACTGTTGGCTCTTTTCCCCCTAAACCGTAACATACCGGACCTGGGTCAGCCCCAGAACTATCTGGACCTACCTGGAGGAGCCCAATTTTGCTGATTCTAGCTATACTCCCACCGCCAGCCCCAATTTCCATCAAATCAACAACCGGCACCTGAATATCAAGGCCACTGCCCTTTTTGAACCGGTGAACCCGACCCACCTCAAAGGTTGATACCGTTCCTGCTTCCCCCTTTTGGATTAAGCAGGATTTGGCTGTTGTCCCCCCCATATCAAAGCAGAAAATATCTTTAACATTGAACATCCGACCAAAGTATACGGCAGCAATAACTGCTGCTGTGGGTCCTGACTCGATAACCCGCACCGGAAACTCCTTGGCAGTATTAGCCGAAGTGATACCACCGCTGGAGAGCATAATAAAAAGCTTCCCCGTAGAACCTAACGACTTTAAACGCTCGAATAGTCGGGCTATATACCTTCCGGTAAGGGGTTTCACATAAGCATTGGTCACTGTGGTGCTTGTTCTCTCATATTCCCTTATCTGAGGTAAAACCTCATAGGAAATAGAAAGAGATAGGTCAGGAGCTTCTTTTAATACGATATCTTTAATTATCAACTCATGGGTCGGGTTCTCAAAAGAATTTATGAGACATACTGCTAATGACTCAATACCCATATCAATTAATTTGCTTAAAACCCTCTTTACTTGTTCAGCATCTAGTTTCTTTAATATGCGCCCATCACTGGCAATCCTCTCATCCACCTCCAGACGAAGCGGTCTAGGGACAAGTGGCTCTGGATACACAGCAAAGATATCATAGGTGTCGTATCGTTTTTCCCTAGCTAGCTCCAATACATCCCTAAACCCTTTTGTGGTAATTAACCCGGTTTTGGCTCCCTTTCTTTCAATAATAGAATTTATTACTAAGGTTGTGCCGTGTATCACCTCATCTAGTCGCTCAACAAAGCCGGGGGTCACCGTTAGCATCTGTTTAATTCCTTCTTCCACGGCATCTGATGGGTCTTTAGGGGTGGTTAGGCACTTGTTAATTTGAATTTCCCCGGTTTCCTCATTTAAAAGAACAAAGTCGGTAAAAGTGCCCCCGATATCGCAGCCTAAACGATAAATCCTATTAGCCATTTTCAACTCCTGTGTTCTACTTTCTCCTGTAGAGTGTCATGGGTCACAATCCGCTACCACCCTGTGTCAGAATAGCAATATCCAGCAGGTTGTGAAGCTGGCTTCTGATTAATTCCAAGACGGCATCTTTATGTAGGTGCTTCCCATTTTCTTCCAATTTGTAATGGAAGACATGTTCTACCATTGAATCAAGTAACCTCCCCAAAAGCTTAGATTTAGATAGCCAGCAGAGTTCTACATTTCTCAAGCAAAGCCGGTAGGACTTCCCTGTAGTCGCCGACCACCCCAAAATCAGATACCTTGAATATATGAGCATCGGCGTCCCTATTAATGGCAACAATCCATTTTGAGTCGGAGCATCCAGCGATATGCTGTAGTGCGCCAGAAATTCCGATAGCCATATAGAGATTGGGGCTCACTATATGACCAGTCTGCCCAATCTCTAGACTGGAAGGCATCCAACCCTCATCACAGGGAACCCTTGATATTCCTACTGCACCTCCTAGAACCTGAGCCAGCTTCTGTAGCATCTGGAAGCCTTCACTGCCGCCAATCCCGCCCCCTCCTGAAACAATAACTTTAGCCTCCTCCAGCTTTATCCCTTTAACCTCTTCCTTCACCACTTTAATGAGATTGCCTTTAATCATTATGTCATCTACGGTAATACTGAGGGTTATAATCTCACCCTTTCTGGAAGTATTAGCTTCAGCCGCCATCACTGACCTGGGTCTCATGGTAACTATCTGGGGCTGATAAGACTCGGAAACCCATACCGCCGCCGCATTCCCACCGTATACAGGTCGGGTTTGGAGTAGTAATTTGGTATCTGGGTCTATAGCCAGCTCAATGCAGTCCAGGCAAACGGTAGTTCCCAATCTTGCCGCTAGCCTGGGGGCAACATCCCGCCCCATATCAGTCTGACCCATGACAACGATGGATGGCGCTATTTGGTGACAGGCATCTATGATGATAGCCAAATAGCGGTCGGGGTGAGATTCAGCAAAGGGAAGACCATCAACTATATAGACCTTATCGGCACCGAGGGCAATGACCTCCTTAGCCACTTCCCGGATATTACTTCCAATAAGTAGAGTGCTCAATGGCTGGTTAAGGTCATCACACAGTCTCCTGCCTGTATTGAGTAACTCTTTAGTAGTGGTGGTAATCTTTCCATCTACTACCTCACCACAGATTAACACCTCTTCATACTCAGCCATCAATCCTTCTCCTTCACTGCAGCCTATATTACGCCGGTTTCTCTCAATCTAGTAGCTAGTTTGACTGCTGCCTCAGCCATACTTTCCCCCTGGATAATTTCGCATTTCCTCTCCCGTACCGGAATAAAGAGCTTGAGCAATTTTCTTCGTGCCGCGGCAACCCCGATTTGAGACGGGTCAGCATCAATATCATGAGCATTCCAGACAGGGAGTTGCTTCCGAGCTGCTGATATAATCCCCCATCCTGAGGGTAGCCGTGGTTGACCAACCTCATTGCTAACTGTTACCAGTGCCGGCATAGGAACAGTAAATAGTTGGTAGCCATCAAGGGTCACGCGCTTTACTGTCAGCCCTTCCTCAGCGACATCAACTGCCTCAGCCAATGTTACTAGAGGCAAACCTAAATTCTCAGCAATTATTGAACCTACTAGACCTTCGTCCCAATCAGCCGCCTGCCGACCGCATAATATCAAGTCATAGTCTCTGATTTTTTGTACTGCTTTAGTCAGAATATAAGCTGTGGAAAAGCTATCTGAGCCGTTGAATGCTTCGTCAGCCAAGATAACCCCTTCATCAGCTCCCATTGATAGGGCATGCTTAACGACACTACTGGCGGCAGTACTGCCTAGAGTCAATACCGTTATCTTGGCGCCATGCTTATCCTTAAGCCTCAGCGCCAACTCGACTGCCTGTGCATCGTAGGGATTTATCACCGGCGGTATCCCCTCCGGGGGTATAACCTGTTTGGACTCGGGAGCCAGCCTAAACTTGGCTGGTGGGATGTCAGGGTCAAGTATCTGCTTGACACAAACTATAATATTCATCCTAGTTCACTCTATCCATATTCGTAGCATATGCCGAATCCAGGTCTGGGGAGCGCCCATTCAATAGCTCCCTTGTCACATACAATTCGGCAGCTACCGCATTCCAGGCAACCCTCATAGGCGAAGGTAATATGTCCTTCCCTGAGCTTGTAGCAGTCAGCGGGGCAGGCATACAGACAATAATGCTCATTACATACCTTACAAATATCCTCCCGTATCCTGATGTGGACATCCCTATCTATATCATACTTATTAACCGCTAGTTTATCTTCTATACTGATAGGGTTCATATAACTTTCTTCCCCCGCATAAGGTCACAGGCTACTTGCCAGAATGAAACCCTCTCCTTCATTGCCTCCCTTAACAACTGCCAGGCCTTCCTCCTCGGTTTGCCATCATTGGTGAAGAGCTTCTCGGCTAAATCACAGACTAGCTCAGGGTAGGAGCTATAGAGCCGAGGGTTGTCTAGAAAATGGGGTGCTTTGCTAAAGCTTTTCAGGTCTTTGAGGACAAAGCTCTGTTCTAATAGCTCTCGGTAATGGGAAAGGGATTTTACTGAAAAATCTCTCTCCTGCTTAGCCCTGGCTACAGTCTCAGCTGCGGCTACACCTGAGGCGACAGCGAAATTAGCTCCCTCCAGGATTAAACCGGTACCCAAAACCAGAGCCGCAGCGTCGCCAGCCACAAGAAGTCCATCTTTGTACAGAGTAGGCATCATATTTATCCCAGAGACAGGTATAAGATGTGCTGAGTATTCCACCAGCTTACCTTCGGCAAGCAAGCCGGCTACCGTTGGATGCTGCTTAAACTCCTCAAGCAGGTCATTAGCTCGAATCTTCTTCTCAACGAGGGCGTTTAACTGAACCACAATTCCCACTGAGAGGCTCGCCTTATTAGTATAAATGAAAGCGCCACCGGGTAAGCCTCTGGTGCAGGAACCAATAAACTCCCAGGCAATACCCTCGTCATTGTTTAAATTGAAGCGCTGCTCTAGTAACTCCCTGGGTAATTGGATTACCTCTTTTACTCCCATTTTTACATCCGGTGATAGAAGCTCCCCTCTGAGTCCAGCTTTCTGAGCCAGGGTAGAATTCACCCCATCACAGGCAATAACCACACTAGCTGGTAACTCGTCACTGCCTGCCTTTATTCCCACCACTTGATTCCCATCCCAGAGGAGGTCATCAGCCTGAAGCCCGGTGGCAACAATTGCCCCTGCCTGCTCAACCTTTGCCGCTAACCACCGGTCAAACTTAGACCGCAGGACAGTAAAGCCATTATATGGAGGCTGACTAAATCTGGGAGTAGTGAATTCAATAGATAAACAAGCCTCATCAGAAAGTAAGGAAAATTTTTGGCGAGCGACGTACCTCTCTAATGGTGCTTCTTCCCAGAAATTAGGAATTAGTTCACTCAAGGTTGGTCCGTAGAATGCCCCACCCCACATATTCTTCGCCCCGGCAAACCTTCCTCTCTCTACCACCAATACCTCTAAGCCAGCCTTGGCCAAAGTATATGCACAGGCACAACCGGCTGGACCTGCCCCGACTACTATAGCATCAAAACTTTGTTTCACAGCTATATGCTATACCTATCGGCTAACAGCATCTAAATCTAGAAGCTGCCGCCCAATAGTTAACTGATGCATTTCTCGGGTGCCACCAAGTATAGTAGCCGCCACTGCATCGCGATAGTGGTGGCCTACAGGATAGTCATCAATGCACCCATAAGCTCCATGAAGCCTAACTGCCTGTGATGTTACCCGAAGTGCCATCTCGGTAGCAAAATACTTGGCATAGGACATTTCTTTGATATGGCGAATCCCTCGGCTCTTAAGGTCAGCAACGTAGTAGGTAAGCCATCTAGCCGCCTCAATCTCCATCGCCATATCAGCTATTATTCCTTGCACCAACTGGAAGCTACCAATAGGCTTTCCAAACTGCACTCGCTCCTTAGCATACTTTATACAGGCATCAAGACAACTCTGGGCGATACCAACACAGCCAGCGCATAAGAACAGACGGGCAGTATCAATACCTCGCATGGCATTCCTAAGCGCCTGCCCAATTTCCCCAATCTGGTTGTCTAGTGGCACTGCACAATCGGTGAACCTTAAGATGCCCAGACTACCACCTCGCCAACTCACCTTGCCTGGCATAGCCACACTGGAGAAGCCTGGCGTATCTGTGTCGACAACAAAGGTAGCCAGCCCTCTAACCCCTTTACTTTTATCTGTCTGGGCTACGAATAAGACCATGTCAGCTATTTCGCCATTGGTAATAAAGGTTTTGGTGCCGTTGATAACCCAATGGTCACCCTTAACTACAGCAGCGGTCTCAATGGCAGAGGAATCACTACCAGCATTGGGCTCAACAAAAGCCCCAGCTAGAATCGACTCACCCTTACACACCGGAGGCAGGTATTTTTGTTTCTGCTCCTGGCTAGCGGCATCTAGAATATTAGTTCCAGGCTGGATGGGACCACTGGTGGCAGCCTGAGTTACAGCTATACTACCCCAGCAAAGTTGCTCCCAAATAATAGCTGAGGTAACATAATCAAGCCCTAACCCCCCATACTCTTGAGGTATATGTGGGGCTAATAGCCCCAGTGAAGCCATCTTTTTGATAATCCCGTAGTTAAATTTCTCCTGCCGTTCATCTTCCTTAAGAGTGGGAAGAATCTCCTGCTCGGCAAACCTTCGGGCCATATCCCGAAACATCACCTGTTCTTCACTTAGTTCAAAATTCACTCTTTATGCCTCCAAATCTTCATTTCTTTTCCACTAATTCAACAAGGACGCCATGGATTCCTTTAGGGTGAAGAAAGACGCTCATTCCTTCGGCACCTGGTCCCGGTTTACCCAGAATCTCTATCCCCTTAGCCTTAAGCGACTCTAGTTCCAGTTCTATGTTGTCTACTTCAAAACAAACGTGGTGAATACCCTCGCCGCGCTTTTCCAAAAACTTCGCCATCACCCCCTCACTACCAACAGGCTGTAACAGCTCAATTATACTATTACCAACCTGCACCAGGCTCACCTTAACAGCCCCCCCTGCCCCTATTATAGGTTCAGCCGATTCAACCCCAAAGACTGAACGATAAAAATCCCTAGCCTGTTCAAGGTCTCTTACAGCAACACCTAGATGACTAATTCGCTTTAACATTTATCCTCCTTTAAGCTTTATAACTCTGGTTCCTGATAAGTGCCAAATACCTCCTTGAGGGTATTGCATATTTCTCCTATTGAGGCATAAGTTTTAACAGCTTCCACAAGGGGAGGAATAATATTGGCACTTTCATCCTGAGCCGCTTCCTTTACCCGCTTGAGAGTTACCTGAACGGCATGGTTGTCCCTTTCTCTTTTTACCTTAGTTAGATTAGCAATTTGCTCTTCTTCAGCCCTTGCTCTTTTCTCAGGGTCGTAGGGGTCTGGCACCACCCTGTTGATGCTAATTTCTAATTCACCCTCGCCAATAAACTTGTTAACTCCGACAACAATCTTTTCTCTAGCTTCTATAGCCCTTTGATGCTCGTAGGCACTTTTGGCTATCTCCCTATCTACCCATCCCGATTCAATAGCTGCCACCATGCCACCCATTTCGTCAATCTTCTTGATTATTTCCCAGCCAGCGTTCTCTAGCTCGTCGGTCAGATATTCCACATAGTAAGAACCAGCCAAGGGGTCAGCAACATCGCACAGCCGAGCTTCAAACATTATGATTCGAGCTGCATCTTGTTCCAGTTGTATCGCCTCCATACTGTGACCTAGCCCTAAAGCCTCATCAAAAGGTGGGTAGCAGGTGGGGATATATCCGCTTAATGCCTCGGCAACACCACCAATTACACTGCGCACAAGGTTATTTAGTGGTCTGTTAGCGGTACAATTATCATGCCCCATCATACAGCCACCAACATCACGGTAAATCATGCTCCTCGGGTCTTTAGCGCCAAATCTGTCCCTAACAATTTTCGCCCACATCCGGCGTGCTGCCCGAAGTAGGGCTATCTCTTTAAACATTTCTAGAGTACCACTACAATCATTAAAGGTCAGCCTGGGAGCAAATTCATCGTTATCCAGCCCAGCATCTATACCTAATTGGATATAGGCTATGCCGGAAGCTAGATGAAAGCCTAACACTTGCTCTCGGTTTGCTCCCGCCTCCCGAAAGTGATGACCGTTAATGCTGACTGGACGAAGCCCCGGCATTTCTTTAGCGCCAAACACAATAGTATCTCTTATCATTCTCATTGCCGACTTGAGTGGGAAAATATGTGTGCCTCGGGATACACATTCCTTTAAGATATCATTTTGAGGGGTGCAATTCAGTTTACTAATAGGAATGCCCCTCTTTTCGGCTAGAGCGATATACATTGCCAGGATAACATTAGCCAGAGGATTTATTGTCCAGGCTGAGTTAATCCTATCTAGGTCAGCCTCCCCGGTAAAGGGCTCATAAAGAACCTCAAAGTCCCTTAAGGTGCTTATAGCTACCCCGGTTTTGCCTACCTCTCCTCTAGCTTCAGGGGCATCGGAGTCATAACCACATTGAGTTGGTAGGTCGAAGGCTAAATTTATGCCTGGGATCACTCCGTGAGCAATCAAGAATTTGTAGTAGTCCCTAGTATTCTCGGCTGTTCCATATCCTGCATATCGCCCAGCTCTTACTAAGCCGCCACCGGCAGAGGCATGACCACCACCTACCGCTGGTGCCGCCCCAGGTGGTAGGCTAGCATATTTACCAGCGGTAAATGGATACTGCCCGGGGAAGCCAACCTCCCTTAAGAAATCATGGTCTTTTACATCTAGCGGTGTATAGAATTTTTGAGGACTTTCAGTTACTTTAAATCTGGCTAACTGTTTTTTAAGTACACTTTCCTCCCATTCTTTCCTCCGCTTTTCTATTTCTTCCAAAGTTTCTTTATCAAACATTTTCCACCTCCATTACTATCATCGTTTGGATTAAATCTTCATTGTCCCCTTTTCCATTAATCTTAGGTGAAAATCAAAGGCTTTACTTAGTAGGTGCGGTTCATGTCCTCCTTTAGTCTTTGCCTCATGAAAATAATCCCATAAAAGCGACCTATAATCAGGATGGGCACATTTTTCTATTATCGCTACAGCCCGCTCCCTGGGGTCTAAACCCCTGAGGTCGGCCAAACCCTGTTCAGTTACAATTACATTTACCTCATGTTCGGTATGGTCGACATGGGAAACCATAGGCACAATGGTGGAGATATCACCCCTCCTAGCAATGGAGTTTGCCATAAATATAGAGAGGTAGCCATTTCTGGCAAACTCTATCGAACCGGCTACGCCAGCCATAATACGGCTTCCCTCAATATGGCTGCTGTTCACATGACCATATATATCCATTTCCAAGGCACTATTGAGTGCAATTACACCCAATCTCTGAATAACCTCGGGGCTGTTGACTATATCTATAGGCCTGAGAATAATCTTCTTTTTATACCTTTTAATATCCCTCAGGAACTTTTGCAAACCTTCATCTGTCAAAAAGAGTCCAACCCCTGAAACAGCCTTTATTTTCCCGCTATCAATAAGGTCCAGTACACCATCATCTAACAAAGCTGAATGCACCTCTAGATTTTCAAACCTTGACTGCTCAAGTTCACTAAGGATGGCACCGCCCAGCCCCCCCAGACCTGTCTGGAAGGGGAGGAGATTTTGTGGTAATCTCCCATTCTCTACCTCTTTTTCAAAAAAGCTAACTATGTTTTTGGCTATCCTCCGGCTTACCTCATCTATAATAGGTCTTTGGGGTGAGGTGCCTTTTTTATCCGAAATAATAACCCCCCTGATTTTCTCCGGATTTACCGGAATATAGGGAGTCCCAATCCTTTCTCCGGGGTGATTCAAAGGGATGGGCTTTCTCCTTGGGGGAGGTTCGGGAATATAAATATCATGGATACCGGATAATTCCACAGGCAGGTTCATGTTAATCTCAACGATAACCTTATCAGCACATTGTAGAAAAGTGGGTTCATCACCGGGACAGAGGGTAGGAACAACAAATCCTTCATCGGTAATTTCCACTGCCTCGATGACAGCAAGCCCCAGTCTTCCTAACAAACCATACCTCACTTGAAGGGGAAACAGGCCAGACCCCATGTCTGAATAATGAATTTCTCCATTATTGATTGCCTTAGCCAGAACCGGATTTGATTGGTGGGAAAGTCGCCTATTGAGCAAACCCATCTCAGCTAATTTCCCATCTACCTCGGGACCCAGTGGTGCACAAGACCAGAGATCAATCTTAAACCTTTCACCCTTCTCTGCCCGCTGGGAAAGGGCTTCAAAAAAGGAAATTGGATAACCGGCTGTCATTGTTCCGCAGGTACCAATTCGCATCCCGTTTTCTACAAATTCGGCTGCTTCCTCAGCAGTTAAAACTCTCTTTCTGAGGGGTTCAAACTTAATTCTTTCTTTTATCAACTCATCCATTTCCTTCCCCGACACCACTGCTTCATCCATAAAATGTAGAGACTACCTTTGCCCCTGACCGTTAAATAGTTTCCAGCGCCTTTTTAACCAGAGCAGCTACCTCTTTTGATGTTTTTGCTACCAGAACCCCTGCCTTTTCCAAGGCGTTTACTTTGGAATCATATGAGCCCCTTCCTCCGGTAATAATGGCTCCAGCATGACCCATAGTTTTCCCTGGAGGTGCTGTTCTTCCGGCAATAATTGCCACCACCGGCTTTGAAACCTGGCTTTGGATATATTCGGCAGCCTCTTCCTCGCTTGTCCTGCCAATCTCTCCAATAAGCACGATTACCTTTGTCTCAGCGTCATCTTCATATAATTTAAGGATGTCAATAAAGCTAACACCAGTAATAGGGTCACCGCCTATTCCCAGTGAGGTGGTCTGCCCTAGCCCAGCTTTGGTAATATCATCGGCAACCTGATAGGAGAAAGTTCCGCTGCGAGATACTATACCCACTGGGCCTTTGCGATAGACATCACCGGGAAAGTAACCAATAGAGCATTCATCCGCGGTAATTATTCCTGGAGAATTAGGTCCTATTAGAACTATGTCTGATTGCTTTAAAGCCTGATAGACCATCATCATATCCTTAACCGGCACATGCTCTACAGCAACTACAATCAATTTAATTTCTTCTTCCATGACCTCGAAAATGGCTTCTTTAACAGCGGGAGGGGGAACAAATGTAATTGTGGCCTCAGCGGGATGGTATTTTACCGCTTCCCGTAGTGTGTCAAAAACAGGGACACCATTCACTTCAGCCCCACCCTTGCCTGGAGTGACTCCAGCTACTACTTTTGTTCCGTAATCAATCATCCGTCCTGAAGTAAATGACCCTAATCTTCCTGTAATTCCCTGGGCGATAACCCTTGTATCCTTATTTGCTAAAATGCTCACCCTGGCTTCCCTCCTAATTCGGCTACTTTACGCATTGCGTCCTCAATCTCTAATTCCTGATACAGGTGGGGGGATTTACAGCTTGATAATATCTTCATCCCTGCCTCGGCGTAGCGACCATGAAGTGTAACCACAACCGGAACATGCAAGCTTTTTCCCTTCTCCATTCCGTCAAGGGCTTCCACAATGCCTTTGGCAATGACATCGCACCTCGGTCCTCCAGCAAATATATAAATCAATAATGCGGTCACATTAGGGTTTTCCAGAACAATATTCATGCCGTTTTTGATAGTAATTGCCTCGGTGGCTTGTCCCCCCAAATCTAGGAAATTGGCAGGACTTGCCCCCTCCTGGCGCAGATAGTCCATTGCTGACATAGTAAGACCGGCACCATTACTTATTATTCCAATATTTCCATCGAGCAATACATAACTCAGTCCTACCTCAGCCGCCCGCTCTTCAGCAGTTTTGGCTGGCCTCCTGGGAACATCAGGCTGTCGGTAAAGTCCACTGTTATCAATATTGAATTTGGCATCAACTGCCAGAATATGTCCGTCAGCCGTTACCACCAGGGGGTTAATCTCAATAAGTTCCCCATCCATATCCCAGTATGTCTGATAAAGCCGCTGGGCTATATTGATAATACCGTTATGGAATTCTCTGGGGACTCTGGCTTCTTTCAGCTCATATCGGAGCTGGTAGCCAGGCAGTCCATACGTGGGAATAATAGAAATTTTTTTAATCGACTCAGGGCTCAGCGTGGCTAGTTCCTCAATTTCCACTCCGCCTTCGGCACTGAACATTAAAAGGGGACAACCTTTATTGGTATCGGTTACAATACCGAGATAAAATTCCTGTTTTATATCAAGAGCCCTTTCTACCAGTATCCTTTCCACAGGCTCATCATTTATCTTCATATTGAACAATTCCTCAGCTATTTCACAGGCTTCCGTTTCCGATTTTGGAAACTTTATCCCACCGCCTCTCCCTCTACCTCCGGCAAGGACTTGAGATTTCAATACCACCTTCCCACCTAGCTCTTTATATGCCTTTCTCACCTCGTCTACAGTCTCGGCAACAATTCCTTCTGGTACTGGAATCCCCCTTTTTTGAAAAAATTCCTTGGCTTCAAATTCAAATAACTTCATGTTAACCCTCAGTAATTATCATCAAGAATAGCATTCTTGGTAACCTTGAGCATTTTAACTATGAAATTGGCTATCTTTTCTGTCAACCTTCATTCTTATAATTTAACATTCCGGCGAATATAATCAGCTATTTCTTTAATCGTTGACCCTGCGCCAAAGATAGCACTTATGCCTTTCTCTTGCAAAAAGGGGATATCCTCCTCTGGAATAGCTCCACCGCCAATAATTAAGACCCTATCCATACCTTTTTCTTTAGCTAGCTCAGTTACTCTAGGGAGGAGGGTATTATGTGCCCCGGAGAGTATACTTAAACCTATTACATCTACATTTTCTTTAAGGGCTCTATCTACTACTTCTTCTGGGCTTTTCCGCAGCCCGGTGTAAGTTACAGACATTCCCTCGTCTCTCAAGCCTAGGGTCAGAATCCGTGCCCCACGATTATGACCATCCAAGCCTGGTTTAGCGATAAGAACCCTTATTGGTCTATCATTTCTCATGGCACCACCTCAATTTCGGTGAAGGTTAGTTGACATCTGATTTTGCCTTTAACGCTTTTAGTAATTTCTCTGGTGTTATTGGCATGTCTTTTACTCGCACCCCAACGGCATCATAGATAGCGTTGGCTATAGCTGGGGCTATAGTAACAATGCATGGTTCGCTGACACCCTTGGCTCCAAACGGCCCCTTAGGGTCCGGCCTTTCGACAAGGATTATTTCGGTGTCTAGTATTTCAAGCATCGATGGTATCTTATAGGTGGTAAAATTATCACTCTCTACGACCCCGGTATCCCTGTTGATAACAAAATCCTCGGTTAGAGCATAGCCTATACCCTGCATTATTCCACCCTGCGCCTGCCCTTCCACCGTCATTGGGTTTATTGCCCTGCCACAGTCGTGGGCAACCACGAACTTGACTACCTTTACCTCCCCAGTCTCAGTATCTACTTCCACCTCGGCAAAGCCTGCCGTTGTCGGCGGGCAATTCCACTTAGATTCCCAGGAGCATTTCCCTGAGATGTTCAGGCATTCCCCTTTGAAATTATAGATAGCATTTCTAACTACTTCGGCAACGGAAATGCTCTTCTCTGGCGCTGCCTTAACATAGACCTGTCTATCTTTAACCTCTAGCTCATCAGGTGATACCCCCAGCGTTTTAGCTGCCCGCTCCAGGAGTTGACCCTTGGCCTGTCGAGCCGCCATCAGAACTGCATTTCCAGTAACATGGGTTGAGCGGCTAGCATGGGAGCCTAGGTCAAACATGGTGATATCTGTGTCTCCAGTAACTATATGGATGTCTTCGGCACGAATCCCAAGCTCTTCGGCAGCGATTTGGGAGAGTGTACCCCAGATGTGGGTTCCGGGCGAGCCAGGGTGTACTATCAGATTGGCTGAGCCATCTTCGTTAAACTTTATGAAGGCGTTAGAGTGCTCCAGAAGCAAAGGGTGGGCACCGCTACAATGGGTCATAGTTGCCATACCCACACCCTGTCTCATTACCCCTTCCTTTTTCCTCCCCCTCTTTTCCCTCCAGCCTATCCTGTCAGCACCTGCCTTGATACACTCATCCAAGGCAGTGCTTTCAATGGGGAGCCCCATATTAGAGATTTCCCCCACCTTTTTGATGTTCTTTAATCTGAGCTCCAGCGGGTCCACCCCTAGCTTTTCAGCAGCCATGTCCACTACTTGCTCCACACCCCACATTATCGCCGGGTTGCCATAACCCTGCATTGCCCCTGACATCGTGGTGTTGGTATAGACAATATCTGCTTCTCCGGCTCTATTGGGACATCTGTAGTGCCCCATGCCCCATATCAGGGTAATACCACCTGCCAATTGAGCACGACCAAGGTAGCCACCAGACCAGGTTACTACCTTCACTTGCATGGCTATCAATGTGCCATCTTTGGTAAAGCCCATTTTTATACTATATTTATGCGGTGTTCTAGTCTCAAGGACAGTGAAGTCTTCCTCTCTAGTGTATTCTAGCTTTACTGGCTTACCCGTCTTCATAGCTAGGGCAATACATATAGGCTCAGCGCTAATGCTAAGCCTGCCACCAAAACTACCGCCGACAAAAGGGTTGATCACCCTGACCATACCTTCGGGCATGTTGAAGATATGGGCAAGCTCTCTTCTACAGGGATGGGCTAGCTGACACGGACTCCAGCAGGTTACTTTCCCGGTAGCATCAAAGCTAGCTACACATGCCTCTGGCTCTAACTGACAGTGTATTTGCTTTGAGGCAAAGAAGGTATCCTCTACTACACAGTCAGCTTCCTGGAAGCCCTTCTCTATATCCCCTTCAGCCAGGGGATAACCAACGTGCACAGCAATGTTTCGTTCAGCATAATCATGCACTTTGGGCGCACCAGGCTTCATCGCTTCTTCTGGGTCAAATACTGCCGGCAATTTCTCATATTCCACCTCAATTAGCTCCAAGGCTTCATCAGCTATGCTTTCGTTTATAGCGGCTACAGCGATTATGCCATCACCAACACAACGTGCCTTATCAGCAAAAATAAGCTGGTCTGGTCGTTGCAAGGCTCCGCTGGGAGCCATCGGTAGGTCTCGAAAAGAACTGGCGAACGGTATTTTCGGGGTATCTTCCAGGGTGATTACAGCTTCAACACCGGGCAGTTTTTCTGCTTTAGACTTGTCTATCTTTATGATTTTAGCGTGGGGATAAGGACTCCTTAGTACCTTTCCTATTAGCATTCCCGGTAGTTTTATGTCTACTGTATACCTGGCGGCTCCGGTAGCCTTGGCAACTCCGTCTGGTTGGGTAAGGCGCTTCCCTACCACTGAAAGCTCTTGACTCATGCTATTTACCTCCTTTTCTCATTGCTTCTGCGGCAGCTAATACGGCATCAACTATCTTCACATAGCCAGTACAGCGGCACAGATTGCCGGCTAGAGCCTCCTTAACCTCTTCCCTGGTCGGGTTGGCGTTCTCATCTAACAGGGCTTTGGAGGTTAGAATCATCCCCGGTGTGCAAAAGCCACATTGTATAGCACCATAATCTATAAATGCTTGCTGAATAGGGTGCAAAGTGATGCCTTGAGCTAACCCTTCTATGGTGAGGATGCTCTTCTCTTTAGACGTTATGGCTAATGTGCAACAGGAGAGTGTAGGTTTGCCATCAATTAAGACGGTGCAAGACCCACACTCACCAACTCCACAACTATACTTTGTTCCAGTAAGGTCAAGCTCATCTCTTAAAACTTCGACGAGGGTCATACGTGGCTCTATCGGTATTTCGTATGACCTTCCATTTACTATGAACTTCGCAATTTGTTTTTCCATAGTCTTCCTCTCTTTGTTTTATGCCTTCGCCCTTTTCGATGCCTTTTCTATTGCCCGTCTAACCAGTACTTTAGTCACTTCCTTCCTGTATTCAGCAGTTGAGCGGATATCATCTATTGGTTTGGTTTCTTCAGCAGCAGTCTCGGCTGCCTCTGCGATTGTCTCTTGGTCAAGCTTTTTCCCTTTAAGAGCTTCTTCTGCTTTGTTTGCCCTAATTGGAGTCGGTGCCACCGAGCCAAGAGCTATTTTAACATCTTGGCATATGCCGTCGGTAACTGTTACCGTTACTGCCACATTGACTTTGGCAACATCAGTTGCCGTTCTCACCAGCTTTGAAAATGCGCCTCCTGTTGCCGCAGGAGGGCTAGGCAGTAATACTTCAGTGACTATTTCGCTTGGTTGTAGAACAGTTTGACCTACTCCAATAAAAAATCTTTCGATAGGTACATTTCTCTCTTGAGTAAGACCGACTATTCTCAATTTGGCACCCAAAACAAGTAAGGGAAGGGCTATATCTGATGCTGGTGTACCTACGCAAAGGTTGCCTACGGCAGTGCCCATATTCTTCACTTGAATCGAAGCTATTTGATGAATGGCCTCATGTAGAAGCTCATAATCTTTCTGAATTGCTGGTGAGAGCTCTATGGAGCGAAGATTGGTTAAGGCACCAATTCTTAAGCCTTTCGCCCCATCACCCTCAATGTAATCTATCCCTGGTATTCTCTGGATGCTTACTAGGCATTTTGGTTGGATTTGACGTTTCCGCATTTTAGGTACCAAATCCACGCCACCAGCAAGCACCTTCGCCTCTCCCCAATACATAAATAGAATCCGTACCACCTCCTCAACAGTCCTAGGTTCAAAGTATTCAAAAGACTTTAAGGCTCGGCTCATATCAACCCCCTACAGAACAGTTTCTTATCTGAATCGATAGCTGCAATGTGTGATTTGTTGAGGATGCTCGACCTTATTTCTGATATTCTTTTTGGCAGTACAACCTACTACTTTATGTCTGTGGAGCGGGAGACGAGACTCGAACTCGCGACAACCTGCTTGGAAGGCAGGGACTCTACCGACTGAGTTACTCCCGCATGTGTTATGTCAAATGGTTTTCCGTCTGGCAACTTTGCATAATCGGGTGAGAAGACTTAACCCCCGACCTCATTGTCCCAAATTAAGCAAAAAAAGGGAAGAGTTGCTTGCCTCCTTTTTTGAGTGTAGCAAACCTAGCGCTCTAATGTCAACAACTTTCTCTGATACGAGATTAGTGGAAAGGGATGCTGGCTGGCGCTTATTCACGGAGCTTGGGCTACTTATGAATGGTGGAGATGGCAAGTCCCAGAATTGTCCCCAAAGTATCCAGCTTAGGTTATTAGGATATCAAGGCACAGGCTAAGAAAGATTACTCCCAAGTAAGGAAAAGCTGAAAGTTTATACACTTGCCAGGCAGCCTTCGATGTCAGTGAAAATAACAGGCGGGTATTGGCATAGACCATCAAAATACCCATGATGTTGGCTATAACCAAGAAGAGTAAACCTGCCTCACCAGCTAAGTAAAAAAGGATGGAAGCAGAATAAAGAAGGAGAGACAAAGCAAGCAATATTTTTACCACAGTTTTGACTTCCAGGCTCAAAGGAAAATAGTTCAAACCAGCATTAAGATAGTCGTCTCGGTTAGCCATCATTACGCTCCAGACATGAAGCGGGATCCAGATAGAAATAAGGAGATAAAGGAGCAAGATTTGCTCATTAAATACTGGATTTACCGCAAACCAACCAATAAGCACCGGGGTGCTGCCTGCGATTATACCGAAGAAGACGCAGGAAACTGTTTTACGCCAGATTGCTGAGGCTACAGTCCCTATTAAGCCAAAAACAAAAGACAAGGGGTGGAGAAACCAGGCTAAGGCTAAGGCAGTAATTATTAGACCAACAATTAAGGGAAGTACTTTCTGGGGAGGATTGATACGCTTTGAAGGTAAAGCCCGATTACGAGTTCTGAGCATCTTAGCATCAGTTTCACGGTCAAGATAATTCGTAAGCCCGTTACATCCAGCGCTTAACAAGGCAATGGTAATTAGCAAAAGTACAAAAAGATAAGGAGGCAACCAGCCTTTACCAGCAATTATTCCCGAACTCAGTCCGATAAAAGTAAGTAGACTGGTTTCCCGAGGTTTGAGTATCTGAATATAGTCAAAAAAAGTTACCTGACGGCTTAATATGGCTTTCAAGGTCTTATTAGCTCCAAATGTTATCATCGACCTGACTCCCTGTCAAATAGTGTCGGCTCTAGGCTAATTTGTGTGGAAAATCATAAGATGGCAAGAGCTCCAGGTCAAAGAGTTATAAGGGATTGCTTCGCTTCGCTCGCAATGACCAAACGAGAGCGCAATGAGGAAAGAATTTGGTCAATTTTTGAAGTCAATCGCTGATTTCGAGTCCTCAAAGGGATTGCGCCACATTACTTTATCAGTTATAATTTTCTAGTTTGAAAATCTTCTAGAGGTGTAAAATGTCCCGGGAAGCAGTTAACCAAAACTGGTATAATCTGAAACCGGCTGAGGTTATAAGTTCCCTCAATTCAAGCTCTCATGGCTTAAGCCAGCAGGAAGCCCAGAAGCGACTGGCTGAATTCGGACCCAATGAGCTGGTAGAGAAGGAGAAAATCTCTCCCTGGGCAATCTTCCTTGAGCAGTTCAAGAGTGTCCTGATTATCATCCTCCTTATTGCTGTGGTGCTATCGGCAGTCCTGGGTGAAGTAATTGATGCCATTATTATTGGTGTCATTGTCTTCTTTGCCTGCGGCTTGGGCTTTATCCAGGAGTATAGAGCTGAGCGGGCGATGGAAGCCTTAAAAAAGATGGCAGCACCTACCGCCTCGGTATTGAGGGAGGACAAAGAAACGGAAATAGCCTCCAGAGAGCTTGTCCCTGGGGACATCATTCTCCTCAGGACGGGGGACAAGATACCGGCTGATGCCCGCCTTATTGAAGCCATCAATCTAAAGACAGATGAAGCCTCCCTCACCGGGGAATCGGTTCCCATAGAGAAGATAAGCGACCCTATAGAAGGCGACCTAAGTGTGGGAGACAGGCGAAATATGGTGTTTATGGGAACATCCGCTGTCTATGGTAGAGCTAAGGCTATGGTAACTGCTACCGGTATGACTACTGAATTTGGCAAGATTGCCGGCATGCTCCAGGAGGTCAAGGCAGAGCGGACTCCCCTCCAGATTAACCTGGATAAACTGGGAAAGTGGATTGCCATTGGTGCTTTGACCTTAACTTTTGTGCTGGCTGGGCTCGGCATTATGAGAGGGCATGAGATTCTAGAGATGTTCATCTGGGGAATCGCCCTGGCAGTAGCTGCTGTTCCTGAAGCTTTACCAGCGGTGGTGGTTATCAGTTTAGCTCTCGGCGTCCGGCGGATGGTAAAACGCCATGCTTTAATGAGAAGGCTCCCGGCGGTAGAGACCCTGGGTTCCACCACATTTATTTGCTCGGATAAGACCGGCACACTGACTCAGGACCAGATGACCATCCGCCGCATTTATGTTGACGCTAAGCTAATTGATGTCACTGGGACGGGTTACGAGCCTAAAGGTGAGTTTCATCTTGATGGTAAAGTTGTTGAGCCGGGGCAGGATATTGCTTTAGGAACACTACTTAGGGCAAGCAGTCTGTGCAATGACACTTCCTTGACTTCGGTTGACGGTATCTGGGAGGTCAAAGGCGACCCTACTGAGGGTGCTTTAGTAGTGGCAGCGGCTAAAGCCGGTTTGTGGCAAAAAGAACTTAATAGCCAGTTGCCTCGCATCGGTGAAATCCCGTTCTCCTCAGAAACAAAAAGAATGACCACTGTTCATCAAACCCCTCAAGGAAAGGTTGCCTATTCTAAAGGCGCCCCAGAGATAATACTAAACTCTTGCCGCTATATCTATGCTAATGGGGAAGAAAGACAATTAACACTAAAAGATAAAGACGATGTCCTGTCTGTAGCTCAAGGGATGGCGGGTGACGCTCTGCGTGTCTTGGGCATGGCATATAAACGGCTGCCCACTAACCCGGCTGTTGCCGGAACGATAGAGCAAGATATGGTCTTTGTTGGTCTTGCCGGGATGATTGACCCGCCTCGGGAAGAAGTTAAGCAAGCGGTAAAGCTTTGCGACCAGGCGGGCATAAAGTCAGTGATGATAACCGGCGACCATAAGCTAACTGCTATTGCCATCGCTAAGGAACTGGGCTTGTTGAAAGAAGGGATTGCCCTGAGTGGTGCTGAGCTAGATAGCTTAAGTGATGAGGAGTTTGAAGCTTTGGTAGAGAAAATAGAAGTCTACGCCCGGGTTTCCCCAGCCCATAAGCTGCGAGTTGTCGAAGCTCTAACTAAAAAAGGACATGTGGTGGCTATGACTGGAGACGGGGTAAATGATGCTCCAGCCTTGAAAAAAGCTGACATTGGTGTGGCTATGGGTATCACCGGCACTGACGTCACCAAGGAAGCCGCCGATATGATTCTTACCGATGACAACTTTGCCTCCATTGTAGCGGCGGTTGAGGAGGGAAGGGGTATCTTTGGTAATATTAAGAAATACCTGATGTATTTACTCTCGTCCAATATCGGGGAAATATTAGTAATGTCAGTGGCTATCCTTTTTGGTCCGTTAATCGGGCTCCCTTATGGAGCCATACCCCTCATCGCCATTCAGATTTTGTGGGTCAACTTAGCTACCGATGGCTTGCCGGCCATTGCCCTGTCTGTTGACCCACCTGACCCGGATATTATGGAACAAAAGCCGCGTCCCCGGGGGCAAGGTATCTTTACCAAACCTGTGTTAATACTTATGGTCATCGGTGGAATATGGTCAATGCTGGTAAACCTGGGGATATTTAAGTGGGCGCTGGATATGGGCAGAGGTATGTTGGAGGCACAAGGCTTGACCTTCCTTACCCTCATCCTCATACAATTCTTTAAGGCTTACAACTTCCGCTCAGACAAGCAATCTATATTCAAAATTGGTTTCTTCAGGAATAAATGGCTAAATCTCGCCATATGCTGGGAGACGATGCTGTTGCTCATAATAATCTACACGCCATTTCTCCAAGCGTCGTTCCATACTTTTTCCTTAAGTGCCCTTGATTGGGCAATTGTCGTCCTGTTAGCCGCGACTATCTTTCCTGTCTTGGAGATAAGTAAAGCCGTTATCCGGTGGCAAGAGAGGAAGAGAGAGAGTGTTTAGTTGTCACCCTGACCTTGAGCGAAGCGAAAGGGAAGGGTCTCTAGATTCTCCGCGGAGTTTACCCTGAGCGAGATTCTTCGGTCGCTTTGCTCCCTCAGAATGACAAGAAGCGAAGGGCTCAGAATGACAGATGGGGTTGCTGAACAGTCAGGAAAATACTAGCCTGGATTGCGTAGAGTGTTTAGTTGTCATTGCGAGGTCGCCTAGGCGACTGAAGCAATCTCGGAGGAAGGGGGCAACTGTGAGATTGCTTCGCTTGGCTCGCAATGACATGGAAGCGACGATAAGGTATGCTGCACTCTGAGTAACATGGTGTCACCTATCTATCTCAACGAGAGCACAGCCAACTCACTGCCCCAGCAGACGCCCAAAAGCCAAGCTACAGTTCCAGCTTATTAAGCTTTATAGTATACCCAGATTGGACAAATAATCAGGTAACTGCTGGGGTTTGACCGGGGTGGAGCTTGTGCCACTTTTCTAATAGTTGCTCACGAGTTTCCTTATGAGCTGGGTCAGGAATGCAGCAATCTGTTGGACAGACCTCGACACACTTTGGTGATTCAAACCAGCCGACACATTCAGTGCATTTGGCTGGGTCAATGACAAAGATGATTTCTCCTTCGGTAATAGCCTGATTTTCACACTCTGCCTCACAAGCACCACAGCTTATGCATTCATCGGTGATTGTGTACGCCATTTCAAAACTTGCCTCCTTAAATTTTTGGCTAAGCCGATGGTCGGGGTGAGAGGACTTGAACCTCCGACCTCATGGTCCCAAACCATGCGCGCTAGCCGTCTGCGCCACACCCCGTGGCTAGAGTATAGCAAAGCACCTATTACCGGTCAAACTAAGGGCTAGCTGGGTTTATACCATTTTCTCCATAAGTTTAGCGTATTCCTTATCTACCCTACCTTGAATCTCCTTAACTGTTTCTTCAGATAGATGCCTGAACCTTCCTTGTAGCTTCAGGTAGTCGGTAACCGGTCTGAGTTTAGGCAAATCAAAAGTTAATTTATACCTGCCACCTTCCACTTCATACAGTGGGAATATCCCTGTTTCTACCGCCAGATGACCTATCCTGATAGCTAAATCAGAAGCAAATCTCCAGCCGATAGGACAGGGGGATAAAATATGAACATAAGCTGGACCAGAAGTCCTAGCTGCCCTCTCAATCTTACGCATCAAATCAAAAGGGTAACTAGGACAGGCGGTAGCTAGGTAAGGTATATCATGAGCAGCAGCAATAGCCGGCATATTCTTTTTCCAGGTAACCTGACCTATGCTCACCTTGCCGGCGGGGGAAGTAGTAGTAGAAGCACCAAAGGGGGTAGCTGAAGACCTTTGTATTCCGGTATTCATATAGGCTTCGTTGTCAAAGCAAATATAGAGAAAATTATGCCCCCTCTCTAATGCTCCAGATAGTGCCTGAAGCCCGATATCACTAGTTCCGCCATCGCCAGCCATAGCTACCACATTAATATCCTGTGCTGGGCGCCTTCCTTTCCTTGTCATGACTTTTAGTCCTGCCTCTATACCTGAAGCTACCGCCGCCGCATTTTCAAACAGGGTATGAATCCAGGGAACACGCCAGGAAGTATGAGGAAGTTGTGATGAAATTACTTCCATACAACCGGTAGCATTAACAATAATGCTATTTCGCCCTAATGATTTACAAGCCAATCTTACCGCCAGGGCCTCACCACAACCTGTACATGCCCGATGACCAGGGGCAAAGAGTTCCTCCCTAGCTAACAATTGCGAGACAGAAATAGCACCCTTTTCCATTATTCCCTCACCCCAAACATTTCAAACTCTTGCTCGCTTCCCGTCTGCGAGATTTCTATACCTCTGTTGATTATTTCCTCAAATCCAACCGAGGTAATATCTCTGCCTCCCAGACCACCAACAAAGCTAATTACCTTTGGTTTCTTGTCTTCATTGTATAAGGCTGACCTAATCTCAGAGCAAACTGGTCCCCCAGGTCCACCAAAGGAAAGAGCTCTATCCAGTACAATAAGAACCTCTGCC